>WNFX01000997.1_pt1 | contig 32894 bp, 25 predicted proteins | sample 5400111 | NCBI WGS metagenome assembly WNFX01 (sample SAMN13153363, study PRJNA577476) | soil metagenome | isolation source: 40 cm soil or saprolite under grassland replicate 1 | place: USA:California | collected 2016-06-15 | reverse complement strand
ACCCGGCAGGGGCGCGATCTGCGGACCAGGACCTCACGTCCCGGGCGGCGCAGTGCTCACCGACCGGCGACGACCGGATCCGAGTCTGCATCAGGTCGACCCGGTAGCTGTCATTCGGGCGGAGCGCGGACGACCGGTTCTGCCGCGATTGGCGCGGGGAGCGCGGACTGTGCCGATGGTCATCGGCGCTCTTGTCGTCCGGTCGTGGCTACTGTTGGCGTCATGATCTCGCCTGCCCTGCGCGGCGCGCTCACCGACCGATCCGAGCTGCTGCCGCTGCGGGAACTACCAGGCACGGCCAGCAGCCGACGTTCGCCCTCTTCGGCGCCGTCCACTACCTGCTGCTCCACGGCGTGCAACACCACCTGGGCGACTACTACGTATCGATCGCGGGACCTGATGCCCGCCCGGTCGATGCGGGCACCGGCCCGGCCTTCGCGCAATTCTGCGAGGCATACCGCAAGCCGATCGCCTCGATCCTGCGCACCCGTCTGGTGCAGACCAACCAGGTGCAACGCGCCCTGGTCCTGCGGCTGGGCCTGGCACTGGTGCGTCGCGTGACAACGGCTCCCGTGTGCGTCGTCGAGGTCGGCTGCAGCGCGGGCCTGAACCTGCGGGCCGACCGGTACGCCTACTCGGTAGGCACCGCGACCTTCGGCGACCTCGCCTCGCCGGTACGCATCGCGGTCGACATCCCGGCCGCCGACCTCCTACCGGACCTGACGGATCTACCGGCGATCGCCGACGCCGTCGGTGTTGACCTCGAACCCCCCGACCCCGCCGACGACAATGACCGTGCGTGGCTGCGCGCCCTGGTGTGGCCGGAGAATACACACCAGGCGGCGCAGTTGACCGCCGCGCTCGACCTCGTCGCCGCCGACCCGCCACGCGTGGTGCGCGGTGACGTCATCGACATCGGCCCGGCGATCGCCGCCGCCCTACCCCGGTCGCTGCCCCGCCTCGTAGTGCACACCGCCACGCGCATCCACGTACCGCACGAACGGCGTCCGGCCTTCGACGCCGCCATCGCCGCGTTCGGCGCGCACGGCCCGATGCTGCACCTCGCGCTGGAAGACGATCAGCCCACCGCACCCTCGGGACGCCACGGCGTCGGGTTGACCGCCACCGACGCAGCAGGCACCCGAGTCATGGCCATCGCCGATGGCCACCTCGCCTGGCTCGAACCACTGCCCGCGATCACCGACATCCGTCTCACGCGAGACGGCTCACCGTGACGCCATTACGCCGACGTCGGCCGAGCCGCGGGGTACACACCGGCACGCCGATGCCGCGGACAGCGTGGCTGGATCGTCGAGTGGGGGAGGCCCGGGAACCGGCGGCCGGCTGAGACGCTCGTCGTACGGGTGAGGGTAACCGGTCGTCAACGGCGCGACGGGCCAGGCCGTGGCGACGGCGCAGGGCCAGGCGCTGAGGTCGCTGCTCGCCACGCTGAGCACAGCCGGATCGACTGATCAAACGGACCCCAAGAAAGTGGGGGGCGCGCTGCTCAGAACGAGGAATCGGCTGGAACCGGTCTCTTGAGGTCCGGCTCCGTATCGCCATGTGCATATCCCGGCGTAACGGTGAGTCGAACCTGCACCCGCCTGACCTGCTCAAACGCTCTACTGCAAGGCGTTCGCAACAATGCTGCGGCGCTCGTGCTGGCCCGTGACCAGCCTCGATAGAGGTTCCTCGATGTCATGATCTTGTGCCCCCGGCAGGAGCCAGAACAGACCTGCGACGCGCGGTCATACTGAAACGCCGTGTCAACGTCGGCGCGACGGCTGGATAGGCGCGGGGTACACCCGTTGCCGGTCTGGTCGGAAAAGCCGCCCATTGCGACGCTCTTCCGTAACGGCGCCATTCGTCCTTGCCTGTTGCTGGTCGCCCGCTCAGCCGTCCATCGCGTCAACGCTACGCCCCGAAGTGCAGGTACGCGGCCCAGCGGGTGGGTGCCGATAGGTAGGCATCGCGAGAGGAGCGCAGCGCCTCGGTGAGTGCGGTGGCCGCCAACCGGGTGTCAGGCGGGGCGCTGCCGCCGAAGGTGAGCGCCGCGTAAACGGCGCGTGCGATGTGCGGGCCGTCCGGCGTGCGCCACATGGTGCCGATGACGCTACGGAATCCGGCGAGTTGGAAGGCGGCGGCGAGGTGCATCGGCTCGTCCGGCAGGTCCGGGTGCGGCGCGGCGGTATCGCAGGCGGACAGGAAGGCGAGCTCGCCGCGGCTCGGCCGGGCCTCGTGGACGGCGGCAGGCGTGAGCGTGTCCCCAGTGGCCAGATGCAGGCCGCTGCCACCCGCTACCGTCAGGCCGGGGTCGCTGTCGCCGTGGCAGGCGAAGTGGACGATCCGGGCGTCCCGTATGCCGGCCTCCACCGTGGCCAAGTCCGCAGCCTCGCCGAGCAGCAGCCGCGCGCTCGGCACCTGGCTGCGTACCGCCCGTGCCTCTGCCTCCGCCTGCGGCAGCGGTGGCCGGCGCGGTGTGCGGGGCACGGCCACGATCAGCACGTCCGAGTCGCGCCGCGCGGCCGGTACCGGATCCTCGCGCAGGGCGTGCGTGAGCGTGGCAATGGTCGGAGTGTACGAGGAGACGATCCGGTCGAGCACGGTCCGGTCGGGTTGCCGGTCGCGGTGGTACCCGGCGGCGTGCAGGGGCAGCCGCGTCACCGGCCCGACCGGGCACCACCACAGGCGCGGTTGCCCCGGTACGACGGTGTCGAGCAGTTCCAGCACCGGCCCAGCCGCTTGATCCCACAACCATTCGAGAACGCCGTGCAGGTCGTTCTGTGCAGCCTGGCGTCGGCCGAACGGCACGCCCGAGTCGGCGGCATCCGCCACCGCGGTCTCCAGCCGGTTCAGCTGCGCGAGTACGGCGCGCCGGGCCATCCCCGGTAGCGGCAGGTACCGGACCGGCTCATCCGGTGGACCGTTCAGGATCAGCGCATGGCCGCGGTCGTCGTGGGAAAGGAGCATGGCAATGGGTACGCCGGCGATCGGGCCGCGCAGTTCGGCGAGGGTCGGTGGGGTGAGCAGCGTGTCGAACCGGGGGTTGCCCGCGAGGCGTCGCAGGATCTGCTCTCGCTCGACCGACAGGCGCCGCGTCTCCGCGGCCCATCCGGGGCGCGGGTTCAGCCTCTTCGAGATGCTGCGCTCGACAAGACCGGAGGTGGACCGCACGGTGGCCGCGATGCCGATCGAGCGGATGTTCGCATAGACGTCGGCCTCCGCCAGCCGCGACTCGATGCGTTCGAGGGCGTCCGCCGCCGTGGGGTCGATCTGCCGCAGGGGGACCCAGTACCGCCGGGAGGCGAGTGCCTCGCGGTGGACCAGGGCGCGACACTGCTCCACCATGACCACCGCGCGTTCGGGCAGGCCGGCGGCGATCGCCGTATCCGCCGCGTCGGCGGCTAGGGCGCCGAGCTGTCGGGACGCGCCGAGCCGGACAGTGCCGGTCAGGGAGCGGCGAGTCAGGTGGGGGATTTCCGCCATGACCACCTCTATGGCCTGCAGCGCCGCCGCGTGGTCGCCGGACGCCCGCGCGAGTCTGGCCCGCCGCCTGCCCGCCTCAATCCGGTCGGCGGCGGGGCCGTGCGGGTTTTCAACCGCGATAGCGTAGGCCGCCAGGGCCTCGTCGCGCTGCGCCACGTCCGCCTGACCGTCCACACGGTACAGTTCGTCGGTGAAGCGGGCTAGATATCCATTGCGCAGTGGCCACCAGGGGTGGTCGCGGGGGGTCGCGGCAACCGCCTCGCGGGCGAGTTCAACAGCATCCGCCAGGGCCTGCCGGTCGCCGGTGAGCTGGTAGCGCTTGTATCGCACCAGAGCGATAGCGCTGCCGAACCGCGGCTGGTCGGGATGGTCGTCGGGAAGCAGGGCGCGCCCCTCGCGGTAGGTGTGCTCCGCCTCGTCCAGCTGGGTGAGGCCGGGCGCGCCCGAGATCGTGGTGGACAGCCCGGCTGCGAGGTTGAACAGCAGTCCCACCCGGCGCGGATCGTTTGTGGGCAGCGCGCCCGCGGCCTCACGCCTGACCGCCACGGCTTCGTCCAGGCTGCTCTGGTCTTTCTCGGCCAGGGCGAACTCCTGGAGGCTGTTGGCGAGGTTCGCCAGGCGGAACGCCCGCATCTCGTCGCCGGGCGGCGTCGCCTGAACCGCCACGCGCCAGGGTGAAGTCTGACGCGGCATCGGCGATGTCGGTCAGTACGTACGCCAGCCTGTCCAACTGTCCGGCCCGTAGCGGGACCTCCTCCGTGAGCAGCTCGCGCGCCCGACGCGTGGCGTCCAGGGCACCGTCCACGCCTGACTCGTCCCCGTGTTCCCGGGCGGCGTGACAGAGCGCCTCGGCGAGTGTGGCATAGGCCTCGACGCGCAGGAGGTGTTCGGTCGGCATGACGTCCAGCGCACGGGCCGCCAGGTCCGGTGCGGCGCAGGTCGCGGGATTGACGGCTGCGGTCTGGCAGCACGCTAGTTCGGCCTTGGCCAGGGCGAGCAGCGCCACGGGTCGCCGGTGGTCCCCGATGGACACGATGCCGGTCACCGCGCTGGCCGCCGCTCGCCAATCTTCGGGTGGTGTGTCGTCGTCCAGGACGACCTCGAACAGCGCGTCCAGCTCTAGCGGGTCCCGGAAGCCGTCGAGGATCACCCTCGTGGTGTTCTCGCCGATGGCTGCCCGGGCCTTGTGGCGCAGCCAGTCCAGACGCACTTCGATCTCGTCTCGGTACGGGCCGACGGGTGAGGTGGCGCGGTGCAGGTCTCGGGTGACCTGCATCGCTTCGGTGAGCGCCGTGACCGACCCGGTGGCCTCGCCCACCAGCGCCACGCTCAGGCGCCGCAGGGGTGTGAGGTCCACCGGTGCGCGCCGCCACGCCGCCTCTGCCGCCCGGCGGTAGCAGGACAGCGCCCGTTGGCGCGCGGCAGGATCGCCCAGGAGTTCGGCACACTGCCCCTGCAGGACGAGACGGCTGGCCAGGTGGGGGTCGTCGACGCCGGTGGCGTCTACAGCCACTGCCGCATGCTGCTCCGCGCGCATGTAGCCACCTGCCGCGCCGGCCCGCCCGTACCGATAGGTGACCTCGGCGATGTCCGTGAGCAGCGCGGCCCTCTCGTACCCCCGCCTGGCCTCGTCCAGCCACTGCACGGCCAGCGCGGAGCCGGCCTCCAATGCGTCCCAGTCCTCGTGGATTCCACCACCGCCGAGCAGGGAGACGAGGTGGTCGATCCGGCCCCGGTCCAGCATCTCTGGTGCGCCGCCGCGGGACACCTTCGCAGCGGCGGCGAAGGCCCGTAGCGGCTCGGGTAGCGCGACCGTCGCGTCGTCGAGGTGGGCCAGCACCTCCAGCAGTGCGCGGCGTTCGACAAGCCCGAGTACGCCCGGGAGCTGCACGTACCGGTACCACCGCAACAGGGCGAGCAACCGGAGTGCCTTAGGCCGGCCACGCCGGTTACGCAGTACCACCGGTAGCACCTCGTCGGGCAGTACGACGCCCAGCAGGCCCTCACCGTCGCCGGTGCGTTCGTACCGGTCGACGAGTTCGGCGACGTGTCCGAACCTCGCGCGTTCCCAGTCCATCGACGCCTCCACGGCTCGCCTCGTACCGTTGGGACGCACATCCATCCCCATCGTCTCAGGAGGTGTCGCGCATGGCGGGTGGCGGCGTCGACGAGGTCGCGGAGCGGCTCGGCCGGCTCTGCGTACAGGCCCACGGGGAGCTTCGCCAGTTCGCCGAGCGTTTCGACGTGGCCGGCGTACTGCGGCGTGTGGCAACGGCGGTGCGGCACGGTGGCTCGCCCGACGCGGATCTCCTCGCCGACCTTGACCGGCTGGACGATGCCTTCGCGCGCCACGGGGTCGATGGCCTGACCACGAGTGCCCGTGGGTACGAGCCGTGGCGCCCCCCGGGTGGCCACGCCGTGGTTGCCATGTGGGCGTGCCCGGCGGCGCGGCACTGCTCGCGTATGGTCCCTCAGGACGGCGGCGAGCAGCCCTATTGTGGTCTCGTCGACGCCCCCTTCGGTACCCGCCGGATCCACCTGTGAACGCCTGGCTAGCGGAGCTGGGCCGCCAACTTGCCGGGCGTTGGGTGGCGCTGGTGGTGGCGCCCGGAGCGCTCTACGTGACCGCGGCGACCGTAGCCGCCCTGCTCGGCCAGGGCCGCGCGCTGGACCTGGGCACGTTGCATGCCCGCCTCGACGCGGCGGCGGCGCAGCCCGCGAGCGCGCGCGGCGGTACGGTGCTGCTGGTCCTGGTCGGCTTCCTCGCGGCCAGCGCCGCGGCCGGATTGACCGCCGGCGCCGCCGGCCTGCTCATCCAGCGGCTGTGGAGCGCCGCCGGCCGGGCCCCGGTACTCCGCCGCCTGGCCGCGGAGCGGCGGCGCCGATGGGACGCGGCAGCAGTGGCGGTCACCGCGGCTAGCCGGGACCTCGCCCGGCGGCCCGAGGACCGGGAGGTACGGGCCCGGCTGCGCCGTGCCATCGCTGCCCGTGACGCCATATGTCTGGTACCCGCCACCCGGCCGACCTGGATCGGTGACCGGCTCAACGCCACCGACGCCCGGGTGCATGACGCGTACCGCCTCGATCTGGCGGCAGCCTGGCCACGACTGTGGCTCGTGCTGCCGGACGCGGCACGGGAGGAGATCGGCGTCGCCCAGGCCGGCTGCGCGGCGGCCGCCCGGGTCGGCGGTTGGGGGCTGCTGTACGCGCCGCTCGCGCTGTTCTGGTGGCCGGCCGGCTTGCTGACCACGGCGACTCTTCTCGTGGCCCGCTACCGGGCCCGGCAGGCAGTGGGTGTCTACGCCGACCTGGTGGAGGCGGCGGTGGACCTCTATGGGCGGGATCTGATGACTGCGCTGGGCATCGAGTGCGAGCTGCGCTTGACGCCACAGGCGGGTGCGGAGGCCACGTCCCTGCTGCGCAAGGACCTCACCGATCGCCTGTCCTGAGCGGACTCCGCGGCGGGTGGGCCCCTACCGGAGCAGCTGCGCATCCACGTCACGCAGCAGCTCTTCGATGCTGAGCCCGACGACTGCGGTCACATTGACCCGGTGAAGCTTGTGCGGCGCGCGACAAAGCTCCCTGATCTGCCAGGCGACCTGCTGGGCTCGTACCGCCTGCGACGGATCGGCGGCGCCCACCCCCGAGCTGGGTACCGGCCTGACCCGGCTGGCCGACCGGGTATCGGTGTAGCGGCTACCCGGTCGCGATGGGCACCGGACCGGCTACTGACCCGGCTGGCGCAAGCCGGAGGAGTGGGCGCCACGGTCGAGGGAATCGGGAGTCTGTGATGGCGTTCCTCGCGGTCGTCGACGATGCTGACGCTTGTGGCAGAGCCCGTGATTCGCCGGTCGGCTGAGACGTTCGTGGTTCGGGCGAGGGTAAAGGTCGTCAACGGCGCGACGGGCCAGGCCGTGGCGACGGCGCAGGGCTAGGCGCTGCGGTCGTTGCTCGCCACGCTGAGCACGGCCGGATCGGCCGATCAAACGGGCATCAAGGAGGCGGGCGGCGTGGCTGCGCAGACCGAGGAAATCGGCTGAAACCGGTCTCTCGAGGGCTGGCTCGATACCGCCATGTGCATATCCCGGCGTAACGATGTGTCGAACCTGCACCCAGTCTGAGCTGCTCAAACGCTCTACTGCCAGGCGTTTGCAATAAGGCTGCGACACTCGTATCGCCATCTGACCAGGCTCGATAGAGCTAGCCGGATGTCATGATCTTGTGCCCCCGGTGGGATTCGAACCCACACTGTCGGAGGTTTGAGCTCCGTTCCTCTGCCGATTGGGATACGGGGACGCTGTGGCCTCCAAGGGTACCGACTAGGCTGATGTTGGCGGTAACCGCCGCCTGCGTGTCGAGGTCGATCGGAGTGTCGCGAGTGGCTGACGTAGCGAGCCGTCGGGTGCTCATCGCGGAAGACGAGGCTCTCATCCGGCTGGATCTGCGCGAGATGCTGGTCGAGGAGGGCTACGACGTCGTCGGGGAGGCGGCTGACGGCGAAACCGCGGTCAACCTCGCCGAGCAGTTGCGGCCCGACCTGGTCATCCTCGACATCAAAATGCCGATCATGGATGGGCTGGCAGCCGCGGAGAAGATCGCCGGCGCGCGGCTGGCGCCTGTGGTCATCCTCACCGCGTTCAGCCAGCGCGACCTGGTCGAGCGGGCCCGCGCCGCCGGCGCGATGGCATATCTGGTCAAACCATTCCAGAAGAGCGACCTCGTGCCGGCGATCGAGATCGCCATATCCCGCTTCTCCGAGGTGGCGGCGCTCGAGGCCGAGGTGGCCACACTGCACGAGCGTCTGGAGACGCGAAAGGCTGTCGAGCGGGCCAAGGGAATGTTGATGACGGCTTACAGTATGACCGAGCCGCAGGCGTTCAAATGGATCCAGCGCACCGCGATGGACCACCGCATGACAATGCGGGAAGTGGCCGACCGGATCCTTGCCGAGTCGCCCAGCAACCCATCCGCGAAGCCTGCCTAGACCTCGGTTGTTACACGGCGAGCTGGGATCCGACCGTTCATGTAACGGTTCAGTCAACGCCAAAGCCAAGCCCTTACGGTGACCTCCCAGGTGGAATAGAGTCCCCGGCCAGACCGGACCACGGTTTTGGGGACCTGCGTCACGTCGGGCAGCCTCTGTCCGATTGATGCGGATCCATCGATGGAGGAGGGGTCGAAGCCTTGAGGCAAGGACTCGCACGGGCCTTCGGCGGTGTGGCCATCGTGGCGCTCATCGCAGGGGCTGCCGCGTGCAACAAAAGCAGCACCAGTGGCGAAAAGGCCGGGGGCAAGAACTGCGGCTACGAGCTTGCGTATTTCGGGGCGCTGACCGGCCCGTCGGCCAACCTCGGCGTCAACATCGAGCAGGGCGCCGAGCTCGCTGTGGACCAGTACAACAAGAAGAACGGCGCCAACTGCATCGTCATGAAGAAGTTCGACTCGCAGGGCAGCCCGGATGTGGCCCCGGGTCTCGCGCGCCAGCTTGTCCAGGACAAGAAGATCATCGGAGTCGTCGGCCTTCCGTTCTCCGGCGAGTCGCAGGCGGCGAACCCGATCCTCGAAGAGGCGGGCATCCCGAACATCACCCCGTCGGCCACCAACCCGACACTGTCGACCAAAGGCTGGAAGTTCTTCCACCGCGCCGTCGCCAACGACAGCGCCCAGGGCCCCGCGGCCGGCACCTACATCAAGACGGTGCTGAAAGCCGAGAAGGCATTCGTGGTTGACGACCAGTCGGCCTACGGCGGGGGCCTGGCCGACCAGGTCAAGTCCGTGCTCGGTCAGGTCGTGGTGGGCAGCGACAAGGTCGGTGGCGAGGGCAAGCAGAGCGACTTCTCGGCCACAGTGACCAAGGTCGTCTCCAGCGGCGCCACCGCTCTCTTCTACGGCGGCTACTACCAGAACGCCGGTGTGTTCCGCAAGCAGCTCGCCGGTGCCGGCTGGAAGGGCACGATGATCGCCGGTGACGGCGTCAACGACAAGGGCTACATCCAGGCCGCCGGCAAGGAGGCGGCCGAAGGTACGATCGTGACCTGCCCGTGTGCCCCGGCTGCCAAGGCCAAGGGCACGTTCGTCACCGACTACAAGACCAAGTGGAACGTCGACGCTGGCACCTACAGTGACGTCGCGTACGACGCGACGAACATCTTCCTGCAGGCGATCGACAAGGGCAACACGACGCCCGCGAAGATCAACGACTACCTGAAGACGGTCAACTACTCCGGCGTCGCCAACACCTACAAGTTCACCGACGTTGGTGAGCTCGACCCGAGCCAGATCATCGTGTGGGCGTTCAAGGTGGCCAACGGCGAGGTCGTCCCCGACCAGCAGGCGCCTAAGGCGTAAACGGCTGATCATCAGTACGACAGACATCAGTCGACGGATCGGTGCGGTCGGGGGCAGCCTTCCGGCCGCACCGCTCCTTATCCGTCCTTGGAGCATCTGTGGACTTCTCAAGCCTGTTCCACGAATTCGGGGAGCTGACGATCACCGGGCTGGCGCAGGGTTCCATCATCGCGCTGTTCGCCCTGGGGTACACGCTGGTTTACGGCGTGCTCCGCCTGATCAACTTCGCTCACTCCGAGGTGTTCACGATCGGCGCGTTCACCGCCGTGATCACGTGGGGCACCCTGGGCCTCAACCAGGACTCGCCGACGCCCGGGCCGGCTGGATTGATCGGTTACCTGGCGCTCGGTCTGGTGGTCGCCACCATGGCCTCCGGCATCACCGCGGTGATCATCGAGCTGGTCGCCTACCGGCCGCTGCGCCGGCGTAACGCGCCGCCGCTGGCGTTCCTCATCACGGCCATCGGTGCTTCCATCGCCCTCTCCGAGTTGGTCGGCGTACTCACCAACCGCAACAACCGGGGCGTGCCGCGGCTCATGAAGCAGGCGTCCCTCGTGCACATCGGGGACGCCAACATCACCAACCTCCAGATCCTGATCATCGTGGTCGCGCTCGTGATGATGGTGGGCCTCGACTTCTTCATCAATCACACCCGGCTCGGTCGCGGTGTCCGCGCCGTCGCCCAGAATGCCGACAGCGCCGCGTTGATGGGCGTCAACAAGAACCGGGTCATCTCGCTGGTCTTCCTGCTCGGCGGGCTGATGGCAGGGGTCGCCGCGGTCATGTACGTGATGAAGATCGGCAACATCAGGTACGACAGCGGGTTCTACCTGGGCGTTGAGGCGTTCACCGCGGCTGTGCTCGGCGGTATCGGCAACCTGCGCGGCGCGTTGCTCGGCGGGATCGCCCTCGGCGTGATCGAAAACTACGGCGCCGGGCTGTTCGGTACGCAGTGGCACAGCGTCGTCGCGTTCGTTCTCCTGGTCCTCGTCCTGATGTTCCGGCCGACCGGCCTGCTCGGCGAGTCTCTCGGAAGGGCAAGAGCATGACGACCACCGCCGGCACTCCGCAGAGCCCCGCGGCCGGGACGCCAGAGTCGAAGCAGCCGCGCGGCGGCGTTCGCGGCTGGCTCGGCAACCAGCCCAAGCCGGTCCGGTGGCTGCTCATCGCCCTCGCCGTGCTCGGCGGCTACCTGCTGCCGTACCTCGCCGACGTCCCGGTTCTCGGCCCGCAGTTGATCACCCAGGGCATCGACTGGCCGAGTGCCCTGTTCAACATGGCCTACTACGTGCTCCTCGCGCTGGGTCTCAACGTGGTGGTCGGGTTCGCCGGGCTGCTCGACCTCGGCTACGTCGGCTTCTTCGCGGTCGGCGCGTACTCGGTGGCACTGCTCAGCTCGCCCGACAGTGTCCTGGGCACGAAGTGGGTCTGGATCGCCACCATCCCGGTCGCAATCGCATGCGCGATGCTCAGCGGTCTCATCCTCGGCTGGCCGACGCTGCGGCTGCGTGGCGACTATCTGGCGATCGTGACCCTCGGCTTCGCCGAGATCATCCGGATCACCGCCGACAGCTCGCAGACCCTGCGCGGCGACAGGGGGTTCGCCGCCATCCCGCATCCGCCGGGTAAGAGCCCGGACGGCACGCCGATCTTCGGGGTACGCGACGCCACCCCGTACTTCTGGCTGGGTCTCACGATCATCATCGTCGTCGTCCTTGCGCTGCGTAACCTCGACCGCAGCCGGGTGGGCCGGTCCTGGCTGGCCATCCGGGAGGACGAAGAAGCGGCCGAGATCATGGGCGTACGGACGGTCAAGTACAAGCTGTGGGCGTTCGCGATCGGCGCCTGCATCGGCGGCTTCGGCGGCGTACTCTTCACCGGCGAGCAGGGCTTCATCAACTCCGCGACCTTCCAGCTCCAGTTCTCCATCCTGGTGCTCGCGGGCGTGGTGATGGGCGGGTCCGGCAACATGGCCGGCGCCATCCTCGGCGGCGCGCTCATCTCCTACATCCCCGACCGGCTGCGCGGCGTCGAGCTCTTCAACCGCGACGCCTACCAGTACCGGTTCCTGCTGTTCGGTGTGATCATCATCCTCATCATGATCTTCCGGCCGCAGGGGATCGTCCCGAGCCGACGCCGCGAGCTTGAGCTCAAGGACCGCGCGAAGGAGGTGGCGCCGCAATGAGCGAGCCGCATATCGAGTCGACCGAGTGGGAGAACGAGGCCGCGCGGCACCGGGTCGACGAGCCGTTCCTGACCGGTCCGGCGCCGGCTGCCGCAGTCGCTCCGGTACGCCCGGTCGAGGGTGCCCTGCTCGAGGTCGACAACGTCACGCTGCGCTTCGGCGGCGTGGTCGCGCTCGACCAGGTCAGCTTCAGCCTCGGGCAGGGGGAGATCTTCGGTCTCATCGGGCCCAACGGAGCCGGCAAGACGACCTGCTTCAACGCGATGACTGGCGTCTACCGGCCGACGCTGGGGGAGATCCGGTTCGCCGGGCAGCGGGTCACGGGCCACAAGAAGCACGAGATCACGCGCATGGGCATCGCCCGTACCTTCCAGAACATCCGGCTCTTCCCCGAGATGACCGCGCTGGAAAACGTGATGGTGGGCGCCGACGCCCACCACAAAACCAGCGTGCTGGGCGCGCTGTTCCAGGTGCCCAGGCACCGCCGCGAAGAGGCCCAGGGTCGGGAGGGGTCGCTGCGGCTGCTGGATTTCGTGGAGGTCCGGCACCGGGCCGGAGACCTCGCGCGCAACCTCTCGTACGGCGAGCAGCGCCGCCTGGAGATCGCCCGGGCGCTGGCCACCAGGCCGACGCTGCTCTGCCTGGACGAGCCGGCCGCCGGCTTCAACCCGGCGGAGAAGACGCGCCTGCTCGAACTCATCCGCAGGATCCGGGACACCGGAGTGACGATCTTGCTCATCGAGCACGACATGCGACTGGTCATGGGGGTAACCGACCGTATCGTGGTGCTCGAGTTCGGAAAGAAGATCGCCGAGGGTACGCCGGCCGAAGTGCGCGACGACCCGAAGGTGATCGCCGCCTACCTGGGAGTGCCGGCCGATGCTGCTTGAGCTGGACAACGTCACCCTGCTGTACGGCCGCATCCAGGCCCTGCACGGCATCAGTCTGCAGGTCGACGAGGGCGAGGTGGTAGCGCTCATCGGGGCCAACGGCGCGGGCAAGACCACGACCATGCGCGCCATCTCCGGCCTGCGCCCGGTCGCCTCGGGCTCGATCCGCTTCGATGGCGAGGACATCACCCGGCTGCGCGCCGACCTGCGCGTGGTGCGGGGCATCGGCCAGGCGCCGGAGGGCCGCGGCATCTTCCCGGGCATGACGGTGCTCGACAACCTCGAGATGGGCGCCTACACCCGCCGCGACCGGGCGGCGATCAATGCCGATATCGACCGGGTGCTGACGCTCTTCCCGCGCCTGGCCGAGCGGCGCCGCCAGCCCGGCGGCACCCTTTCCGGCGGCGAGCAGCAGATGCTCGCCGTGGGCCGCGCCCTGATGAGCCGGCCCAAGCTGCTGCTGCTCGACGAGCCTTCGATGGGTCTGGCGCCGATGCTGATCCAGCAGATCTTCCAGATCATCACCGAGATCAACCAGCAGGGGACCACAGTCCTGCTGGTCGAGCAGAACGCGCAACAAGCGCTTTCGCGGGCACACCGCGGATACGTCCTGGAGACCGGCCGGATCGTGAAAAGCGGGCCGGCCAGCGAGCTGCTGACCGACCCGGCGGTCAAGGAGGCGTACCTCGGTGTGGCCTAACCCAGTACAGGAGGGTTAACAACGATGTTCCTCAACACCCCCCGAAACCGCGCCGCCCTAGGGCTGGTCGCCGTGGCAGCGCTCGCGCTGTCGCTGTCGGCCTGCGGCGAGAAGAAGAGCGAGTCCACCCCCGGCAGTAAGTCCACCGAGAAGGTGACCGTCGACCAGGCCCTTGCCGGAAAGGTGCCGGCCGCCATCAAGTCCGACGGCAAGATCATTGTTGGCAGCGACACCTCGTACGCGCCGAGCGAGTTCCTCGACACCGACGGCAAGACGGCGATCGGCTTCGACGTCGACCTGTTCAACGCAATCGCACAGAAGCTGGGCCTGAAGTCCGAGTTCCAGTCGGCCAAATTCGCCGACATCATCCCCGGCGTGCAGTCGGGCAAGTACGAGGCCGGCGTTTCGTCGTTCACCATCAACGCGGAGCGGTTGAAGGAAGTCAACATGATCAGCTACTTCTCGGCCGGCACGCAGTGGGCGGCCAAGAAGGGCGCGACCGTCAACCCCGACGACGTGTGCGGCAAGAAGGTCGCCGTGCAGACCGCGACGGTCCAGGTCGACGACATCACCGCCCGCTCCAAGAAATGCACCGACGCCGGGAAACCGGCCATCACCATCGACCAGTACCAGGCGCAGAGTGACGCGACGACGGCCGTGGTGAGCGGCAAGGACGACGCGATGCTCGCCGACTCGCCGGTGTGCGCGTACGCGGTGAAGCAGACCGGCGGGCAACTGGCGCTGGCCGGCAACATCTACGACTCCGCGCCGTACGGCATGGTCGTGGCCAAGGACCAGACGCAGTTCGCCGAGGCGCTGCAGGGTGCGGTGAAGGCGCTGGTGTCCGACGGCACATACAAGAACATTCTGAGCAAGTGGGGCGTCGAGGCAGGCGCGCTCTCGACCGATCCGGCAGTTAACCCTAGCGTCTAGTCATGGCGCAGGTTCTCAAGACCGAGCGGGCACGGCCGGAGGCCATCAAGGCCGTGCCCGTCCGGCATCCAGGGCGGTGGGTTGCGGTCGCGGTCCTCGCGGTACTCGCGGCGATGTTCGTGCACATGCTGGTGACGAACCAGCGTTTCGAGTGGTCGTTCATGGTCGACAACATGTTCCGCCCGCCGGTGATCGCGGGCGTGCGTGGGACGATCCTGCTGACGATCTTTTCCATGGTCATCGGCGTCACGCTCGGCGTGGTGATCGCCGTGATGCGCCTGTCGACGAACCCGGTGCTCAGCTACGTCGCGTGGCTCTACACCTGGTTCTTCCGCGCGGTGCCCCGGCTGGTGCTCGCCATCCTCTTCGGCAACCTCGGCATCCTGTGGTCGCGTATCAGCATCGGGCTGCCGTTCGACCGGGAGATCGGCCGGCTCTTCGGCATCACCGACTTCTCAGCCCGGATCTGGGGGATCAAGGCGACCGACCTGCTGTCCGGCTTCATCGCGGGCATGCTCGCCCTGGCGCTGTCCGAGGCGGCCTACATGGCCGAGATCGTGCGGGCCGGCATCCAGTCGGTCGACGAGGGGCAGACCGAGGCCGCCGATGCGCTCGGGATGAGTCGCGGCCAGACGCTGCGTCGGATCGTCCTGCCGCAGGCGATGCGGGTCATCATCCCGCCCACGGGCAACGAGACGATCGCCATGCTCAAGGACACGTCGCTGGTTGCGTTCACACCAGTGACCACCGAGTTGTTCTTCCAGCTCAGCGCGATCTCCTCACGCACCTTCAAACCCATCCCGATGCTGGTGGCCGCCTGCCTGTGGTATCTGTTCCTCACGAGCATCCTGCTCGTGGTCCAGCACTACGTGGAGCGCTACTTCTCGCGCGGGTACGGCAAGTCGGAGCGGGCCCGGATGAGGTTGCGGGACCTGCGTGCCGAGACAGGTACGGGGGTGACGACATGACCGAGGCGATCGGGGCGCACCGCGCACAAGGGGACGGGCCGATGGTCCGTGCGGAGGACGTCCACAAGTACTTCGGCCGGCTCGAGGTACTCAAAGGCATCGACCTTGAGGTGCGCTCCGGCGAGGTGTGCTGCGTGATCGGCCCGTCCGGGTCCGGCAAGTCGACGTTCCTGCGTTGCATCAACCACCTCGAGAAGCTCAACTTCGGGCGGATCTGGGTCGACGGCGACCTGATCGGCTACCGCGAGCGGGGCGGCAAGCTGCACGAGATGCGGGAGAAGGAGGTCTCGGCCCAGCGCCGGAGTATCGGCATGGTCTTTCAGCGGTTCAACCTCTTTCCGCATATGACGGTGCTGGAGAACGTGATGGAGGCGCCCCTGCGCGTACGCGGGGAGTCCAGGACGGCGGTCCGCCGGCGCGCGGAGGAGCTGATCGACCGGGTGGGCCTGGCCGCGAAGAAGAACGTTTATCCCGGTCAGTGCTCCGGCGGCCAGCAGCAGCGGGTGGCGATCGCCCGGGCGCTCGCGATGCAACCCAAGCTGATGCTCTTCGACGAGCCGACCAGCGCGCTCGACCCGGAGCTTGTGGGAGAGGTCCTCGACGTGATGAAGGACCTGGCCCGCGAGGGCATGACGATGATCGTCGTGACGCACGAGATCGGATTCGCCCGCGAGGTCGGCGACTCCCTGATTTTCATGGACGAGGGGGTCGTCGTGGAGAGCGGGCCGCCCCGGGATGTGATCGCCAACCCGCGGCACCAACGTACCCAGTCGTTCCTGGCGAAGGTGCTCTGAGCCGGGCCGCATACCAGCCGCACGAGCCGGTGCGCCCACCGAAGGGCGGACCGGTCGACGCCTTGTGTCCGGCACCGGCCGTACCAGTGGAGGTACCGGACCCCCCGGGGAGCACCCGTAGGCTCGACCTGGGTGAGCGCGGGACCGGGTCAAGGGCGACGCGGTGCGTAGGCAACCAGTGAAGCCGCCGTCGGCGGGGCCGAGGTAGGGGAGGTTCCGCCGGCGGTGCTTGCCGCGCCCGGCGTTTCGGATCGATCGTCATGGGGCATTTGAGCCCGGCAGGGTTTGGGGCGCGATGACGGGAGGCGGCCGGCGGTGGCGAACGGGAAGTCGGGTGCCGATGTCACGCAGGACGGCCGGGACGAGACCGAGACCGAACGGGCCGACCGCAACTACAACGAGCTGCTGCAGGAGCTGCGGGTCGCGCAGACCGGGGTGCAGATCCTGTTCGCCTTCCTGCTGACGCTGCCGTTCACGCAGCGTTTCACCGAGGTCAACGACGAGCAGCGCGCGGTCTACCTGGGCACCCTGGTGGCGACCGCGCTCGCCACCGCCTGCCTCATCGCGCCGGTCAGCCACCACCGCATCCTGTTCCGGCGCCGGCGTAAGCCGGAGATCGTGACAGCGGCCAGTCAGCTCGCGCAGGCCGGTCTCGCCTTCCTGCTCATCGCGGTGATCGGCTCGGTCTACCTGATCTTCAACGTCGTCGCGGGCGTCGGTATAGCGGGCGTCGTCACCGGCGCGCTGGCCGCCTGGTTCGTGCTCATCTGGTACGTCCAGCCGTTGCTGCACATGCGCCGGCGGGATTGAGACGTGAGTACGGGTGCCTGGTCGACGAGCATCGTCGAGGCCGAGCCGACCGCCGGGACTGTCGGTGGGGCGGACTAGAGTCGCGAAGTGTGACACCTTCGTCGTCGGCTGACGCTCCGCCCCGCCTGCTGCTCCTGGACGGCCACTCGTTGGCATACCGGGCGTTCTACGCCCTGCCGGTGGAGAACTTCGCGACCAAGACCGGCCAGGTCACCAACGCGGTGTTCGGGTTCACCTCCATGTTGATCAACATGCTGCGCGACGAGAAGCCGACGCACATCGGGGTCGCGTTCGACGTGTCCCGCCAGTCGTTCCGCACGGAGCAATACGCTGACTACAAGGCGGGCCGCACCAAGGCGCCGGATGCGTTCGGTCCTCAGGTCAGCCTGATCCGGGAGGTGCTCGATGCGCTCGGCATCCAGGCCCTGGAGAAGCCGGGCTACGAGGCCGACGACATCATCGCCACGCTGGCCTGGCAGGCCCGCGACGCCGGCATGCAGGTCGGCGTGATCACCGGCGACCGCGACGCCTTCCAGTTGGTCGGCGACGACATCACCGTGCTCTACCTCAAGCGGGGCGTCTCCGAGATGGACCGGATGACCCCGGACAAGGTGATCGAGCGCTACGGCGTCGGCCCCGACTGCTATCGCGATCTCGCGGCCATCGTGGGGGAGACCAGCGACAACCTCATCGGGGTGCCGGGGGTCGGGCCCAAGACCGCGGCGAAGTGGATCGGGCAGTACGGCAACCTCGAAGGCGTCATCGCCCACGTCGACGAGATCAAGGGCAAGGCCGGCGACAACCTGCGCGCGCACCTGGCCGACGTGATGCGCAACTACGAGCTCAACCGGCTGATCAGCGACCTCGAGCTGCCGTTGCGGCCGGAGGACCTGCACTGGCGCGGGTGGGACCGGGAGGCGGTGCACCGGGTCTTTGACACGCTCGAGTTCCGCATCCTGCGCGACCGGCTCTACCAGTACCTGGAAGCGGTGGAGCCGGAGGCGGAGGCCGGGTTCGACCTGGCCGGCACGGTGTTGGGCCCAGGCGCGGTGAAGAGCTGGCTGGACGAGCACGCGCCGATCGGCACCGCGGTCGGTGTCGCCGTCTCCGGCACGTTCGGCCGGGGCACCGGCCAGCTCACCGGTGTCGCGCTCGCGACCGCCGGCGGGCCGGCGGCCTGGTTCGACCCGGCGGGCCTCGACGAGGCCGACGAGCCCGCGGTCGCCCTGTGGCTGGCCGATCCGGAGCGGCCGAAGGTGCTGCACGACGTGAAGCCCGCGATGCTCGCGTTCGCGGCACACGGCTGGGAGCTCAGCGGCGTCGCCGACGACACCGCCCTCGCGGCCTACCTGGCCAAGCCCGACCAGCGCTCCTACGACCTGACCGACCTGGCGCTGCGCTACCTGCAGCGCGAGCTGCGCGTGGAGACTTCCGACGACGGCCAGCTCACGCTCGAGGGGCTCGGCAATGACGGCGAGGTCGAGAGCAACCTCATGCTCCGCGCCCGGGCCACGCTCGACCTGGCCGAGGCGATCGACGCCGATCCGGCCCGGGGTGGCGGGCACGCCCGCCGCCTGCTGACCGACGTGGAGCTGCCGCTGGCCGACGTGCTCGCGCGCATGGAGCAGGCCGGCATCGCGGCCGACACGCACTACCTGTCGGAGCTGGAGGCGCACTTCGCGGCCGAGGTGAAGGCGGCCGCGCAGGCGGCCTACGAGGTGATCGGGCGGGAGTTCAACCTCGGCTCGCCCAAGCAGTTGCAGGAGATCCTGTTCACCGAGCTGGGGCTGCCCAAGACGAAGAAGATCAAGACCGGGTACACCACCGACGCGGACTCCCTGCAGTGGCTCTACCTGCAGAGCGAGCACCCGTTGCTGCAACACCTGCTGCGCCACCGCGACGTCGCGAAGCTCAAGTCCACAGTGGACGGCCTGCTGAAGTCGGTCAGCGACGACGGGCGCATCCACACGACGTTCTACCAGACCGTCGCGGCCACCGGCCGGCTGTCGAGCACCGACCCCAACCTGCAGAACATCCCGATCCGCACCCCGGAGGGGCGGCGGATCCGGCGGGCGTTCGTGGTCAGCGGCGACTACGAGGCGCTGCTGTCGGCGGACTACAGCCAGATCGAGATGCGCATCATGGCGCACCTGTCCAAGGACCGCGCGCTCATCGACGCGTTCAACTCGGGGTTCGACTTCCACGCCGCGACCGCCTCGTCGGTGTTCGCCGTGCCCGTCGAGGAGGTCGTCCCCGACCAGCGTCGCAAGATCAAGGCGATGAACTACGGCCTGGCCTACGGGCTGTCCTCCTACGGCCTGTCGCAGCAGCTCGGCATCACGCCGGCCGAGGCGAGCGTGCTCATGGAGGAGTACTTCACGCGCTTCGGCGGGGTGCGCGACTATCTGCACGCCATCGTCGCCCAGGCCCGCCGCGACGGATACACCGAGACCGTGCTGGGCCGGCGCCGCTACCTGCCCGACCTCAACAGCGACAACCGCCAGCGCCGCGAGATGGCCGAGCGGATGGCCCTCAACGCGCCGATCCAGGGCTCCGCGGCCGACATCATCAAGGTCGCGATGCTGCGCGTCGACGCCGCGCTGCGCGCGTCCGGCCTGCGCTCACGGATGCTCCTGCAGGTGCACGACGAGCTGGTCTTCGAGATCGCGGCGGGGGAGCGGGAGGCGCTCGAAGCTCTCGTCCGCGAGCAGATGGGCGCGGCCTATCCACTCGACGTGCCACTCGAGGTGTCGGTCGGCGTCGGCCACAACTGGGACGCCGCCGACCACTGAGCCGCCCCGACACCGACGCACCTTCACGATCACGCGAAGGAGGTGCGGACGTCGGTCGCGCCCCGGGCGGTGGCGACGGCGGCGGCTTCGTCCTCGACGGCCGTGCGCGTCTTGGGCGCGAGCGGCTCAAACGCCGTCACCGTCACCTGCAGTCGGCTCCTGCCCGTCAGTTGGGCCCGCCACGTGCCGGCGATCTCGGTGCCGACGAGCACCGCACCGGGCTTGGCGAGGGTCCGCCACACCTCGGCCTGCCGGTTCCGGTCCGGCACGAGCAGGTCCCGGTCGCGCGCCTGCAGATACGGGTCCGACGGCGGGAGCAGCCGCACCACGTCGGGCTTGTCCGCGGTGCGCAGGCCCTCGACCGCCTCGGTCGGCAGCCAGGCCGGCCGGCCGTCCACGCGTACCTCGGTCAGGTCAGCGGGCCAGGCGCGCCTGGCCTCCTTCACCGTCGTGCCGAGGAACCTGGCCACCTCCGCCGCCGTGGCCGGGCCGAGCAGCCGCAGGTAGATCGCGAGGAATGCGTCGGTGCCGGCCGCTTCGACCGGCACCCCGGGCCACCCGTCGATCGGCGCGAGGGTGGTGCCGCCAGCGGGCTCGACTCGGACGCCCGCCGCCAGGCCCACCTGCTGGAACAGCCCGCCCGAGATGTGCTGCGCCTGGCACGGCTTGCACCAGTACGTGAGCGACGCCGGCACCCGCGCGCTGACCCCGGTGCTCACGTCGCCCTTGGCCATCGGTGCCCGGACCACCTCGTGCATGGCCCGCGCGGCCGCCGTGAACGCCGCGATGCCCAGCCGGGCGCCCTCCTTGATCTGCGTGACGGCGATGCGTGCGGTGGCGTCGGCGTCGCTGAGCGGCCACAGTGCCGCCGCAAGCGCGGTCAGGTGGGTGGACCGGTGCAGGTGTGGGGCGCCGCGCGTGGTCCACACCAGGGTCAGGCCTTCCACGGCGTGCGACGTCCGCGCGGCCAGCGCCAGACGGGCCGAGCCGTACGGGGTGTCCTGCACGCCCAGGTCCAGCACCGCCGGGTCGGCAGTGGAGCGGTCGAACTGGTGCGCGGCGACCCGGTACGCGAGGACCTGTTCGCGGTCGACGTGGAGCATGCGCCCAACCTAGGACGGGATCTCCCGGATCGGAAACGGCCACCTCTACTCGGGTTTGTGCGCCACGAAGATGGCGGTGCCGGGGAAGACCTTCCCGCGCAGCGGGCTCCACTGACCCCAGATCTGCTCGTGCCCGGCCGGCCACTCCGGCTCCACGAGATCGGTGAGGACGAACCCGGCGGCGACGAGTTCCCGGATCCGGTCGCCGAGCGTGCGGTGGTGCTCGACGTAGGTCGCGACACCGCTCTCGTCGTACTCGACATAGGGGGTGCGATCGAAGTAGGAGTGCACCGCGACCAGCCCGCCCTCGCCCGGGTCGTCCAGGAAGATCCAGCGCATCGGGTGCGTGACAGAGAACACCCAACGGCCGCCGGGGCGCAGCACCCGAAACACCTCCCGCATCACGCCGGTGGAGTCATCCACAAAAGGCACCGCGCCGAAAGCAGTGCAAACCACGTCGAACCCACCCGAAGCGAACGGTAGCGCCAGCGCGTCGCATTGGACCAGCGGTACCCGTACCCCGGAGCGGTTTTCGGCGAGCCGCGCCTGCCGCAACATGCCGGCGGACAGGTCGGCGGCGACCACCTCCGCACCTTCCTTGACCAGCCACCGGGCGGCGGAGGCCGCACCGCAGCCGATCTCGAGGACGCGGCGGCCGGCGACCGGCCCGAGCAGGCGCGCGTCGGCCTCGCGCAGGCCCTCCGGGCACCAGACGAAGTCCACGTCGCCGAGAAACGCGCCGTGCTCGGCCTGGTATGCGTCCGCGTCGCCGTCCCACCAGCGGCGACTGGCCGTGCGGTTCTCGCCGGCAGTCACCGGCCGCCGGGTCACACCAGGCTCGTTCACAATCCGAAACCGTACGTCGGACGAAAGATCAGACAGATATTGCCATCGGGTGTGGGGGAGGGTTGGACCGTGTGGTATTGCGCACGGTAGGCTGTTCGATGCACTCGTGGGTCGCGTGTCTCGGCAGGGAGCAGACCCGCGGTCGTCAATACAGCCCCGATACCTCCTCTGGCTGGTGGGGCATGCCCGGCGACAAGTCCGCGAGGCACCACAGGTCACCGCCTGACACCCATCCGACCGGAGCAACAACCCACATGACGAGCAGCATCGAGGCCACCTCGAGCGCCCCCGCCGCCACCGGCGGCAACGCCGCCGCCAGCGGCAACAAGGTCACCGTCGACGACCTCGGCACGGAGGAGGCTTTCCTCGCCGCGATCGACGAGACCATCAAGTACTTCAACGACGGCGACATTGTCGAGGGCACCGTCGTCAAGGTCGATCGGGACGAGGTCCTGCTCGACATCGGCTACAAGACCGAGGGTGTCATCCCCTCGCGCGAGTTGTCGATCAAGCACGACGTCGACCCCGCTGAAGTTGTGTCGGTCGGTGACCACATCGAGGCCCTGGTTCTCCAGAAGGAGGACAAGGAGGGCCGGCTGATCCTCTCGAAGAAGCGCGCGCAGTATGAGCGGGCGTGGGGGACGATCGAGAAGATCAAGGAAGAGGACGGCGTCGTGCGCGGCTCCGTCATCGAGGTGGTCAAGGGTGGTCTCATCCTCGACATCGGGCTGCGCGGCTTCCTGCCCGCCTCCCTGGTCGAGATGCGCCGGGTCCGGGACCTGCAGCCCTACGTGGGGCGTGAGCTCGAGGCGAAGATCATCGAGCTGGACAAGAACCGCAACAACGTGGTCCTGTCCCGCCGCGCCTACCTGGAGCAGACGCAGTCCGAGGTGCGCACCGAGTTCCTGCACAAGCTGCAGAAGGGCCAGGTCCGCAAGGGCGTCGTCTCCTCGATCGTCAACTTCGGTGCGTTCGTGGACCTCGGCGGTGTCGACGGTCTCGTGCACGTCTCCGAGCTGTCCTGGAAGCACATCGACCACCCGTCCGAGGTCGTCGAGGTGGGCCAGGAGGTCGAGGTCGAGGTGCTCGACGTCGACCTGGACCGCGAGCGGGTCTCGCTGTCGCTGAAGGCGACGCAGGAGGACCCGTGGCGCCAGTTCGCGCGGACCCACGCGATCCACCAGATCGTGCCGGGCAAGGTCACCAAGCTGGTTCCGTTCGGTGCGTTCGTGCGCGTCGATGACGGCATCGAGGGCCTGGTGCACATCTCCGAGCTGGCCGAGCGCCACGTGGAGATCCCCGAGCAGGTCGTGCAGGTCGGCTCCGAGGTCATGGTCAAGGTGATCGACATCGACCTGGAGCGCCGGCGGATCTCGCTGTCGCTCAAGCAGGCCAACGAGGGCTTCGTCGAGGGTGAGGAGGCCTTCGACCCGACGCTCTACGGCATGTCGGCGACCTACGACAACGAGGGCAACTACATCTACCCGGATGGCTTCGACCCCGAGACGGGCGAGTGGCTCGAAGGCTACGACAAGCAGCGCGAGGAGTGGGAGCGGCAGTACGCCGAGGCCCGCCAGCGCTGGGAGGCCCACACCAAGCAGGTGCAGACGGCGCGTGCCGCCGAAGCCACCGCGGAGACTGCGCCGGCCGGCCCGGCCACGTCGACGACCCCGGCGCCGACCCGGACCGCCGAGGAGCCGAGTGGCACCCTCGCCACCGACGAGGCGCTCGCGGCGCTGCGCGAGAAGCTCGCCGGCGGCAAGAGCTGACCTCGTAGCACCGTCGCGTCAGCGGCCCCGGACCGGTTTCACACCGGACCGGGGCCGCTTCGCATTCGTGCCGTTTCGTATCCGTCCCGCGCGGCCGGGTCTCGTGGATCTTGGTAACTCCGACATCGAATGCGATGTTGGAATTACCAAGATCGCACTGTTCCCGGCGGGAAAGTGGCGGCTCCGGGCTACGGTGCCGCCGGGCACAGCGCGGCTCTGGGCTAGGGCGGCGGCCTCGACCGGCGCGGCCCCCGGGTCCAGCGCACCGCTCCGGGGTCGGCGCGCCCACGGTCCCCAACCTCGCGCCCACGGTCCCAACCCCGCGCCCCACGGTCCCACCCCCGCCGGCAACTCGTCCCATTTGTCCGCGGCGAGAACCGTCAGCAGGGATCCCGTAGACGTTGGTCGATCCAGTCCCGTTCGGCCGCCTCTGAGCGCGTTGCTTAGACCAACGTCGAAGCGAGGCGCGTCGAAGCGAGGCGCGTCGAAGGGAGGCGCGTCGAAGGGAGGCGCGTCGAAGGGAGGCGCGACGAAGAGGGCGGCGAACGGGCGTACTGAACAGGCGGCGACGGGGCGGTCGGGAGGCCCGGACCGGGCGCAGGTGCCAGCAGTACCGAAGGCCGGGATTGCCCATCGCGTACCCTCGGATTCCGTGCTGATGGTGGGACTCACGGGTGGGATCGGAGCCGGCAAGAGCGCGGTGGCCGAGCGGCTCGCGGCGCACGGCGCCATCGTGATCGACGCGGACCGCCTCGCCCGCGAGGTCGTCGCGGCGGGCACCGACGGGCTCGCCGAGGTCGTGCGGACGTTCGGCCCCGACATCAGAGCCAAGGACGGAAGCCTGGACCGGCCGGCGCTCGCCCGGCGCGTGTTCCACGACGACGCGGCGCGCCGCACGCTGCAGAACATCATTCACCCACGGGTACGCGCGCGGACCGCCGAACTGGTCGCCGCGGCGCCACCGGACGCGGTCGTGGTCAACGACGTGCCGCTGCTCGTCGAGGCCAACCTCCAGAACGCGTACGAGGTCGTCATCGTGGTCCTCGCCGACGAGGAGACCCGCATCGACCGGCTGGTCCGTGACCGGGGCATGTCGCGCGACGAGGCGACCGCCCGCATCCGGGCGCAGGCCACCGACGAGCAGCGCCGCGCGGTCGCCGACGTCGTCATCGTCAACGACGGCAGCCTCGACGAGTTGCACCGCCAGGTCGACGACGTATGGCGGAGCAGGCTCACATGACAGTTGTCATGGCCGTTTCACGATCGCCGGCACTACGCGGCGGCGCGCGGACACGCGATCCTCGTGCACATGACCGAAACCCCGTTCGCCATCGAAATCCGGGCGCTGCGCCGGCATTACGGCACCGTACGCGCCGTTGACGGCATCGACCTGACCGTCCGGCGCGGTGAGGTGGTGGCGCTGCTCGGCCCGAACGGCGCCGGCAAGACCACCACCCTCGACGCACTGCTCGGACTGTCCACACCCGACAGTGGCCGGATCGCCCTGTTCGGCGCGGCGCCGAAGGCCGCGATCGTCGCCGGCCGGGTCGGCGCGGTGCTCCAGAACGGCGCGCTGCTGGGCGACGTCACCGTCCGGGAGCTGGTCGGCGCGATGCGGGCCCTTCAGCCCCGGCCGGCCAGCCTCGACGAGGTGACCCGCGAGGCCGGGATCGCCGACCTCCTCAACCGCCGGGTGGACAAGCTCTCCGGCGGACAGGCCCAGCGGGTACGCTTCGCGCTCGCGCTGGTCGGCGCCCCCGATCTCCTCGTGCTCGACGAGCCCACCGCCGGGCTGGACACCGCCGCTCGGCGCGCGTTCTGGGTGGCGGTGCGCGGCTACGCCGCCAAGGGCCGCACCGTGCTGTTCTCCACGCACTATCTGGAAGAGGCCGACGAGGTAGCCGACCGGATCGTGCTGATCGCCGCCGGGCGGGTCGTCGCCGACGGGCCGACCACCGAGATCCGCGCCGTCGCCGCCGCCCGGCTGATCCGGGCCACGATCCCCGGCGTCGACGCCGGGCACCTGCGGTCGCTGCCCGGCGTCACCACCGTCGACCTGCACGGCAGCACCGTGTCGCTGCGCTCCACCGACTCGGACACGACCCTGCGGACGCTGCTCTCGGCGTACCCGACGGCTCGTGATTTTGACGTGACCGCGGCGCCGCTCGCGGACGCCGTGCTGGCCCTCACCGAAAAGGCTGGTTCCTGATGCTTGCGTACCTGCGCATGGAGGTCCTGCGGACGCTGCGCGCCCCGGCCTTCCTCGGCTACACGATCGGCTTCCCGGCGCTGTTCTACCTGCTGTTCACGACCGTGTTCAACCGTGGCGACACGGCGGCCGCGTCCTACGGCATGGTGTCGATGGCGCTGTACGCCGCAATCGTGGCGGCGCTGCCCGGCTTCGGCGCCCGGATCGCGCTGGAGCGCACCAGAGGCTGGACCCGGCAGCTGGCGTTGAGCCCGATGCGGCCGGCGGAGTACCTGTTCGTCAAGGTCGGGGCGGCGAGCCTGCTGACCGTCCCCGCGGTCGGGGCGATCCTGTTGCTCGGCCGCTTCGTCAACCAGGTGCACCTGCCGTTCACCAGCTGGCTCGGGCTGGTCGGCGCGCTGTGGCTGGCCTCGCTGCCGTTCATCGGGCTGGGCATCGTCATCGGGTACACGTTCCGCGACGAGCTGGCGCAGGGCGTGTCGATGGTGGCCATGTTCCTCCTGTCCATCGGCGGCGGTCTGTGGATGCCGGTGATGGTGTTTCCGCACTGGCTGGCCCGCATCGCCGAGGTGCTTCCCACCTACCGCGCCGGCGAGCTGGGCTGGTCGGTGATCGGAGCCACCCACGTGACAGGGACAGGTCTCGCGATCCTCGCTGGCTGGACCGTGTTGGTCGCGGTACTGGCCGGCTGGCGGTTCCACCGGGCAAGCTGACGATATGCCCGTCGACGACCCGCACTGGGGACCGCGCCAGTGGATGCGGGTGCGCCTGTACAGCTCGGCGTTCCTCGTGTTTCTGGCGTTCCCGGTGGTCATGCTGTTCGCAGACGGGCTGACCCCGAACGAGGGTTGGGAGCTGGCCGGCATCGTGGCCTTCGCCGCCTGCTTCCTCCGGGTGGTGTGGCGTTCGGTGCCGGTTCCCTACAGCAACCAGACGCCGTACGCCCTGGTCGCGCTGCTCCTGATCGGCGCGGCCCTGATCGTGCCGCTCGGCTTCGGCTGGCTGGTGGCGTTCGCGTTCTACGCCAACGCCGTGCTGCTGGTCAGCCTGGACCGGCGCTGGTGGCTGCCCACCCTCGGCACCGTCACCGGGCTCTACGTCGTGGTCGGCCTGGTCCTCAATCGCAACCTCGGTGCGGTGCTCGGCGTCGCGGTGCAGGTGGTTGCCATCGGCGGCCTGCAGATCGCGTTCTCCCGGCAGATCCTGGACACGGTCGCGCTGCGGCGGGCCCGCGCCGAGCTGGCGCGCCTGGCCGTCGCCGAGGAGCGGTTGCGCATCTCCCGCGACCTGCACGACGTCCTCGGGCAGCGGCTGGCCGCCGTCGCCCTCAAGTCGGAGCTGGCGGTCCGGCTGCTGCGTGCTGACCCTGACCGGGCCGAGGCCGAGATGACCGAGGTGACGAAGGTGGCGCGCGAGGCGCTCGACGACGTACGCGCGACCGTCGCCGGCTACCGCGACGTGTCGCTGGCCACCGAGATGCACACGGCCGTCGCGCTGCTCACCGCCGCGTCGGTCGAGGTCACCGCCTCGGGGGTACCGGTAGCTCTCGCGCCCGCCGTCGAGGAGGCGGCCGCCTGGGTGGTGCGGGAGGCGGCCACGAACGTGGTACGGCACGCGCACGCGCAGCGCTGCCGCATCGTGGTGGGTCGGGAGCGGGGCGGTGTCGTGGTGTCGGTGGCCGACGACGGGGTGGCGTCCGGCTCCGTGGTGTCGCCGGGCAACGGGCTGTCCGGGCTCGCCGAGCGACTGTCCGCTGTGGACGGCAGCCTGACGGTCGGGCCGGCCGACGGCTGGTTCACGGTGCGGGCGATGATCCCCACGTGATCCGCATCCTGCTCGCCGACGACCAGCACCTCGTACGGGGTGCGCTCGCCGCGCTGCTGGCGCTGCAGCCCGACTTCGAGGTCGTGGCCGAGGTGGCCGACGGTGCCGCGGCCGTGGCAGCCGCGGTTTCGCACGCTCCCGACATCGCGCTGCTCGACATCGAGATGCCCGGGCTGGACGGCATCGAGGCCACCGCGCGGATCCGGTCGGCCGCTCCGGGCGTGCGGGTGCTGATCCTGACCACGTTCGGGCGGCCCGGGTACCTGCGCCGGGCGATGGACGCCGGGGCGCGCGGGTTCGTGGTCAAGGACGCGCCAGCAGACCGGCTGGCCACCGCGGTACGCGACGTGCACCTGGGCCGGATCGTCGTCGACCCGGAGCTCGCGGTGGCGTCGCTGTCGAGCGGGCCCTCGCCGCTGACCGAGCGGGAGCGCGAGGTGCTGCGGGCCGGTGCGGACGGGGTCACGGTCGCCGAGGTGGCGTCCCGGCTGGTGCTCTCGGAGGGTACGGTCCGCAACTACCTGTCCAGTGCGATCGGCAAGACGGGCGCCCGCAACCGCGTCGAGGCGACGAAAATCGCCCGCGACCAAGGATGGCTGTAGCAGCAGGCCCAAGTCACGGTACGGCGCTCGCGGCGGCCGGTCAGCGCGCGTGTGCGCGACCACAGCGGTGCGCCTCACCGGCCGGAGCCGGGGCTGCAAACCCGTTGTGCCGGGGGACGGACCGGTGTGGAGGTCCGTCAACTGCTCCCGGTCGGCCGCCGCGAGCGGCCTACGTATCGACGGTAACCCGGTGATCTTAGACACACAATCGTAATCTTGGAGCCGATCATGGACGCACAGTCCTCGGTCGGCGGTGACCTGCGGTTCCTGTCATACCCGCGGCGTACGGTTGTTTCCATGACGCTCGACATTCCTCGCCTCGACGGTCGGTTCGAGGTCGTCAGCGAATTTCAGCCGTCCGGCGACCAGCCGACGGCGATCGCTGACCTGGAGCGCCGGGTCCGCGCCGGCGAACGCCATGTGGTCCTGCTCGGCGCCACCGGGACCGGCAAGAGCGCGACCACCGCGTGGCTGGTCGAGCGAATGCAGCGGCCCACCCTCGTCCTCGCGCCCAACAAGACCCTCTGCGCGCAGCTGGCCAAGGAGTTCCGGGAGCTGTTGCCGCACAACGCGGTCGAATACTTCGTCAGCTACTACGACTACTACCAGCCCGAGGCATACATCCCGCAGACCGACACCTACATCGAGAAGGACTCCTCGATCAACGAGGAGGTGGAGCGGCTGCGGCACTCGGCGACGATGAGCCTGCTGACCCGCCGCGACGTCATCGTCGTGGCCACGGTGTCGGCGATCTACGGTCTGGGCACGCCGCAGGAATACCTGGAGCGGTCCGTGAGGGTGGCGGTCGGGGAGGAGATCGAGCGCGACAAGCTGCTGCGCCGGCTCGTCGACGTGCAATACGCCCGCAACGACATCGCGTTCAACCGGGGCACGTTCCGGGTGCGGGGCGACACCCTCGAGATCATCCCGGCCTACGAGGAGCTGGCGATCCGCATCGAGTTCTTCGGCGACGAGATCGAGCGGCTGTCCTATCTGCACCCGCTGACCGGCGAGGAGCTGCGTGAGACCGACGAGCTGCTCATCTTCCCGGCGACGCACTACGCGGCCGGGCCGCAGCGCATGGAGCGGGCGATCCGCGGCATCGAGGTCGAGCTGGCCGAGCGCCTCGAGGAGCTGGATCGCCAGGGCAAGCTGCTGGAGTCGCAGCGGCTGCGGATGCGCACGACCTACGACATCGAGATGATGCGCCAGGTCGGCTTCTGCTCCGGCATCGAGAACTACTCGCGGCACATCGACGGCCGGGCGCCGGGCAGCGCGCCCCACTGCCTGCTCGACTACTTCCCCGACGACTTCCTGACCGTCATCGACGAGTCGCACAACACGGTGCCGCAGATCGGCGGCATGTACGAGGGTGACGCGTCCCGCAAGCGGACGCTGGTCGAGCACGGGTTCCGGCTGCCCAGCGCCATAGACAACCGGCCGCTGCGCTTCGACGAGTTCACCGAGCGGGTGGGTCAGGTCGTCTACCTGTCCGCCACGCCGGGCCCATACGAGCTGCGGAAGACCCAGGGCGAGTTTGTCGAGCAGGTCATCCGCCCCACCGGCTTGGTCGACCCGGAGGTCGTGGTCAAGCCGACCAAGGGCCAGATCGACGACCTGATGCACGAGATCCGGGTGCGCACCGAGCGCAATGAGCGGGTGCTGGTCACCACGCTGACCAAGAAGATGGCCGAGGACCTGACCGACTACCTGCTCGAGCACGGCATCCGGGTGCGCTACCTGCACTCCGAAGTGGACACGCTGCGCCGGGTCGAGCTGCTCAAGGAGCTGCGGCGCGGCGACTTCGACGTGCTGGTCGGCATCAACCTGCTGCGCGAGGGTCTCGACCTGCCCGAGGTGAGCCTGGTGGCCATCCTCGACGCGGACAAGGAGGGCTTCCTGCGCTCCGGGACGAGCCTGATCCAGACCATCGGCCGCGCCGCCCGTAACGTCTCCGGCCAGGTCATCATGTATGCCGACAAGATGACGCCGTCGATGGCCAATGCGATTGACGAGACCAACCGGCGCCGGGCCAAGCAGGTCGCATACAACGAGGCCAACGGCCTCGACCCGCAGCCGCTGCGCAAGAAGATCCACGACATCCTCGACGACATCTACCGCGAGGCGGATGACTCCGAGGCACTGGTCGGCGGCGGGGGCCGGCAGATGAGCCGGGGCAAGGCGTCGGTGCCGGAGACGCGCAGCCGGGGCCGGGGAGCGGCCGCCAAGCCGGCGCGCGCAGGAATGGCGCGCGCCGAGTTGGCCACGCTGATCCAGGATCTCAACGAGCAGATGCTTGCCGCCGCCCGCGAGCTGCAGTTCGAGCTGGCGGCCCGGATCCGTGACGAGATCAGCGAGCTGAAGAAGGAGCTGCGCGGCATGGACGTGGCCGGCGTCCGATAGACCCCTGCCTACGTCACGACGTCGGTGAAGTGCTCCACCCGGGGCGCGCCGTCGAAGTAGGGGCCGATCAGGCCGCGCCATTGCTGGAAGCGCTCGGTGGCACGGAAGTTGTCCAGGTGCGCCTCGACCGAGTCCCACTCGACCAGCAGCACGAACCGGGTCGGCGTCTCCACGCCCCGGGTCATCCGGACCGAGCGGCAGCCGGGGGTGGTCGCCAGGACGGGGTACGCCTTCGCGTACGCCGCGGCGAACTCGTCCTCACTACCTTCCCGCACATCGATCAACGCCACCTCGAGCACCATGCGCGCAAGCCTGCCACGGCGGGAACGGGACGCCTACGGCGGGCCCTCGACCGCTAGGGTCGCGCCGGAAGGAAACGTGATCGAAGACGACCGGCTGCGTGACGGCGCTCACGTGAGGGCCTGGATGACCGGTCGGTTCCGGGAGGAGCTACGGCCGCAGTCGGCGCCGTGGATCGAGGCGACCGGCGGCTACCGTAGGCGCCTGAGCAGGGCATTGGCCGCCTGTGGTAGCGCTTGTGGTCGGCGGCTGGTCGCTCGCGGAGCCGTTCGTGCCGGCGGCTGAACGGATCGACAACGCACGGTAATGGGGAGGCCCCCTCGCGGTTGGCGCGACCGTAGGGGAGAATGGCTCAACAAGGAGGGGAGTATTCCCTCGCGACGACCTCGTCAACACGGTTGCCCCGGCCCCGGCCGGAAGCGCCCGGGGTCGCCGGTCGCCGGGTCACCTGCGGCGGGAGAGACCTCCGGAGTCACATAACCGCATATCGTCGTGTCCGGGCCTCGGCCCGGCGCCGCGGTGTGGTGTGCCTACCGGAGGAAATAAACGCATGAATGTCGCGGGCTCGGTCTGGGTCATCACACTCGTCAGTCTGACGGCCCTACTACTGTTCGACCTGGCAATCATCGGGCGCCGGCCGCACGAGCCCTCGTTACGCGAATCCGTGCTCTGGGTGATCTTCTACGTCGCGCTCGCCGGGATGTTCGGCCTGGGCATCTGGCTGACGGCAGGCGGTGACTACGCGGGCCAGTTCTTCGCCGGTTGGGTCACCGAGTACAGCCTGTCGGTGGACAACCTGTTCGTCTTCGTGATCATCATGGCGCGGTTCGCGGTGCCGCGCAGTGCCCAGCAGAAGGTGCTGCTTGTCGGCATCGTCCTGGCGCTGCTCATGCGCGGCGTGTTCATCGCTGTCGGGGCCGCCGCGATCAGCCGGTTCGACTGGGTGTTCTACCTGTTCGGCGCGTTCCTGGTATATACCGCCGTCAGGCTCGCGACCGGCGGGGAGAACGACGACGCGGACTTCAAGGAAAACGCGATCATCCGGTGGGCGCGCCGGGCGTTGCCGCTGTCGGACCGGTACAACGACGCGCGGATGACCATCCGGGTGCGCGGCCGTCGGCTGCTGACCCCGATGCTCATGGTCATGATCGCCATCGGTACGACGGATCTCATCTTCGCGCTCGACTCGATTCCGGCGATCTTCGGGCTGACCCAGGAGCCATACCTGGTCTTCACCGCCAACGTGTTCGCCCTGATGGGGCTGCGCCAGTTGTACTTCCTGCTCGGCGGGCTGCTCAACCGGCTGGTGTACCTGTCGGTCGGCCTCTCCGTCGTGCTCGGCTTCATCGGGGTCAAGCTGGTCCTGGAAGCCCTGCACGCCAACAACATCCCGTTCATCAACGGCGGGCGCCCCGTGCTGTGGGCGCCGCACCTGTCCATCGAGGTGTCGCTCGCGGTGATCATCGGAACGCTGGCGATCACCACCGTGGCGAGCGTCCTCAAGTCCCGCCACACCGCCCGCAAGGCGCTCGTCGGCGCCGCGGTCGCACCGGTCGCTCGTGGCGTGGTGCCGCGGGATGCTCAGGCCGCACGCGAAACGGACTGACCGACGCCCTCGTTCGCGATCTTGGATGGCTGTGCCACCTACAGGTCGCACAACTGTCCAAGATCGCAGTGGGTCGGGAGTGTGACGCGGCACACCGTCCCCGGCGCCCCGCCCGGTCGCCAGTGCCATCAGGCAAGCTGCTCTGCTGGGGGCACGGCGACAGGAGGTCGGAGTGGGTGAGCGCGGTCTGGGTCTGGTCGGGGCACCGAACGCCCGGGATCTGGGTGGCATCGTGACGGCGGACGGCCGGCGGGTACGCGCGGGTCTGCTGCTGCGGGCCAGCGCGCTCGGCCGGCTGTCCGACGCCGACGTCGCCGCCCTGGCCG
>WNFX01000732.1_pt1 | contig 32925 bp, 28 predicted proteins | sample 5400111 | NCBI WGS metagenome assembly WNFX01 (sample SAMN13153363, study PRJNA577476) | soil metagenome | isolation source: 40 cm soil or saprolite under grassland replicate 1 | place: USA:California | collected 2016-06-15 | reverse complement strand
AGATCGAGACCGCGTTATTCCTCGATGCCGACACGCGCGTCATCGGCGACATCTCGCTCGGGTTCCAAAAGGCGGAGCAACACGGCATCGCCATTGTCCCGGCGCCGCATTACTCGCTGGCCGATTTTCGCGATTTCCGACAGGTGATGCTTAACGAAGGAGTCACGCCACTTGGTCAAATCATTTACAACTCGGGCGTGCTGTTTTGTAAGCCGCACCAGCCGGACGTGCGCGCGGTACTCGATCTGACCCTCGCCTTGGCGCAAAAATATCGGGACAAGGTGTGGAGCGATCAAACCTATCTGAGCCTGGCGATGGAGCTACTGAACTTTAATCCGTACACGCTTTCTCCGAGTTTCAACTATCGGGGGTTCGGCGAATTGATCAGCGGTTCGATCCGCATCTGGCATTCGTATGAGCCATTGCCAGACAATGCGGCTTCACTCGAAAAAGGTTATCTTCACCGATACGAAAGAGGCAAACTCGTGAAGGCGGTGAAAGTTCCATTGTGATTGCGGCGAGCAGCCCGCGCATTGTTCTGCACGTCGGCGCTCCAAAGACTGCGTCGACTTATCTACAACGCCGGTTGCGCGCGGATCCGGGCCATTTGCGTCAGCACGGGATCTACGTACCGGTGCTGCCTGTCGTCGCGGAAATGGCGGGCAATGCGAAACTTTTGGCGACCGCGCTGGGCCAACGCCCGTCGCTGACTTTCCAGCGCGCTTTTCCCGAAATCAATGTGAGCGCGCTCGATCCGGCAAAGCTCGTCGCCGAACTTCTCCGGGATTGGCGAGCAGATTCGGAGTCAGTCGTGCTTTCAGCCGAGAACTTTCGACCACATCATGCCCGGCGATTACGCGAGCTGCTTCCGACAACTGTACCCTGCATCGTCGTCCTGTTTGTGCGCCGACAAGACCGTTGGATCGACTCCTACTTCAATCAGATGGTGAAAACGAACGAGATCTCCGAAGATATCAGCACATTTGTCGCGAGACTTTGCGACACGGACGGCGAACGCCTGTGTCGCCCCGATTGGTACGCAAATTACGAAGCGTGGCGCGACACTTTTGGAAGCTGCAAGGTTGTCTTCTACGACGAGGTCGCTTCGGATGTGTTCGGCGCCTTCATCGCGGCAGCGGGTCTTGAACTCGTGCCAGATTTAATCGATATCGATCGCGCTCAGGTGTCGCTCAATGTCTACGACCTGGCCTACGCGCTCGATTTGAAAACGACGATCGACTACGCGGATTTTCTGCAGCGCCGAGCAGCAAGCGAAAAAGCTTCGTGGCGTCTCGGCCTTGATGAAACCCGCAGTCTCCTGAGCAATGCCGACCTGGAGCGACTGCGCAATCGATTCGAAGCGTCCAATCATCGCCTAATGACGGCGTTGGGACGAAATAATAGTCCAACGCTGCTGCGATTGGACGTCAGTTCAGATTCGGATTCGTACTGCGATCTAAAGGAATTTTACGCTTCCGAGTCGTACGCGCGCTATCGGGAGCTGGCGGACGCTATTTACACTCGGCACAGTCGCCGCCACCGTTTCAAGGCGCTTTTCAAGCGCTGACTGTTTGTGAAGCCCAATATTTTGTTCATCATGTGTGACCAGCTTCGCGCCGACGCGCTTGGCTGCACCGGAAACTGGGTTAAAACTCCGAACATCGATCAAATCGCGCGCGACGGCGTTCGCTTTTTGAACTGTGTGACGAACTCACCGGTCTGCATTCCGGCACGCGTTTCAATGGCGACCGGGCGTTACCCTCATAACACCGGTGTTTGGGACAATTGCCCGTATGAATTGCCAGAAGGAACTCCCACCTGGATGGCAGCGATCCGCGACGCCGGTTATCGAACGAGCTTGTTCGGAAAAACCGCCCTGCATCGACGAGGACCAGACCTGCGCAAGGTCGAGCACGTTTTGCATTCTTACGGCTTGGACGATGTCGATGAAATACGGGGTCCGCGCGCCAGTGTCGACACCATTTGTCATATGACGGCGCGTTGGGATTCGTTAGGCCTGCTCAAAGCCTTTCGAAAAGATATTCAGGAACGCGTTGGAAAAAATAAAACGCTCGTCCGACCGTCGCCGCTTCCGTTGGCCGAGTACTACGATGTTTATGTTGGGCAACAGGCCAAAAATTACCTTCGCGATTACAAACGCTTGGAACCGTGGTTTTGCTGGGTCAGCTTTGCCGGGCCCCACGAGCCGTGGGATACACCGGAGCCGTACGCCAGTATGTATCGCGCGGACGACATGCCGGAGCCGATGAAGCGATCTCGAGTTCGAGATCAGGGCCCGAAGGGAGAACTGGATCAAAAGTTCGCTGAGTCGCCGGGCAAGATCGACAATGCCCGAGAGCTGCGAGCCAGTTACGCGGGAAAAGTGACACTGATCGACGACCAGATCGGGCAGATTCTCAAGGAAATCGAAACCCGAGGGGAATTGGACCGGACCGTCATCTTATTCACTTCCGATCACGGTGAAATGAACGGCGACTACGATCTGATTCATAAATCCAACTTTTTGAATCCAGCGGTGCGCATTCCGCTGATTGTGAGCGCGCCCGAAATGAAAAGATCATCTCTCGCCCGAAAAATCATTGATAGTCCGGTCGAATTGTTTGATGCCGGCCCAACTCTGAGCGATTTCGCCGAAGCAAAAATCAATTACGCCCACTTTGCGCGTTCGTTAGCCCCAATTCTGCAACAGCCAAATATTGGGCACCGGCGTTTTGCGATTTCAGAACTGGCGCTCGAAATGATGTATCTCGATCGCGATTGGAAGCTGATGCTGAACCGGGATGGCGAACCCTATCGGTTGTTCGACGTGAAAAAAGACCGTCACGAAATGGAGGACCTGATTAGTCGGAAAGAGTACGAGGATCTAATCGCCGAACTCAAGAGCAAGATCCTCGATCGACGCGCGCAAACTCAGGACGTGTAAGCTCCGGTCGAACGCGTTACGCGCTGCTGCGTTCGTTCCACCACTTCGACAAACGTGATTCCGGAATTTCGGGAATCGCACTTCCCGCTTTGTCGTAATGCGAGGTGTCGTTGAACAAAGTGAGCCGCGCGCGAGTGGCGTCGCGAAAATCGACCACGTTTAGAGCAGCGGGTTTTTGATCGAGATTGTCGCGATAACGGCGGGGATCGAATCCAAGGAGCGAGCTGAGTAGCAGCCGAATGGTCGCTTTGTGGGATACGACCAAAATATTCTGGCCGGCATGTTCGCGTACTAGCTCGATCAATGCCGGCAACGCCCGCGCAGTCACCGCCAATCCGCTTTCGCCGCCCAGCGGCGCAAATGTGTACGGATCTTTTTCCCATTCGGCGGCTTCTTCCGGAAACTTTTCTTCAACTTCGCGCCGCGTCATCTGTTCCCAGCGTCCGTGGTTAATTTCGCGAAACCCGTCTCGAGTCTGAACCTCAAGTTTGTGCGGTCCCGCCAAAATTTGCGCCGTTTCAACCGTGCGACCCAAAGGCGACGCATAGACGGCCATGATTTTTTCGTGACTCAAGCGATCGGCCAATCGCCGCGTTTGTCCGCGACCTTCATCTGAAAGAGCGACGTCAGTCGCCCCGGCAAAGCGATCCTCAGCGCTCAATACCGTCGCGCCGTGCCGTACCATGAACACTCGCGTTACCGCCGGCTTCATAATCGTCGATCGTCATCGCGTAAATTCCGCGAAAACGCAATTCTGCCGATGCGATGTCGCCGAAACCCGCCAGAGGGCAGCCCCTTCAATCGAGGTCGCACGATCAGAAGAAACAGATTGCTCGAAGAGGCTGGGCGATCCATCCGGTTCAACGAACCGGCTGCCCTCCGGGCGCGAAGGGGGTCGATCTTGCCGCACCGGATCGATTTTAACGTTCGCTTTCGGGCAGTGTCGGCGTGAGGGCGAAGAAAAGGATCGGAATGAGGGCGGCAGCAACGGCAGACGCAATCGTTAAAATGTTCATGATCCAAACCAGCGCGACATTATCCGGATGCCGCGATACCCCTAAGATTGCGAGCAGCAGCAGGACGGCCAATGCCGCGCTTTCGCAGGCAATGAATCGACGCATTTTTGCTTTGCGACGCCGCTTCCACAGAGCAGTTTCGCCGCTTTGCGCGAACTTTTCAAAAAAGTCCACTGGCGGATTGGAGACGGCGACCGGTCGAGCCGGCTTCATTTGAATCACATTTTGCGCAAGAGCGCGCGTGTTCCAACGGACTTTTGGTGTCAAAGTGGGCGGAAGTGGAATCTTCCTGGCTGGCGCCTCGGGAATCCGGGCCGGCGGCGCGCTCGCCCGGCGCAGCGCTGGATTCGGCACCGGAACAGTCGGTTCGCTGCGCACTGCTTCGGAATTTTCCGGACTAGTTGCCGGCGCTGGCTGCGCTTTTGGACTGGGCAGCGCAACAATCGAAGGTTTTTTTCGTCGTGTCTCGAGCGATGCCGCCTCGGACTCCTCGTTCTTCGGCTTGCATGAAGGAGTGACCGTGCGCGTGAAGTGATCGGGAAAACTGTACGACTCACTCGGGATGAGAGACATGGCCTGCGGGTGGGAGCCACATGTTTAGCGATGGTAATTTTTCCAGTCAACGCAAACATCACCGGCAGCTCCAGATGAGCTCGCCATCTTTTGAAGCTACATTGGCGAGTGACAAGCGACGCAGCGACGCGGGCGATCATTCATCTCGACATGGATTGCTTTTACGCGGCCATCGAAGTGCGGGACCGGCCCGCTTTGCGCGGAAAACCCGTTGGTGTCGGGGGTGCGCGCGATCGTCGCGGCGTGCTGACCACCTGCAATTACGAAGCGCGCGCGTTCGGCGTTCATTCCGCCATGCCGACATTTATGGCGTTGCAGCGTTGTCCGAATCTGATCGTCCTGCCGACGCGCTTCGATGTTTACCGGCGCGAAGCGGCCGTCGTCCGCGAAATCTTGCATCGCTTCAGTCCATTGGTGGAACCGCTTTCGCTCGATGAAGCGTATCTCGACGTCACAGCACACCTCGGCGCGCCCGGACCGCTTGCGCAGGTGATTCGCGATCTAATTTTTCAAAAAACGAAACTGACTTCGTCCGTCGGGATCGGGCCAAACAAGTTGATCGCGAAAATCGCCAGCGCGATGCGAAAACCGAACGGCCAGCTGGAAGTCACCGCGGCTGAGGTCCCTGGATTCATGGAGAACCTGTCCGTGCGCGAAATCTGGGGCATCGGAGAAAAGACGGAAAAGAGACTGCAGGAGCTCGGCGTCAAAACGTGCGGAGATCTTCAGCGGTTCTCGCGTCCGGAACTGGTTGATCTTTTCGGAAAATTCGGCAGCGAACTCTTCGATCTTTGTCGAGGAATCGACGATCGCCCGGTCGAGCCGGACCGGCCGCGTAAGTCGCTTAGCACCGAAGAAACTTTTTCAAGCGATATGGAGACACTGGAACAATGCGAAGAACGTCTCGCCGAGCTTTTTCAAGAACTCATGGCCGATTTGGCCCAGAAAGAAACGACCCGGCGCGTCACAAAAATTTTTGTAAAACTAAAATTTGCCGATTTCACCCGGACCACTGCCGAACGCGCCGGTTTAGAACCATCGCTTTCCGCATTCCGCAGCTTGCTGGCGGAAGCTTTTGCTCGCACCGGCAAAAAAGTGCGGTTGATCGGAGTTGGTGTGCGTTTCGCCGAAAGCGCGCCCGAGGAAATGCAAATGGCGCTGTTTTCCGAGGCGCCGAATTAGCCCATGAGGAATCGCGCTAGGACGAGCCCGACAATCCCACCGGCGAACAGCGCGACGACTACGATCTCTCGTTTCGTTAACAGCGGGTCGGATTTTCCATTTGGGAGCGTGACCTCGCCATTGTTCTCGATCACGCCCATCACATCGTCGCACAGCTTTCGGAGATCCGCCGGCATTGCTTCTTCACTCGCAAACTGCTCAGCGTTAAACGCAAATTTTTTCTTCACACCGTCATGCAGAGCTTCTTCGTAAGCCACGCGGACGTCGGGAGGCAATTCGGCCGGGCTGGAATATTCCTGCCCGTTGTAACGAATCTTCGTTTTCAGGGTAATGCTCACTGCCAGGCGGAAATCACAGCAATTCACCTGCCATCGGCTCTCGCGCTCCCGTTCTTGTGATAAATTAACCGCCAAGTGATCAGTGCCGCCGCTCAACAAAAGATCCGCGCTTCAGGCTGCGACGTGCGTTTCGATAATCTCACCCGCCAGCTTTACGCCACTGACGCTTCGATTTACCAAATCGAGCCGCTCGGGGTCGCCTTTCCCACCAGCGCCCAGGAAGTAAGCTCAGTTATCAAAGCCGCTGCCGATGAAAACATTCCCGTCACGCCGCGCGGCGCCGGTACCAGCCTGGTCGGAAATGCGGTTGGTGATGGATTGATCGTCGATTTCTCGCGCCACAATCGCAAGATCGACAATCTCGACATCGGCAATCGCAGCGTTCGCGTCGGCGCCGGCGTCGTGCTCGATCAGCTCAATGCGTTTCTCAAGCGACACGGATTTTGTTTTGGCCCGGATGTCGCGACCAGCTCGCGCGCCACCATCGGTGGCATGATTGCGAACAATTCGTCAGGCGCGCACGTTCCAGTTTACGGCACGACTGCCGATCACGTTCTTTCGACGGAAATCGTTTTGGCCGACGGTCGAATCGTCATTGTCGGCCCGGCGAGTGAATCTTTGCGCGACGAACAACGCAAGATCGACAATCTCGTTCGCGCGCACGTGGCAGAAATGGCGGAGCGCTGGCCGCCCGGATTGCTCAAACGATGGCCCGGTTACGGTATTGAGCGATTTTCGCGAGCGCGAAATAATCTCAACGAAATTCTCGCCGGGAGCGAAGGAACGCTGGCTGCGATTTTTTCGGCTGAGCTAAAGATCTCGCCACTCCCGTGCAAAAAAGGACTCGGCTTGATTTTTTTTGCATCGGTCGCTGAGGCGATGCAGGCGACGGTGGCGCTGCTCGATCTCAAACCCGCGGCCATCGAACACATCGATCGTCCGCTACTCGATCAAACAAAAGGACAACTCCATTTCCAGGCCGCCCGCGATCTGCTCGAGCTCGACGCACAACCGTGCGAAGCAATCTTGATCGTCGAATTTTACGACGACGCCGAAGAGAAGTTGTCGATCTTGCAATCGCGCAATCTCGGACTGCGCACGAAGATTTGCCGTGACGCCGACGAAATGAATTTGGTTTGGTCGGTGCGTAAGTCCGGGCTGTCACTTTTGACCGGCTGCGTCGGTCCGGCTAAACCGGTGGCATTCATTGAGGACGCAGCGATGCGCCCGGCGCAATTGCCCGATTACGTTCGCGGTTTGCAATCGATCATGAAATCGCTCGGACTGGAAGCGAGCTACTACGGACATGCGGCGAGCGGTTTGCTCCACGTGCGCCCCGTTCTCGATCTCCACAGCACGGACGATTTAAGAAAATTCCGGCTGGTGGCCGATCAAACTTCCGCGCTCGTCCGGCAATTCAAGGGTTCAATTTCGGCCGAGCACGGCGTCGGCATCGCGCGCACCGAATATATGCGCGATCAACTTGGCGACGCGTTGCTCAACGTCATGCGCGAGATCAAGCGCACGTTCGATCCAAAAAACATTTTCAATCCCGGAAAGATTTTCGGCTTTGCCCACAAGATCGACAATCATCTCCGCCACAATTTCACGAAGCCGCTCGAGCTGCCGTTCGAGCCTCGACTCGCCTTCGCTTTCAAGGACCGCTCGTTCATCGGCAATCTCGAGCAATGCAACGGCTGCGGCGGTTGTCTCAAACAGACCGGCATTATGTGCCCGACGTTCATGGCGACGCACGACGAAGTGATGTCGACCCGCGGTCGCGCTAATATTATTCGGCGCTCGCTCGAATTGCGCAGCAATGGTCGCGATCCGTTGAAATCGGCGGAACTCGACGCCGCGCTGAGCAACTGCTTATCGTGTAAAGGTTGTACGCCGGAATGCCCGTCGAACGTCAACCTCGCGCTGCTCAAGGCCGAAATGCTTTACGCGCGCTACAAACGCGACGGCTTGCCGCTCCGCGAACGCTTCTTCAGCAACGTTGATTTGTTAGGCCGAATCGGATGCACGCTGCCGAGTATCGCAAACATAATTGTCGATCTTGCCCCGGTGCGGGCCTTTATGGAGAAGACACTTGGAATCTCCTCGAAGCGATCACTGCCGCATTACGCGCGCAAGCGATTTGATCGCTGGTTTGCGAGGAATGCAACAAATGGCGCGAAACCTTCGCGCGGCAAAGTGATCCTGTGGGACGACACGTTTGTTCGTTACCACGAGCCAAATATTGGGATTGCGGCGGTCAATGTCCTCAACGCGCTCGGCTTCAAGGTTGAGCTACTGCAAAATCGAAAATGTTGCGGCCGGCCCGCGTTCAGCCAGGGAAATCTCGACGCCGCGGCGGAACTCGCCCGTCATAACATTGATCTTTTAAATGCCGGTCCGGCTCGGACCTCAACGCCGATCATCTTTCTCGAACCATCGTGCTGGTCGATGTTTGTGGAAGATTATCGCGAACTAAAGATTAAGAACGCGGAGAAGATCGCGGCACTCTGTTTCCTCTTCGAAAAATTTGTGGACGATTTGTTGGAGCGCGAGCCAGACGCGCTTCAGTTCAAAGATCGCCAAGCCAACGTCGCGATCCATCCACACTGCCACGCCAAGTCGATGATGAATCCTGCGTTCATGGCGCGGCTGGTGGAACGATTACCCGGGTATCGCGCGATTTTGCTCGAGACCGGTTGCTGCGGAATGGCCGGCGCGTTCGGCGCGCTCGCCGAAAAATACGAACTGTCGATCCAGGTCGCTGCGGACCTCTTAACCAAAATCGAAACAGCAAATCCTGATGTCGTTGTCGCGTCCGGCACAAGTTGCCGGCATCAGATTATCGACCTTAGCAGCACCCGGCCGAAGCACATGGCCGAACTGCTCGCAGATGCAATCGCGTGATCTGTCATCCTGAACGAAGTGAAGGATCTCTCAAAAGCTCATTGAGCACGCGAACGACCGAAGCGTAATCCAAGCTTCGTAGGGGAGATCCCTCGCTCCGCTCGGGATGACCCACGTTATGATTTCGGCGGTGGTGGTGGGCTGCCACCAGGTTTCGCGGCTTCCCCCGGTTTTGGCGGCGCCGCGCCGGCGGGTGCACCGCCGGGAAGTTCGGCGTCAGCGGGAACAGCAAGCACATCAGGTTCGGTGTACGAATCCGGATGATTCGCTAATTCTTTGCGCAAGGCCGCGATTTGCTCCGCTGTCACGGGACTGGCGCTGTTCCCCCACTCGCTTCGCTCGTAAGTCAAAACGTCGGCAATTTTTTGATCGGTCAATGTTTTGTCCCAAGGTTGCATAACCGCGCTGCCGAATTTCTGGCCTTTGACCGTGACCGGACCCTGCAACCCTTTGAGAACAATCATCGCCGGTCGCTTCGAACCGCCAGTCGTAAATTCCGAGCCCGCCAGCGGCGGATACTGACTCGGAACGCCGAGACCGTTGGCTTGGTGACAAGTCTGACAGTTGGCCGCGAAAATCTTTTTGCCCCGGTCGCGCGGCGAAAGCTCGGCTTGCTGTTGTTGTCCTTGAGGCCCGCCACCTTTTTTCGCCGGCGGCGGTCCACCAAGCGGATCAAGGCCGTCGCCGGAAAAATTTCCGGAGTAGCGACCGAGATAAGCGCCGCCGGTAAAAATCGCGATTCCGTAAACGGCGATGAGCCAAATCGAAAGCGGCTCGAGTCCGACGCGCGGTTCGCGCTTCTCTCGTTGAATCGCGGCATGCACTTCGTGAACGTCGGCGGTCTCGCCATAGTCCATTCCCTGACGGGTCAGCGATGAGGTGTCTGGAGTCTGGTCGTTCATTTCTTCGGTTGCGCAGGCGCTGGCGATCCGGCTGGCGCTGCTGGAGGCGCTGCGCCCGCTGCGGTCTTAACTTCTTTCAGCGGATGCGATTGATCGAGCGACATCAAATAAGCAACGAGACATTTGGCATCGTAGGTCGGAACAATTTCCCAACCCGGCGGTGGCGCGTCCGGACCGGTCAACTGAAGTGCGTCGGCTGAGCGCTCGCCACTGATCGGCTGTCTCTCGTAAAGAAATTTGTAAGCCGGCATGGTCGAATCTCGATTGTCCGGATTCATGCTGCGCGGCGAATAAAGATGTCGATGATGCCAGGCGGCGGAATAAACCGGCGGTAATCCGTTAAGATTTGGTGAAGCGGAAGCGGCCGGGGATGGATTCGCGGCTGCAGGTTGCGCTGACGCTGGCGGCGCGGCGGAAGGTGCCGGCACCGGCGGCGAACCACCAGCGGCAGCCGGTTTGCCCGAGCCAGCATTCGCGGGCGGCGATTGCGCAGCCGCAGGTGAAGCCGCGGCTGGCGGCGCGGCCGGCTTTTCTTCTTCAGTTGGCGCAGCTTTGCCAATGTCGGCCAGATCGGGACCCATTCGTTCCTGGCCAAGCACTACTGGCCGATCAAAAATATAATCGCGCGGGGCGCTGCGGCGGTCAGCCCATTTCGGGCGAGGCGACGGCCCTGCGTCGCGGACACGATCGATATCAGCGGCCGCATAATCGGGGCGGATTTGCTGACTGTGGCAATAAATGCACCCGTTCGCCGCATAAATCCCACGGCCGCGCGCGGCCATGCCCGATTTCGGCGCCGGATAAATGTCCGTGCCCTCTTCATCCATTTGTGGGTTGAGGGCTCCGATTTGCAGGTTCGGAATGACGGTCAAGCCGACCCACGAGAACGCGAACGTTCCGAAAACTCCCAAAAAAAGGGGGACCAGTCCTTTCACAAGTGCGCCTCCGATCCCTCGCCTTCGATTGGATTTAAGAAGGTCGGCACGGTCGATGTGCGGCCAAGACCAAACAGCATCAGGCCAAAATGGAATGCAAAGATAAAATGCGAGACCGTCAACAACAGCGCTGCCACCGTGCGACCGCGTAAATATGGTAACGCGCTTGCTACGCTTTGGATGAACGACATCGAGGCGTCGTTTTCGGTCGCTCCCTGGGCAAATCCGCCGACCAACAACATCAACGTCATCAGTCCGACACCATAAGCCGATGCCCAGAAATGGAGTTTGATAAGCGTGGCGTAACGCCATTCACGGCCGACCAGCCGCGGCACGATGTAATACATCGAACCGAACATGATCATCGTGAAAAACGCGTACAAGCCGAGATGCGAATAGGCGATGCTGGCCTGACTAAAATGCAGATAGCGCGCGGTTGAGCGGAGCGAGATCAGGATACCGACGATGCTAAAGGCTGTATACGACATCGCGCCAAAGACCGTGAACCGCAGCGTGGGACTGTAACGCATCACCGGAAAATATCCCTGCATCGTCATGTGATGATTTAATCCGACAGTTGCGACTGGTATGATGGTCAGAATGGTTGCGGCGATGCTCGCGGTAATCATCCAGGCCGGGAACGGTCCGTCGACAAGGCGCTGCATTCCGGTCCAACTGGAAAAAAGGGCGTAGGTCCAGAATCCGATGGTGGCGAGATGATAACTGTAAACCGGGCGCCCGATCACTTTCGGGATCATGTAATAAGCGGTGCCGAGCGCGATCGCGCCGAGCCAGAGAAAAAGCAGATTATTCGCGTACCACCAGCCGACCGCCGCTTGCATCACGCCTTGGACCGGAACCACAAAGAGCATTGCTTGCGCGGCCGCATAGAGCCATGGAAACCAGAGAAACGCGCCCAGCAAATACCATTGCGTGATGTAAATCTGGTCGCCGCGGCGAAAACGGAACATCAACACCGCCCACGAAATAATCAGCGCGTAAGCGACAAAAAGAACAACCGCGGCGTAAGGCGGAAACTCGAGCCAGTCGTAGCCAGTGCTGTAGCCCATGAGAATTCCGATTACGCCAATCAGCACGCCGATGTTCCAAAACCAAATCCCGGTCACGATCAACAACGGATGCCGCAAAGTTGTCCGGCACAATCGCGCCATCAACCAGATCGCCGTTCCCATCGCGGCCATCGACGCCCAGCCGTAAACCATTACGTTCATGTGCACTGGACGCAGCCGACCCCAGGTTAGAAAGCTCACGTCCGAGAGCCAGTCGGGCGAATGCAATTTGAATGAAACGAATCCGGCGAGCAGCGTGCCGATCAACAACCAGACCATCGCCGAGGCGTAAAACATTAGCACCGGCACGCGCGTTGAAGCATCGATGCGCGCGCGTTCGAGTTGTTCTGCGTCGCCGGCGGCAGCTGAAACGGTCGGTTCTTTTAAAGGAATGTCAGCGGCTGGAGTCATTCGTTAGGCAAGATCGACATCTTCACAATTGTCCTGGAGTTGTACTGCGAACCGGCAACGGACTCCCGGGCGGCGTTGTTGATGGAGTTGCTGAAGGCGACCCGGCCGGCGTTGCCGCCGACGATTGTGGCGAAGCAGCCGGAGACGCCGAAGCGCCGGGTTGCGTCGATGGCTGCACCGCCGGCGGATTTACGGCGGCGGCTGGTTGACCGCGCGCTTCTGAATTTTGACCGGCAACTGAAGTGGGTTTCGGCGTCCCGCTTGACTGCGGGAGAGCCGATGGTGCTGGCGAGGCGGCCGCTGCGCCGCTTGGCGCGGCAGAAGATTCAGGCGCGGTGATCGCGTAGGCGGGCGCAGGTTTTTTATTCGCCAGATCGGCAACAGTTAATTCCATCGCGCGATCGATCGGCAACCGCACCGTGCCTTTGTTCTTGTCGACCCAGGCGTAAGTTGTGAGCGCCTTCACGTCTTCATCGCGCGCGTCCTTAAGTTTTTTCGCGCGCGCCTCGGCGCGCATTTGTTCGTAAGTATCACCGCGTGGCGAAGGACCAATCACGGCAACAACAATTGCGCCGAAAAGCGCAAACAAGAGCACAACGCCGAGCCAGGTCGAAAACGGCGGAGCTGATTGCGTTCGAATGTTTTCGATATCGGCCATTTCAGTTCACCAATTTTAAAGATTCAGCCAGGCGCGGATCGCGGACCGGAAAGAGCGAAGTTTTTCCAACGATGCGCAAATAAACGAACGCGAGCGTCGCGCCGATGGCGATGAGCGCGGCAAAATCCCAGAGGCTCACGTGGACGCCGGTCCCATGCAGCGCCGGGAGAACAACCAAATAGATGTCGAGCATCTGCATCAACAAGATCCACCCAGCAACGTAGCAGAGCTGGCGCGGATGTTTCTTGATCGAGCGCAAGAGCAAAATGGCGAATGGTCCGAAGAAACGGCCGAGCACCAGGAGCATGCTCAATCCCCACCACGACTCGGTGTTTCGAGTTAGAAAATATTGGATCTCTTCCGGAATATTCGCGTACCAGATCAGCATGTATTGGCCGAAGCCGATGTAGGCCCAGAAAACGCAGAAGGCGAACATCCACTTCCCCATGATGTGGTAGTGCTCGGGCGTGACCACGTTCTTGAGATAACCGGCGCGCTGCAGGGCGGTGATCACGAGCACCAGAAGCGACATCGAACTGCCAGCCGCGCCGGCGAAAATGTAAACGCCGAACATGGTCGAGAACCAGCGATAGTTCAGGCTCATCAACCAATCGAACGCGCCGAAGGTGAGACAAAGCGCGAACAGCGGAAGGCTGGCGAACGCAACTTTGCGCAGACGAATGGTGAATCGCGGATTGCCGTCCTTGTCCTGCCGCACTGAAAACCGGCGCAACAACTGGGACGCGATGATGAAGAAACCGAGAAAGAAGGCGGCGCGGAGGATGAAGAAATTCAGATTCAGATAGGCGCGCTTGGAATCGAGGTTCGCTTCTTTTCCGGGAGCGATGTTCATCCATTCGTAGAGATATTGCCGCAAAAGCAGGATCGGGATGAAAAAGATCGCGAGGACTACAACCAAGACGGCGATGTTTTCCAGCTGCCGTCTGACGACCACCGTCCATTCCGCGTCGGTCGCGTAATGCACGATCGTCCAGAAGAAGCAGCCCGCGCACAAGGTGAAGAAGAATCCAAACGCAAACAGCCACGAGAAACTGAGCTGCTTCGGATCAATCGCGGCGCCCGCGCCGCAGAGCGCGAGTGCAACAAACGCCACAACGCCGAGCAAAACAGACAGACCGGCAAAGCGGCCACTCTCGAAATATTCGCCTTCCGGCGTTGACCCGTTATGCAGGCGATCGCTCATTTCTTTGGCGCCTCCGGTTTTGCTGGCGATTTGGTCTCGGCCGGTTTCGCTTCTCCGGGTTTCGCCTCCGCCGGCTTGTTCTCGGCTGGCTTTTCCAAATCGGCGCGATGTTCCGGCGGAACATCGACAATCGCCGCGCTTTGGCTCCGTTGCAGCGCGCGCAGATAAGCGATGATCGCCCAGCGATCCGTGACCATGATGCTTGGGCCGTAGGCCATCATCGTGTTCTTGCCGTTGGTGATCGTGTTAAAGATTTCGCCGTCGGCCATTTTGCGAATGCGATCGTCTTGCAAAGTGACAACGGTGGCCAAGCCGTACTGTTTGGTGATTCCATTCCCCGCCGCGGTCGCGCCGTGACACATCGCGCACGTGACGTTGAAACGCTCGCGGCCGCGCTGAAGCAGTTGCGGCGTGACCGGAACCGGGATTCCAGTTCCCCAACGGTCGGCCATTTTTCCGGTGTCGATGTAATCGGTGCCGACGCTAAACCCGGCGGCGGGATGAGACTCGGGCGCACCGATCGGTTGAGGTTTTGGCATTTCATAACCGATTGGCACCGTTCCGTTGACCGGCATGCGGGGACCGCGACCATCCGCAAAGAAATTCAGCGGTGATTGCGCGCGCACCTTTATCTGCCGCACCATGTCGGGAAAAATTTCCCACGGCTCATTGGTGGTCTTTTCTCCACGGAACCCGAGCACGGCGACGGCCGCGATCGTGAGCAGGAGAGAAATTAAAAGGAAGCCGCGCAACATAAATTCAGTCCTCGTGCACGATAGTGATGTGTTGGCCGCCGCTGCGCTCCAGTAATTCGCGCGCTTCCAGTTCGGTAAAACGAGGATCGCGCGCTTCGATCACGAGAAAAAACCCATCATTGGTGGCGCGGCTGAAACGGTTCCAATTAAAAATTGGATGGTGCGGTCGCGGCAGGCCGTTCATGATTAACACTGCGAAAAACGCGGCGAAGGCGGCGAAGAGCACGGTCATCTCGAACATGATCGGGAAAAACGCCGGCACGGTGAAAAAGTTTGTGGGTTTCCCGTGAACGACGACCGGATACAGGATCGACGATGGACCGAATTCGACGAGCGCGGCAGTGAGCAAACCGGAGACGCCGCCGAAGAGAACCCATCCACTCAACCAGGATTTGCCCAGCCCCATCGCTTCGTCCATGCCGTGAATTGGAAACGGCGAATGCACGTCCCAGCGTTTGAAGCCGGCATCGCGCACCATTTTCGCCGCCTCATAAAGCGCGGCCGCGCTCGGATATTCCGCCGCCATCGCGTAAACTTCATGACCGGCCGGCGTTCTCAATTTCTCTCCATTCCACCCGCCGCGACGGGATGATGTCCGTTAGGCGACGCCGCGTGCACGTCCGCTTCCGGCAAAACGATTTTCACTTCCGACATCGCGATCATCGGCAGGAACCGGATAAAGAGAAGGAACAGCGAAGTGAAAATCCCGAGTGTGCCGACAAACGTCCAGATGTCGACCCAGGTTGGAATAAAAATACCCCACGAGGACGGAATGAAATCGCGATGCAGTCCGCCAACAATGATGATAAAACGCTCGAACCACATGCCGGCGTTCACGCACATGCACACGAAGTAAACGACGAGGATATTTCGCCGGCACCAGCGGAACCAGAAGAGTTGCGGCGAAAGCACGTTGCAGAACAACATGCCGGTCCACCAATACCACCAATAAGGACCGAGGACACGGTTCCAAAACGCGAACCGCTCGTAAGCGTTGCCGCTGTACCAAGCCACGAAAAATTCCATCGTGTAGGCATAACTCACGAACGAGCCGGTCAGCAAAATGATCTTCGCCATTTTATCGATGTGCTGCGGCGTGATGATGTCGTGCAGTTTGAAAATGGCGCGCGCGGGAATGAGCAACGTCAGCACCATCGCGAAACCGCCGAAAATCGCGCCGGCGACAAAGTAAGGCGGGAAAATTGTGGTATGCCACGTCGGCAAGATCGACGTCGCGAAGTCGAAGGACACCACGCTGTGAACCGAGAGCACCAGTGGCGTGGAAAGTCCGGCCAAAAGCAGGTACGCCATTTCGTAATGCCGCCAGTTGCGGTTCGAGCCGCGCCAGCCGCAGGCGAAAACTCCAAACAGGAATTTTTTGATTTTTGTAGTCGCTCGATCGCGCAACGTCGCCAAGTCCGGAATTAATCCGGTGTACCAAAACAAAACTGAGACGGTGAAATAGGTCGAGACGGCAAACACATCCCACATCAATGGACTGCGGAAATTTTGCCAGATCCCGTAATTGTTGGGTAAGGGCGCGAGATACCACGCCATCCAAACGCGCCCGACGTGCACGCCGGGGAAAATTGCCGCACACATCACCGCGAAAAGCGTCATTGCCTCCGCCGATCGATTGATCGATGTCCGCCATTTCTGGCGAAGCAAAAATAAAATGGCGGAGATGAGCGTGCCGGCGTGTCCGATACCGATCCAGAAAACGAAGTTGGTGATGTCCCAGGCCCAACCAACCGGATGATTCAATCCCCAGGTTCCGACGCCGGTTGAGATTTGATAACCGAGACAAAACAAACCGAACATCGCAATCGTGCCGGTGATGGTGAAACAAACCCACCACCAGCGCGGCGCCGGTTGCTCGACCACACCGGAAATTCGCTCCGTCAGCCAACTGAAATTGCGCCGGTGCAAAACCAGCGGCGGTCGCGTGAGCGGCTTTGACCTCGCCGCCTCATCTTCAATCGCGTCTGGCGCTGCGTATGTCTCGTCCATGGCTACAACACGAACGGAAGTGAGGGATCTCGCCTAAACAGCTGTGTCACTCTTATCCAGATAGCGTGACGCAATGATCCTGTGAAAGATCCTTCACGCTGCTCAGGATGACACGTGTATTTCACATTTGTCACCGCAAGATCGACATCGTCCGGTATCGCTAATCCGAAATCGCTAATCCAAAATCTAAAATGCATTACGCTTTCTCTCCCGGACACGCTACGCCGATGTTGTCGGCGTCCGGCATTTTCGGATTTGGATTTCGGATCCGCCCGAGATAACTAGTGCGCGCCTTCACATTCAAATAATCGAGCAGCCGATAATTGCGGTCCTGCTGTTTCATCTTCGAAACCTTGCTCTCCGGATCCTTGATGTCGCCAAAAACGATCGCTTCGTGCGGACAGGCCTGCGCGCATGCCGTCGTGAACGAGTCGCGCGGAATGCGCAGATCACTGCTCGACGCGCCCGCGCGAACATGCGCCGTGATTTTCGCTTCCTCGATCCGTTGCACGCAAAAAGTGCATTTCTCCATCACGCCACGCATTCGCACGGTCACGTTCGGATTCTTCTGCATCTTGGTGATGTCAGGCGCGCCTTTCTCGGTGAACGGCGCGACGTACTCGCGATAGATCCCGAATTCTCCGGCGATTTTCTTTTTTCCGATCGGCCGCTGGTTGTAATCGAAGAAATTGAACCGGCGCACTTTGAACGGGCAATTGTTCGCGCAATAACGCGTGCCGACGCAGCGGTTGTAGGCCATAACGTTGAGTCCGTCCTCGCTGTGGATCGTGGCGTTGACCGGGCAAACCGTTTCGCAAGGCGCGTTTTCGCAGTGCTGGCACATCATCGGTTGGTGCACCATCTCGGGATCTTGGGGAAACTCGCCGTTGTCTTCATCGTATGGTTTCGCGCTCGCGTAGTAGCGATCGATTCGCAACCAATGCATTGAACGACTGTGACCGGTCTGCAATTTGCCAACGATCGGCACGTTGTTCTCAGCCTGGCACGCGATGACGCACGCGCTGCAACCGGTGCAGACGTTTAGATCGACATTCATCCCCCATTGCTGCGGCGCATCCATCGGCGGATGCGTGTAGAGCGATGGCAACACCTTTTGCGGTTCATCGATGCCAGCACATTTCTCGACGAAATTGTTGTCCTCGCGGTAGCCGTCGAGCGTCGCTTCGCGCACCACGCCGCGACCTTCGATGCTCCAATGTTCCTGTGTACACGCGAGCGGATATTTCTTTCCAACTTTCGTCACCCGCACGCTGTCGATGTTCTTTCCGTCCGCGACGATGAAATGCGGGTTGACCGCCGTGCGCAAAAGATAAGCGTTGAATCCCGACTCATCGGCAATCGGTCCAGTTTTTTTGCGTCCGTAACCAAGGGGAATCGTAATCGAATTATCGGCGTGACCTGGCGAGATGTAAGCCGCAATGACCAGTTCGCGCCGAATCGGTTGATCGTTTGCATCTTTCGCAATGTCGTTAATTGAGATTTGAACAAGATCGCCGGTCTCGACATTTAGTGAGTTGGCGAAGTTCGGGCTCATGATCGCCGCGTTGTCCCAGGTCAGTTTCGTGATCGGATCGGGCAATTCCTGAAGCCAACCGTTATTGGCGTAGCGGCCATCGTCCATCGCGTAACTGCGAACAAAAACGATTTCAGGAGATTCCGACGTCGGCGCGGGCGTTGTCGCCCAAAGCTGCTGCGCGAGCGGGGCAGCCGCAGCGCCGTTAAATGTGACCGCTCGATCGCGCGATGGAATGTGCGCGGCAAATCCGTCCCGCAAAAACTTCGACCACGCGGTCGGAAGATCGCCGGGAGGTTTGGTCGCACGGAAAGTTTCCTGAACAAGCTCGGGACCTTCGACTTTCGGCCGCCCGAGCAGCCCGTTCATGATTTCGATTTCGCTGAGGCCGCCGAAAAGCGGCAGAATCATCGGTTGGATCGACACATACGCGCCATCCGACGTGAGCGCGTCGCCCCAAGATTCTAAATAATGCGCCAACGGCACGTGCCACTGGCTGATTGTCGATGTTGCGTCTTCGTGATAACCGACTCGTACCACTTCCGGCACTTTCTTTTGCAAATCAGCCCAATCGAGCGGCATTTTTCTATCAGGATCCTGCGCGACTGCGCGCGGCGCGTTGTAAACCGGGTCGCCGCCGAAAACAAAAAGATGTTTGATCTCGCCGCGGCTCATTCGGTCGGCCAGCTGGAGAATGGTTTTCGTGTTCCGATTGCGGGGAAACTCCCGGACGACAACTGTGCGCCCGACATTTTTGAGCGCCGAGTTCATAGCGTAGGCCAACAGCTGCACCACGACGGCTTGATGCTGCCCCGCGAGAACGATGCTCACGCCTGATTTTGCGACCAGATCGTTCGCCGCTTCCGTCAGCCACTGATCATCAAATTCTTCATTGCCTTTCGCCGCCGTCAGCGCGCCCAAAACCGTACTCAATCCCGGATCTTTGGTGGCATTGGCTATTTTCCCGGCGAGCGCATACGTCAGCGCGGGAATCTGGCTCGCCGCGCAACGCAGTCGATGATCGGCCATTGCGCCGGTGATGGTGAATCGATTCTCAACGACGTAGAGCCGGTTCATCGTATCCTTGGCGGATTTCACACGGCGTCGCTGCGTGAACGCGCGGGCGGAAGCGAGATCGCCCTCGCCGCAATCGAGAAAATCGCTGTCGAGCGCGAGCACGATGTCAGCGCGGTCGAATCGCGGAATCAATCGCACATCTTCGCCAAAGCTCGTCCGGGTCGCGTCATTTTGGGCCTCGCTAAGCACCGCGTCGTAAACGCACCACATCATTTTGGGAAAAGCTTTTTCCAAATCGAGGCGCAATCTCTCGCGCGTCGGCGAATGCATTTCTTCGACCAGGAACGCCAGACCGTCTCCGCCGTTCGATCCCAGCTGACCGCGCAACTTGTCGATGTAAGAGTCAAACTCGCTGCGGTTCGAATCTTTGCCGCGATTCACGAATCGCCGCGAACGCGCTGGATCGTAAAGATCGAGAACGGAGGCTTGCGCGAACACATCGGTGGCGCCGGCACTGGCAGGATGAAGCGGATTGCCTTCGAGCTTGATCGGCCGGCCGTCGACTGTCGTCGCGATCAGTGGGATCGCGCCGGTGCGGCGCGGCATTGCGGTCGCGTAGTAAAGAAATTTTCCGGGAATCGTCCACTCGGCACTCTTAGTAAACGGGACGAGATGCATTTCGGGGCGGCGGCAACTCGTTAGGCCAAGCCCCGCCAGCGCCATCGACGCGCCCATCAGCTTCATGAAATCGCGCCGCGACCATTCGTCGTCGCCAATTTCAGAAGCGCCGGCCGGGAATTCGCGCTCTAGCCATTCCCGAAACTCCGGGGTGTTGCTGTATTCGCCCAAACTCCGCCAGTATTTTTTTCCGGTCAGCGGCTCAGGCGGATGTTGGAAAACGCGTTTCATCGGTGGCAGGTTTGGCAATTTGTGCTCGGAGCGATGTTCCAGCGTTCCTTCAGTGTCTGACCGATCTCCTGCTGCGTCAGATGCTTCTTCTTCGTCCAATCCTCAGTCGCATTTTTTGGTTGTCCGTACTTTGCTACGAACTCCGCCGGCTTCACATCGTCTGGTTTCCAATCGAGATTAAAGATCTGATCGTCGGGCCGGAGAAAATTTTCGGGGCGTCGATGGCACTCGAGACACCAGGCCATGCTATGCGGTTCGGCTATTGACACCGTCGCCATGTGATTGACCGGGCCATGACAACTGAAACAACTGATGCCGCGATTCACATGCGCCGCGTGGTTATAAAAGACGTAATCGACGGTGCGATGGAGCCACACCCATTCGATCGGTTTGCCGGTCTTCCAGCTTTCTCGAACCGGCTCGAGCTTCGGATTGTCCTTTTGCACCTGCGAGTGGCAGTTCATGCAGGTCTGCGTGTTCGGCACATTAGACTGCGCCGCAACTTCGACAAAGCTATGGCAGTAGCGGCAATCCATTCCGAGTTGGGTCACATGAATGTCGTGCGGGAACGGCACCGGCTGGATCGGTTGATAGCCTACCTTGGTATATTTTGGCGTGACGTAATACCACGTCGCCGCGGTCAATCCGCACGCGATCAAAATGCCGGCGATTGCCATTTGCAGCGGCAACCAGTTGCACCAGCGGGGAAAGAAGTTCGCCATAATCAGCGGAAGTCCTGTCCGGACCAACACAGCCGCCAACTTAGAAACGAATTCAAATCGGTCTCAGGATGTGCACACATCGAAGCCATCATTCTATAAATCGAAATTCGCTCGGGCAAAAGAAAACAGGTAGGTAGCATGTGGATCTAAATTCCCGGTAACTCTTCTGATACGGAAAAGTCGCCGTTTCGCAAAATGATCACGTCAAAACTTCGGGGAAGCGTCAAGTGAAAGCGCGGATTTCTTTCGCCTGCGTTGTGGCATTGTTAAGCGGGCCCGTTTTACAAATGCGCGCCGCCGACGATGTCGATCTTCTGTTCGTTAACGGAAATGTTTACACGGTTAACGAAAAAACGCCGCGCGCCGAAGCAATCGCGGTCAGAAAAGACCGGATCGTGTTCGTCGGCTCAAATGAGGCCGCGAGAAAATTTCACGCTGCGCGCACCGTCGATCTTGGTAGCAAAACGATGCTGCCCGGCCTGACCGATTCGCATTGCCACATCTTTGGGATCGGCGAGCGCGAGCTGACCTTGAATCTCGAAGGCACAAACACACGTGAAGATTTTCTCGCCAAAGTGAAAGCGCGCGTCGGGCAAACGCCGCGCGGCAAATGGATCACCGGTCGCGGCTGGATCGAAACCTTTTGGAAACCGCCTACGTTTCCCACCCGGCAAGATCTCGATTCAATTGCAGCGGATCATCCGCTTTTTCTCACTCGCGCCGACGGCCACGCCGCGATCGCAAATTCCGCCGCGCTAAAAATCGCCAAGATCGACAAGAACACACCAAACCCGTTTGGCGGCGAAATTCTGAAAGACAGGGCGACCGGCGAGCCGATAGGAATGCTCCTCGATAACGCACAAGACTTGGTCTCGAAAAATATTCCGCGACCGACAGAAGCGGAGCGCGAGCAAGCGCTTCTCACCGGAATCAATCGCGAGATCGGACTCGGCTGGTGCGAAATTCAAAACGCTGGCAGCCACCAGGAAGATGTCGATCTTATTAAGAAGGTTTACGGCGAAGGGAAAGCGAAGATCCGGTTTATCAATTGCGTTTTTGGTCCGGGACAAGATGCGCAACACTTTTTGAAGGAAGGTCCGACTCTCGATACCTTCAATCACCATCTCAGTCAGCGCACGATCAAAGTGATGTTCGACGGTGCGCTCGGTTCGCGAGGGGCGGCGCTGCTCAAACCGTACAACGACGCGCCCGAGACTTCCGGCTATCTTACCGACAAACCGGAAAACTTATCTCCGATGTTCGCAGAAGCGCTGCGTCGCGGCATCCAGGTTGAGACGCACGCGATCGGCGATCGCGCGAACCGAACGATTCTCGACCTTTACGAAGCGGCGTTCAAAGCGGTGCCACCCGATCAGCGAAAAATCAAAGAACCGCGCTGGAGGGTCGAGCACGCGCAGATCGTCGATCCTGCCGACTTGCCGCGGTTTGCGCAGCTCGGGGTGATTCCGTCGATGCAACCTTCGCATGCGATCAGCGATTTATTTTTTGCGCCCGCGCGCCTCGGAATGGACCGGCTCGCCGGCGCATACGCGTGGCAAAGCTTCCTGAAATCAGGTGCGATCATTCCCGGCGGTTCGGATGCGCCGGTCGAGCGCGGTGAACCAATGATCGAATTTTATGCCGCGGTCGCGCGCAAAAGCATCAAGGGCGAATCCGGCGAAGGCTGGCATCCTGAGCAAGCCGTGTCGCGCGAGCAAGCGTTGAAAATGTTTACGATCTGGCCCGCCTATGCCGCGTTTGAAGAAAAAGACAAAGGCTCAATCGAAGTTGGCAAGCTCGCCGATTTCACCGTGCTCTCCGCCGATATTATGAAGATTCCGGAGCCGGGGATTTTGAAAACACGCTCCGAAATGACGATCATCGGCGGGGAGATTGTTTACGACGCGACCAAAAAGCAGACAGAATGAACAAAATTCTTAGGATCGGTCAGAGACCCCCCTTTAAATTTTGTCGATTCTGTTAATTCTGTCTGCTTCCCGGCAGCATCAGTCCGCCTAAGACCGCGGCGAGCCCACCAGCGAGAAAAATGTGACCGCCGACAAAGTTGCCGATGAAGTGATATATCAAGACTGCGGTACTTACCGGCAGAAGTCCGAGGATCACGACGACGAACCTCGTCGCCGCGGCCGGTCTGATTGCGACGAGAGCGAATATGATCGCAAAGACAATTTGAAGAATGGAGTCCTGAAACCAGAGCGTCCTGAAACCGTTGCCAAAGAACGGCGGCAAATCCGATTTCGCCACGGCATCTGACATGCGATCAAAAGCCGAGGTGTGGATGTAAGCGCCGAACGCGAACAGGATCGCCGAAAACGCCAAGAGGATGCGTCCAAAAATCTTCATAAAGAATTCTCGATTATCTGAATCAGGAACGAAGGAAAACAGAAAATTTCCTTGTTCATTTATCTCCTGCGTTCCTGCTTTCCTGTTAAAGAATCTGCGTCATACACGTAATCCGCGGTTCTGCTCAGGTCCCGAGCAAGTAAATTGCTACTAGCGTCAGCAGAAAATACGGAACCAGAATCGCCGCGCCGGCATACTCCTTCGCCATCCGCTGACCAAAAAATAGCGCGATGATCGCGACAGCAGAAACCACTGCGCCGTAAAACGCGATGGTCGAGTTGTGAAGGAAAACCAGCGCGAAAGATCCAACCCCGCTTAGAGCGCCGGCCGACAGTTCAATGATCGTAAGCATTCCAAACAACAGCGGCACAACTCCAGCCAGTGGACTCTTGGCAAAATGACCTTTCAGCCATTCAAGGTTTCCTTTCCGATCCACAATTTTGTCGATCCCCGATTGCAGAAACAAGATCGCGAGAAACGCGGAAACGAGAATCTGCGGCAGTAAAATCGCCGTCCCTAGTGTATGCATGGTTGACATGCCCACAAAGATCATCAGTGCCGCTCAGGCGCAGGTTTTACGGCCGCGGCGTGCGTGAGGACTATGCTTAGGAAGAGCATAAGGCCACTATACATTATCAATTCGGCCAGCTCGGAAAGTCTCGCGATAACGTCGGGCGCTTTCCGCTGCCCCGGATGCATTGCCAGGTAAAGGGGTCGGATCGCACTGTAGGATAAGTAACAAAGCCATAGCGGAATCAAGATGGGGGTGCGGTAGATACAAATAGGCGCGCCATTTCTCGATCCTTTTCTTTCCGAGCGCTGCATAACCCGCCGAAAGAGCGATTAACAAAATAGGGCAACCGATGCGAATGAAACTGACAAGCGGCCTGCCTGACCTAAGATTGTGCAGGTTGAGCTCCTGCTGATAATTGCGTGGCATGAACCATCGGGGGGGCGAAATGCCGAAAATCCTCTGTCCCCAGCTTATTTCTTCGCCAGCCGCAAAAAAGAGTACCAGCGCGAATAACGCGTAAAGGAAGGTCCATAGCTTTAAACCTTCGCCATAGAGCTTTCGCGCAAGATAGCCGCTCATGATAGCGCCAACCACAAACACTACTACCTGGGTGTTTTCTATCCAACTATCCTCCCGTGCCACTTCGATGAAAAACGAATGGGCATATCGTGCGCAAATCCAGCTCGCGATCCAGAACAGAGGAAAGCCCAATCCGATGGCTTGGTAGGACCATTTTGAGCGCACTAGAAAGCGAGCTAGACCTCGAATGAAGTCTTGGATTTTGTCCGACACGCTTTTTCTAATACCAAAGGCGAAAAATGCTAAAAGCGAAAAAACGCGTGCCGCAGCTCTACCCTAATCAGCCACGAGGACAATACGCGTCGTGATATTGATTCGCTCACGCCCCGATCCGGTCCAACCGGCGTCCATCTAAACTACGAGTACAAATACTCGTCGTGGTACTCGCGTTGCGGAGCGAACTGGACGGATTGATCGCTGCCGGTCTCAGGATATTCGAAGATTTTTCCTTCGTAATTACGGATCACGATTTTTTCGTTGTCGTGATAAAGGATGTAGCCGGGATTGATCGGCACTTTGCCGCCGCCGCCGGGCGCGTCGATGACGTATTGCGGAATGGCGTAACCGGTCGTGTGACCACGCAAGCCTTCAATAATCTCGATTCCTTTCGCGACCGAGGTACGCAGATGCGATGAGCCATTGATCAGGTCGCACTGGTAAATGTAATACGGGCGGACGCGGCACATCAGCAGTTTGTGCACGAGCGTTTTCATTGTCTCGAGATCGTCGTTCACGCCAGCCAGCAGCACGCTTTGGTTGCCGAGCGGAATTCCCGCGTTGGCCAATCGTTCGAGTGCTTCTTTCACTTCAATGGTCAGCTCGCGCGGATGATTAACGTGCACGCTCATCCAAAGCGGATGATGTTTGGCCAAGATCGCGCATAGCTCAGGCGTGATGCGTTGCGGCAGGAAAATCGGTACGCGCGTGCCGATGCGGAGGAATTCGATGTGCTTGATCGCGCGCAGCCGCGTCAGCAACTTGTCGATCTTATCGTCACTAAAAATCAACGCGTCGCCGCCACTCAAGAGCACGTCGCGCACTTCGGTGTGTTGTTCAAGATAGCGGAACGCTTCCTCGAAATCGGTGTGCAATTCCTGCTCGCCCACGCCGCTCACCACACGACTGCGCGTGCAGTAGCGGCAGTACGCTGCGCAACGATCGGTCACCAAAAACAAAACCCGGTCCGGATAGCGATGGACCAAACCCGGAACCGGCATGTGCGAATCTTCGCCACACGGGTCCGCCATGTCGTACGGTGACGACCATGTCTCTTCGGCACGCGGAATGACCTGGCGCCGGATCGGGTCATCGGGATTTTTGTCGCGCGGAATCAGATTGAAAAAATGCGGGGTTACGGCCAGCGCCAGTTTATCGCCGGAAAGTAAAACGCCGCTGCGTTCTTGGTCACTTAGATCGATCCCGCAGTCGCGGGACTCCAGCTGGGCTAGCGACGTAACCCGATTTTTCAGCTGCCACTTCCAATCATTCCAAAGCTCAGGCGCTACCCCCGGCCAATAGCCCGGTGCATGCGATACGAACTCTTTTCCATCGCCGTTCCGAAGAGGTTGCATTTTGAGTAAGGACGAAAACGCTAAGACCGGTCAGAATCATGTCAACGCGCGCACTGTAAAGTGCGCCGCGCACTTCAATCGACGCCGGATTTTGCCTTACTGAACGGCGACGACTGTGCCGATAGGAATCTCGGCAAAAAGTTTGCGCGCGGTCTCGCCGGGCAAACGAATGCAGCCGTGTGACGCGGGATAATTCGGCACGATGCCTTCGTGCATTCCAAAGTCGAGACAGCTCAGCCGCATGAAATAAGGCATATCGACGTGATAAATGGTCGAGCGGTGATTGCGTTCCTTGTCCGTAATCACAAAATAGCCGCGCTTGGTGGAATAGCCGTCTCGACCGGTCGAACAGGTCGAATTCAAAATCGGCACGCCATCCTTGATCAGCGCCATGTGTTGGGAAGAGAGCGAAATTTCTATACGCAGGTGATCGGGTGGCGGTCCGCTGCCGAGAAGAATTTGCGCCGGCTGCCAATGGCCGAGCTCGGCCGCAAAATAAAGCGCGATCATGTTGTAGCGACCGGTGGCGCGATTGCGGTCGGCGCCTGCTTGCAACAGCGCACGGACGTAATCGGTGCGGCCCAGTCCCGCCGCCAGCATCAGGCAGGTGACGCTGCGATCGTCCTCGATGTAATTTCGAAACGATTTCGATGGAAGTACGTCGAGAAATTCCTTGTCGTATTTTGGCGGTAGTGTCGTGTTCACATCCGCGCCGCAGTCCAGCAAGGTCGTAAACAGCGGCGTGTTGTCGGTGGCAATCGCGTAGGCAAGTAGTGGAACGCGTTTCCCTTCCGGCGTTGGCGGAGGAATGTGTTTTGAAAGTAGCAGCCGCACCGAATCGCGATCCCCCGCGCGCAGAACATTGTCCAAAGCGCGCAACCCACCGGCGCTCCATTGCTCAAACCGCGGTAATCGCGCAAGAATTTCCTCGGCAATTTTTGTGTTGGCGCTCCCGAGAGCGACGGTCAGCAGCTCACCGTTGTCGCCGTAACCCAACTCCAAATTCGGCGTCAGGCTCAGGAGGAGATCGACTATTTCGGCTTTCTGCGCGCCAACCGCATAATAGAGCGCCGAATGACCTGCGCGGTCTCTCGCGGCAACGTCAGTCACATGTCCGGCCAATGCGCAAACCAATTCCAAGTCGCCATGCATTGCCGCAACCATCAGGGGCGTTACCCCGGCGTTGTCCGACAAGTCGGCGCTGGCTCCAACATCCAGCAGTCTTCGCGCGACAATCCGATCCTCCCGCAAAACCGCAGCGAAAAGCAAGGAGCGATCGTTTGCAGCTCGCGCGTTTGGATTCTGGTGCTGGCGAAGATAACGATCGATCAATGAAGTTTGACCCGTCTCCATTGCGCGAACGAAATCATCCGCCGGGATTGGCTTGGAGGCTTGATGCTCAAACGCAAGCCATACAGCGGCAACCAGAAAGAGGGCGGCCAAGGTGCCGACTGAAACCCGATTCAACTTGAATGAACGCATATCCGGAGAGAGACCGACCAATAATATACTATTAGTCAAGCGGCGTGCCGACGCAATTCGGGTGCCCAGGGATTTCACCCGCCAGTGGACTGTCCCCGTTGAACGTAGCATGCTCGATGCTGTCCAACTTCGAACGATGCGTTTGACCTCAATTTCATTTTTCATGGCGGCGCTCAGCACGATGTTCGCTCCCGCGAATCCGTCCTTTGGCGGATCGATCCTGGCGGCCACGCCGGAGATCCCGCCGACGCCGACAGTTCCAGCCGCCGCGGCAGAGCAGGGCAAAGATGTCGTTCATCAGTTAAACAATGCTTTCGCCAAGGTTTTCGAGACCGTCGCTCCGAGCGTTGTCATCATCGAAATTTCAAAGAAGAGCGATAACGAAACCTCCGCATTCGAGGATCTGTTCTTTCAAGGGCCGCCGGACGAAAGTAATCCGCGCCGGAACCAGAGAAATCTTCAGCCGATCCAAAGCGAAGGCTCCGGATTCATCGTCCGGCCCGATGGCTACATCTTTACGAACTTCCATGTGGTCGAGGCCGCCGACAAAATCGAAGTGAAATTGAAAGACGGCCGCGAATTTTCAGCGAAGGTGGTCGGCACCGACGAGAAAACGGACATCGCCGTCATCAAAATCGAGGCCAACGATTTGCCGATCGTGCAATTGGGCGACAGCGATGCGGTTCGCGTTGGACAATTTGCCTTCGCGATCGGCGCGCCATTCAAACTCGATTACACGTTCACTTACGGCGTGGTCAGTGGCAAAGGCCGCAGCAAATTGCTCGCGACCAGCGGCTATTCGATCTCGGATTATTTGCAAACCGACGCGTCGATTAATCCCGGCAATAGCGGCGGCCCTCTGTGCGACATCGACGGAAGAGTCATCGGCATGAACACACTGATCAACGGAATCAATCGTGGTCTTGGGTTCGCCATTCCGATCAATATGGCCAAAGACATTGGCGACGAGCTGATCGCTGGACGCAAAATCATGCGCCCGTGGCTCGGGATCCGAATCGAGACCTTGGGCGATGATGCTTCCATTCGCGATCTCTTCAAAGGAATCGACAAAGGCGTGGTCGTGCGCACGATCGAGGCTGACGCGCCCGCTTACAAAAGCGATCTCCGGCCGTTCGACGTCATCACCCATGTCGATGCCAACGCAGTGGCGACCGATTCGCAGCTGCAGCATGAGATTTTGAAAAAGAAAATCGGCCAAAAGGTCGAACTCACTGTTTGGCGAAAAGGACAAACACTGAAAGTGCCGGTCACGACTGGTGAATTGCCGAATGAAATTTCACGCGCCTCAAATGAGCCTGCGCGGCCGCCGCAAAATCGAGAAGAAGAAGTCGGAAAATTTGGCCTGCAAGTCCAGGAGCTGACCAAAGAAATGGCGCAACGTTTCAAGCTCGGTGTTCAGCGCGGCGTGATCGTCACCGACGTGACCGAAAACAGTCTTGCCGCACAACAAGGAATCGAACGCGAAGACGTGATCACCGAAGTCGATGGCAAAGCGGTCGCGGATGTGAAAACATTTCGGGAAGCGCTGAACAAAGCCGACCCGAAACGCGGCGTCCTGCTTTATCTCGATCGCAAAGGCAGCAAAACTTTTGCGGTGCTAAAAGCCGGCGGCGGCGAACCGCCAAGCGATCGCTAAGATCGACATCTACTTTTTCGCTGCCAGAGCGCGCAGGTAATCTGGCAATGGCTGATTGTCGATGTAAAGTTGCTCAAGCGCTGCGTCACTGTTGCGCACGCGCACCGTGACAAATGCGTTTTCTTTGCCGCGCCGGCTGTTTTCCAGATAAGCTTTCTCGGCCTCGGGAGCGCTCTTTTCCGTGATCCAAAACTGAGTGAACGGAATTACAATGTGCTGCCTTCCATCCCAGTTTCCGCCGGGTTCCACTTTAATCACGTTATCACCGCTAACTGGCACGGTGCTGGTATGGTCAATCTCGGCGAATCCGTCCGACGTCTCTTTAAGGACAGCATAAACCGGATCCGCTGATTCGAATTTTTCGGGCTGGGTAAAATCTTCCGCCAAAAAACGCAGGCGGACGTAGCGGCCGCGCACCACATCTTCTGGATCAACCGGCGCCGTTTTGAATTTCCAAACCCGCCCACGAGCCAAAGTCTGCATCCGCCCCCACGCCATCAACGCCGGCACACTTAATTGCGCCAGCGCGACCAGAATAAAGATGGCAATGCGCAATGTTTTCATGCCGCGGCTCGTTTTCTAAATAACAGAATGTTTGCGACGAGAAAACCTGCGCCCACGACGATGAATCCGAGCCCGCGAGTTACAAAGCTCAGCTCACTGTCGAAGAAACGGCTGATGGCAAGCGCGGCGATCAGAAGCAAGCCGAAGTTCGCGCGGGCAATGCTGTTGGTGCGAATGCCGCGTGCGAGGATGTCGATCCCGAGCCAAAGCGCATAACAATTGATAACGGCGGCTGCGGTAAACGAGCATCGGGTGCGGTGCCAACCTTCCTTCGGCAACTCGCACAGATTCGCAAGGCCCCATGCAATGGCGGCGACAATCGGCAGCGACGCCGCAGCCAGACTGAATTGAAAACGTGGCCGGAAAATATCCAATCCTGCCAGGCAAACCGCCAGAACTGGAAACAATAACTCAAGCGCAAGCCCGACGTTTCCGGCGAATGGGCGTTGTCCCCAAAGCGAGTCGCGCGTCATGTGCCAGCTCGATTCAAAACTGAGCACGATCGCCGTTACGCCGATTCCAATCCCGCCGAGAAGCGCGATGACGTGCAATCGTTCACCGGGTCGCGGAAAAAATTTAATTCCGCAGAGATAGATCGTGGCGAACAATCCTGCGAAAGCGATTCCACCCAGATCGGCTTTCACAAAATCAGCGGTAAGTCCAAGACCAAAAGTAGCCGCGATTACCAGCATGATCGCGAGGGTCGCTGTCTCACGGCTATCGCGATCGTTTCGAAACCGAATCAAGAAATACGGAATCACCAGCAGCAGCAGCGCCCAGAACAACATTGGGTTTGGGGAACGCACAAATAAAACTTCACGCGCAAACAGCCACACGATCGTCCCGATTATGTAAACGACGGCGCCGACAGTGGTGCGAAGCAGATAAACAATTGGGATGCTCAACAAAAGCCAAACGCGCATGAAATCGGCAAACGAACCCTGGATTTGATAGGTTTGACTGATTAGCGAGATCGCCGTCGCCACGGCCGCAACATCGAACACCGCTACCGCTTCGCGCCATGGCGGCGATTCGTTTCGTCGCATCAGCACGAACACGACCGACGCCTGCGCGATTAACAACGGTAGAAAAGCAATGATCGTTCGAGTAGCGCGACTCAAATCATCCCAATTGTGCGCGATGAGAAGGATGATTCCCGCGCCGACCAGCGCCGCGCCCACGGTCGCGAGAATTACGAAACCAAAATTCGTGCGCGATTCTGCCGGGCCGTAATAAAGATCGATCGCGCGCGCGTTCTCGGAGCTAATCGCTCGGGCCGCGACCAATTCAGGAAGCTGGCCGCGAAGCCAGCGAACCGCGCGCCGATTGATTGATCCGGGCACGGCCGGATTCAATCAGAAGCGGTCGTGAGGCAAAAGGGAAATTGCCGTTAAGTTTTTCGGCTGCCGATCGCGACCAGGACAATTCCGCCGACCAGACAGATTCCGCTTACAACCGGCGGAAAACTGATTCCATGACCTTCGGTGTGCTTGATTTCAAGAGGACCAAGTTGCGCGTCTTTCTTTTCTTCGGTCCAGCCCAAGCCGCCCCAGGCAAAGCCAATAATCCCGACGACGATCAGAATGACGCCGACAATTCCAGCTGGTTTCACGGCGCAGATGCTACAGCGACCGTCGACCGCTAATCAATTGGATAATGAGAACGACGAGCGCGATGAGAAGCAATAAATGAATGTAAGCGCCAAGAACGTGGAAGCCGATAAAGCCAAGCAGCCAAAGAATCAGCAGAATAACAAAGATAGTCCAAAGCATAGAAAACCTTTCGTTTGAGGTTGTTGCCAATGGTTCGTTTCACCGCTCGCGGTCGCGCTTACTGAAATTAGCGCGGAGGCATGTTCGCCACGGCGAATCCGCCTTCTATTGGCTGGTTTTCTTAAGGACGACGCGCAAGTCCCAACCGCTCTCTTCGAGTTGCGCCCGCGCCGAATTGTAGTCGCACTGCGTCAGTTCGGCGACCATGCGCGTCGCGCGGTCGCGCAATTTCGTGCTCGACGTGTTCAAATCGATCATCAAATTGCCGCGGACTTTGCCGAGCGCGACCATCGCGCCGGTGCTGATGATATTGAGCGCGACCTTTGTCGCCGTTCCCGCCTTCAGGCGCGTTGATCCGGTTAAAATTTCGGGACCGACTGCCAGATCAATTGCAAGATCGATCCCGCCGCCGCGGGATTCGCGAGCTGGATTGCAGCTGAGCAAAATCGTCTTTGCGCCTAACGACTTCGCTCGCGCTAGCCCGCCGAACACGAAAGGGGTGCGACCGCTCGCCGTGATGCCGATGACGACGTCGACATCTTTCACGCCGCGTCGATCAATTGCCAACGCGCCGTTACTCCCCTCGTCTTCTGCGCCTTCCACGCTGCGATGCAGCGCGGTCGCGCCCCCGGCAATGATGCCTTGCACGAGTTCAGGCGATGCGCCGAATGTCGGAGGAATTTCGCTCGCATCGAGCACGCCAAGTCGGCCACTGCTCCCCGCCCCGACGTAAAACAATCGTCCGCCTTTACGCAATGAGTCAGCAACGAATTCGATCGCGCGTCCAAGATCGACAGTCGCGGCGCGCAACGCTTCCCCGACAAACTTTTCTTCATCGACAAACAGAGTCACAAAATCCTGCGCGTTCATTTTCTCGAGATTTTCCGAACGCGGATTGCGTTGCTCGGTTAATGCGGCAGCGAGGTCGCTTATTTTTTCAGGCGTAGGTTCGGCACGAACTTCAGGCCAGTTGTGCATTTCCCCGGCCAACCAGGCCGCGCCATATTCGGGTACCCGCTCGGAATTCGCCACCCGCGCATCGGGCAGCGTTTTTTTCAAACGCCGTCGAAATGCGTGGTTATAAATCGAGTCCCGGTGAAACAATCCTCCGAGCAGCACAACCTTTGGCGCGAGCACATGGAGTCTGGTCGCAACCGCTTCGGTGTATTCGCAAAGAACGCGCACGCCTTCTTCGATAATTTCCATCACGCGCGAGTCGCCGCCGGCGGCGGCTTCGAAGACCACAGGGGCCAGCATTGCCACTTCCATTTTGTCAGCGGTCTGCGCCCAGCGCACGAGTTCGTCCAGATTGTTCAGCGACAATGCGCGCAAAATCTT
>WNFX01001108.1_pt1 | contig 32933 bp, 45 predicted proteins | sample 5400111 | NCBI WGS metagenome assembly WNFX01 (sample SAMN13153363, study PRJNA577476) | soil metagenome | isolation source: 40 cm soil or saprolite under grassland replicate 1 | place: USA:California | collected 2016-06-15 | reverse complement strand
ATGGCCAAGGCGAAATTCGATCGGTCGAAGCCGCACGTGAACATTGGGACGATTGGGCACATCGACCACGGGAAGACGACGCTGACCTCGGCGATCACGAAGGTGCTGCACACGAAGTACAGCGGGGTGGCGGTGCGGGACTTCGGGACGATCGACAATGCCCCGGAGGAGCGGGAGCGGGGGATCACGATTGCGGTGAGCCACGTGGAGTACGAGACGGCGAAGCGGCACTACGCGCACATCGATTGTCCGGGGCACGCGGACTACATCAAGAACATGATCACGGGGGCGGCGCAGATGGACGGGGCGATTCTCGTGGTGGCGGCGAACGACGGGCCGATGCCGCAGACGCGGGAGCACGTGCTGCTGGCGCGGCAGGTGAACGTGCCGAGCCTGGTGGTGTTCATGAACAAGGTGGACATGGTGGACGACCCGGAGATTCTGGACCTGGTGGAGCTGGAGGTGCGGGAGCTGCTGAAGAAGTACCAGTTTCCGGGGGACGACATCCCGGTGGTGCGGGGGAGTGCCTTGGGGGCGATGGAGAAGCCGGAGGACGCGGTGGCGGCGAAGTGCATCTGGGAGCTGATGGAGGCGGTGGACAGCTACATCCCGACGCCGCCGCGGGCGGTGGACAAGCCGTTTCTGATGCCGATCGAGGACATTTTCACGATCACGGGGCGGGGGACGGTGGTGACGGGGCGGGTGGAGCGGGGGATCGTGAAGGTGGGGGAGGAAGTGGAGATCGTGGGGATGCAGGCGGAGACGAAGAAGTCGGTGGTGACGGGGGTGGAGATGTTCCGGAAGCTGCTGGACGAGGGGCAGGCGGGGGACAATATTGGGGCCTTGCTGCGGGGGATCGACAAGGACGAGGTGGAGCGGGGGCAGGTGCTGGCCAAGCCGAACTCGATCAAACCCCACAAGAAGTTCAAGGCGGAGGAGATGGTGATGCCGGGGGACAACGTGACGATGACGATCGAGTTGATCCAGCCGGTGGCGATGGACACGGAGCTGCGGTTCGCGATCCGCGAGGGGGGGCGCACGGTGGGCGCCGGCGTCGTCGCGGAGATCGCGGAGTAACGACATGGTGACGGTCAGCGCCGACCAGAAGATCCGCATCCGCCTCAAGGCCTACGATCACCATCTCCTCGATCGCTCCATGAGGGAGATCGTGGAGACCGTTCGCCGCACGGGAGCCCGCGTGACGGGTCCCGTGCTGCTGCCCACGATGATCAACCGCTGGACGGTGCTGCGCTCGCCCCACGTGGACAAGACCTCCCGCGAACAGTTCGAGATGCGGACGCACAAGCGCCTGCTCGACATCCTCGATCCGACCCCCCAGACGGTCGACGCGCTGATGAAGCTGGATTTGCCGTCGGGCGTGGACGTCGAGATCAAGCTGTGAGCGCGCTCACGAGGTCATAGATCAGCCATGGCCATGAAGGAAGGTTTGATCGGCCGGAAAAGGGGCATGACTCAGGTTTTCGGCGATGACGGCAACGTGATCCAGGTGAGCGTCGTCGAGGCGGGGCCGTGCACGATCGTGGGGATCCGGACCACGCCCGAAGACGGCTACGACGCCCTGCAGATCGGCTTCGAGCCGGCGAGGAAGAACGTCACCAAGGCCATGGCGGGCCACTACAAGAAGGCAGGCATCGAAAAGCCGATGCGGGTTCTTCGCGAGGTGCGGCTGCAGAAGACCGAGACGGTGGCCGCCTACCAGGTTGGCCAGCAGCTGACGGTGGAGCTCTTCGCTCCGGGCGAGCTGGTGGACGTGGTAGGGGTGTCGAAGGGCAAGGGCTTCCAGGGGGGCGTCAAGCGGCACAACTGGTCCGGGGGGGACCAGAGCCACGGCTCGATGTTCCATCGGGCCCCAGGCTCGATCGGCGCCTCCTCGGACCCCTCGCGCGTCTTTCCCGGCCACAAGCTGCCCGGGCGCATGGGCGGCGACCGGCGAACCATCCTCAACCTGCCCGTCGTGCGCGTGATCCCCGAGCAGAACCTCATCCTCGTGCGCGGCGCCGTTCCCGGCCACACGGGCTCGCTCGTGATGGTGCGCAAGAGCGTGAAGCAGACCAAGGCGCAGCAGCAGAAAGGCAAAGAGGCCAAGTAGCATGCCGACCGTTCCCGTGCTCGACGGCAAGGGCAAGAAGCAGGAGTCGCTCGATCTCCGGGCCGACGTCTTCCCGGAGACGGTGCGCATGCCGCTGGTCCACCAGGCCGTGGTGAAGGAGCTGGCCGCGCGGCGCGCGGGCACGCACGACACCAAGGGGCGGAGCGAGGTGTCGGGCGGCGGCCGGAAGCCGTGGAAGCAGAAGGGCACGGGCCGCGCCCGCCAGGGCTCGATCCGGGCGACCCAGTGGAAGGGCGGCGGCAAGCCGTTCGGCCCCACCCCGCGCAAGTACGACAAGCGCATGCCCACCGAGATGCGGCGGGCCGCGCTCCGCGAGGCGCTCGCGGCCAAGATCGCCTCGGGCGAGGTGGCGGTGGTCGACGGGCTCGGGGTCACCGACGGCAAGACCAAGACGCTCATGGGCCGGCTCAAGGGCCTGGGGCTGCCCGTGGCGCCCACCCTGCTCGTGGTCTCGGAGCGAACGGACGCCCTCGGCCGGGCCGCGCGCAATGTTCCGTGGCTCGCCGTGGAGACGCCCGCCCACGCCTCCGTCTACCAGGTGATCCGTCACGAGCGCGTGGTGTTCGAGAAGGCGGCGCTCTTGTCGCTGCAGGAGGCGCTGGCATGATCCGCGATCCTCGCATGGTCCTTCTCCGGCCCCTCATGACGGAGAAGAGCATGCAGCAGAAAGAAGAGCTGAACGCCGTCACCTTCCAGGTGGCCCTCGACGCCAACAAGGTCGAGATCCGTCAGGCTGTCGAGAAGGTCTTCAACGTCAAGGTCGCCGACGTGCGGACGGCCTCGCGCGAGGGCAAGTGGAAGCGCATGGGCAAGCACGAAGGGCGCCGGCCGAGCTGGAAGAAGGCAGTGGTGACGCTCCGGCCCGGCCACAAGATCGAGCTGGTCGAGGGAGCCTAGGACCATGGGAATCCGGACGCTCAAGCCCACCTCGCCGGCCCGGCGCTACATGACGCAGCTGACCAACGAGGAGATCACGAAGAAGACGCCGGAGAAGAGCCTGCTCAGCCCGAAGAAGCGGGGCAGTGGCCGCAACGTGTACGGGCGGATCACCGTCCGGCATCGGGGCGGCGGGGCCAAGCGGATGCTCCGCGACGTCGATTTCCGGCGCGAGAAGATCGGCATCCCGGCCGTGGTGGCGGGGATCGAGTACGATCCGGGCCGCTCGGCGCGCATCGCGCTCCTCCACTACAAGGACGGTGAGAAGCGCTACATCATCGCCCCCCTCGGCCTCAAGCCGGGTGACATGGTCATGTCCGGGCCTCAGGCCGACATCCTGCCGGGCAATGCCCTGCCCATCAGGAACATCCCCCTCGGCACGCTCGTGCACAACGTCGAGCTGCAGCCGGGCAAGGGCGGGCAGCTCTGCCGGAGCGCGGGCACCCTGGCCCAGCTCCTGGCCAAGGAAGGCGACCACGCCAACCTCAAGCTGCCCTCGGGCGAGGTGCGCCAGGTCAAGCTCGAGTGCATGGCCACCATCGGCCAGGTCGGCAACCTCGACCACGAGAACGTGTCCGTGGGCAAGGCGGGCCGGGTGCGCTGGAAGGGGTTCCGGCCCACCGTGCGCGGCACCGTCATGAATCCCGTCGATCATCCGATGGGCGGCGGCGAGGGCAAGGGCAAGGGCAACCATCCGATGACTCCCTGGGGAAAGCCGACCAAGGGCTACAAGACGCGGCGCGGCGCCCGCCCGTCGGACCGCTACATCGTGACGCGCCGGACGAAGTAGGAGCGAGGACATGGGACGCTCAACGCGGAAGGGGCCATACGTCGAGGAGAGGCTGGAGCAGCGGGTGGAGGAGCTCAATCGGCAGCGCCAGAAGAAGGTGCTCAAGACCTGGTCGCGTCGCTCCACCATCGTGCCAGAGTTCGTCGGCCACACCCTGGCCGTCCACAACGGCAGGAAGTTCATCCCGGTGTACATCACCGAGAACATGGTGGGTCACCGCCTGGGCGAGTTCGCGCTGACCCGCACCTTCAAGGCCCACGGACAGGCCGAGAAGGCCACCGTGTCCCCCACGGGGAAATCCTGAGGACGGCATGAAGACTCGCGCCACCGCGCGCTATATCCGTGTCCCCGCCTCCAAGGCCCGGCTCGTCCTCGAGCACATCCGGGGCAAGTCGGTGGGGGAGGCCCTGGCCACCCTGCAGTTCACGCCGAAGGCGGCCGGCCGCCTCATCGAGAAGGTGCTGCGCTCGGCCATCGCGAACGCCGAGCACAACCACCAGGTGCGCGATCTGGACGATCTCCGCGTGACCAAGGCCACGGCCGACGGCGGGCCGTCCATGAAGCGCGTGTCCCCCCGGGCCATGGGGCGGGCCTTCTTCGTCAAGCACCGGACCAGCCATCTCACGATCGAGCTTTCCGACGAGCCGGCGCGACCCTCGCGGGCCGCCCAGAGGTAGCCAATGGGGCAGAAGACTCATCCGATCGGGTTCCGGCTGGGCGCCACGCGGACGTGGAGCTCGCGGTGGTTCGCCACCAAGGGCTATGCCGGGCTGCTGCACGAGGACGTCAAGATCCGGCGCTTCATCAAGTCCTCGCTGTACCACGCCGGCATCTCCCGGATCGACATCGAGCGCTCGGCCAATCGGGCGCGGATCACCATCTTCACGGCGCGGCCGGGCATCATCATCGGCCGCAAGGGCGCCGAGGTCGAGAAGCTGAAGAACGAGATCCAGACGCGCACGGCCAAGGAGGTCTACCTCAACATCGAAGAGGTGGTGCATCCCGAGCTCGACGCCCAGCTCGTGGCCGAGAACGTGGCCCTCCAGCTCCAGAAGCGGGTGGCCTTCCGCCGCGCCATGAAGAAGGCGGTCACCTCCGCCCTGCGGCTGGGCGCGGACGGGATCAGGATCGCCTGCGCGGGGCGGCTGGGCGGCGCCGAGATCGCCCGCCGCGAGTGGTACCGCGACGGGCGGGTGCCGCTCCACACGATCCGCGCCGACATCGACTACGGGCTGGCCGAGGCGCATACCACGTATGGCGCCATCGGCGTCAAGGTCTGGATCTTCAAGGGCGAGGTGCTCCCCGCCCAGCGCGCCATCGCGGAGGCCTAAGACGTCATGCTGATGCCGAAGCGCGTCAAGTACCGGAAGGCCCAGCGCGGGCGCATGAGGGGCAAGGCCCAGCGCGGCTCCACCCTGGCTTTCGGGGACTTCGGGCTCAAGGCCCTCGAGCCGGGCTGGGTGACCAACCGGCAGATCGAGGCGGCGCGCGTGTCGCTGGCGCGCTCGGTGAAGCGCGGAGGCAAGATCTTCATCCGCATCTTCCCGGACAAGCCGGTGACGAAGAAGCCCGCGGAGACGCGCATGGGCAAGGGCAAGGGCAATCCGCTGGGTCGCCGTGGTCAAGCCGGGACGCATCATGTACGAGATGGAGGGCGTGGACGAGGTGACGGCCAAGGAAGGCTTCCGGCTCGCCGCCCAGAAGATCGGCATCAAGACCAAGTTCGTGTCCCGCACCCGGGCACTCTAGACAGAGCCGGAGCGCTGCGGCGACCATGAGGCTGACATGAGCAGTTACCGATATTCGGGCGACTTCGAACCGGTGGGGGGGTCTGGGGGAGGAGCGGCGGTCGCTCCCCCCCAGAACACAACATGAAAGCGGAGACCTGGAGGGAGATGAGCGGCGATGACCTGGAGCAGAAGGTCAAGGAGCTGACGGAAGAGCTCTTCAACCTCCGCTTCCAGCTGTCCATGGGCGTGGCCAAGAACCCCTCGCGGGTGCAGCAGGCCAAGCGAGATCTCGCGCGCGCCAAGACGGTGCAGCGCGAGCGTCAGCTCAAGAGCGCGAGCTAGGAGGAGAGGAGCCTCGTGTCGCAGATCAAGACCAAGGAAGGCGTGGTGGTGAGCGACAAGATGACGAAGACGCGCGTGGTGAGGATCGAGCGCGTCTATCGCCACCCCCGCTACGAGCGGGTCATCACCCGATCGAAGCGGCTCAAGGCCCACGACGAGACGAACGCGACCAAGGTCGGTGACCGGGTCCTGATCGAGGAGACGCGCCCGATGTCGAAGGAGAAGCGGTGGCGCATCCGTCAGGTCCTGAGCCGGGCGTCGTGAGGAGCGGGGAGAGCGCGCCATGATCCAGCCGAGAAGCATGCTCGACGTCGCGGACAACTCCGGCGCCAAGAAGGCGCAGTGCATCCGCGTCATGGGCGGCTCCAACAAACGCTACGCCTCCCTCGGCGACATCGTGATCGTCGCCGTCAAGGAAGCGGTGCCGGACGGAACGGTGAAGAAGGGCGAGGTGGCCCGGGCCGTGGTCGTGCGCACGGTGAAGGAGGTCGGCCGCAAGGACGGCTCCTACATCCGCTTCGACCGCAACGCCGTCGTTCTCCTCAAGACGGACGACAACCCCGTGGGCACGCGCATCTTCGGGCCGGTGGCCCGCGAGCTGCGGGATCGGCAGTTCACGAAGATCATTTCTCTGGCTCCCGAAGTGATCTGAGGACACGCCCATGGCCATGGCGCACGTGCGGAGGGGAGACACGGTGGTGGTGGTGGCGGGCAAGGACCGCGGCAAGCGCGGGAAGGTCCTGCGCGTGGTGCCGGGAAAGGGCCGCGTGGTGGTGGAGAAGATCAACATGATCAAGAAGCACCAGCGCCCGACGCAGAAGCTGCGCCAGGGCGGCATCATCGAGCGCGAGGGGGCGATCCACCTGTCCAACGTGATGCTGGTGGATCCACAGACGAGCAAGCCCACCCGGGTCGGCGTGCGCGAGCTCGCGGATGGCAAGAAGGCCCGGATCGCCCGCCGGTCGGGCGAGATCATGGACAAGGCGTAAGCCATGGCTGACGAGAGCAAGGCGAGCAAGCCGAAGCCCCCGCAGGGCGGCAAGGCCCCGCAAGGCGGCAAGCCCGCGCCGGGCGGCAAGCCTCGGAGCGGTAAGGGCGGCGCGGCAGCCGCGCCGGCCGCCGCCCCCGTGGCGACACGCGCGCGCGTGACGGGCGACGTTCCCCCGCGGCTCCGCGACCGGTTCAGGACGGCGGTCATCCCCGCCCTCATGAAGGAGCGGGGGTACACCAACCCCTTCCAGGTGCCGCGCCTCGAGAAGATCGTCATCAACATGGGCGTGGGCGAGGGCAAGGAGAATCCCAAGATCCTGGATTTCGCCACGGCCGACCTGCAGACCATCACCGGCCAGAAGCCGGTGATCACGCGGGCCAAGAAGTCGATCGCGAACTTCAAGCTCCGCGAGAACGTGCCCATCGGGTGCAAGGTGACCCTGCGCGGCGCGCGCATGTACGAGTTCCTCGACCGGCTCGTCAACATCGCGCTGCCGCGGGTGCGCGACTTCAAGGGCGTGGCCCCCAAGGCCTTCGACGGCCGTGGCAACTACGCCCTCGGGCTCAAGGAGCAGGTCATCTTTCCCGAGATCGTGTACGACAAGGTGGACAAGGTGCGAGGCATGGACGTGGTCATGGTCACCTCGGCGCGGACGGACGAGGAAGCCAAGGCCCTCCTCACGCACCTCGGTGTCCCCTTCAGGGAGTCCTAAAGCATGGCGAAGACCGCCCTCATCATGAAGTCCGAGCGGCTGCAGAAGGCCTCGAAGTTCAAGTCGCGCGTCTACAGCCGCTGCAAGCTGTGCGGGCGGCCGCGCGGCTTCCTCAGGAAGTTCCAGCTCTGCCGGATCTGCTTCCGGGAGCTCGCCCTCAAGGGCGAGGTGCCGGGCGTGATCAAGGCGAGCTGGTAGGAGGCGCGGCGTCATGTCGATGAGCGATCCCATCGCCGATCTCCTCACGCGCATCCGCAACGCGAGCCGCGCCGAGCACGAGAAGGTGGACATCCCCTCCTCCAAGCTCAAGGTGCGGCTGGCCGAGATCCTGAAGGACGAGGGCTTCATCAAGAACTACCGCCTCATCGAGGACAAGAAGCAGGGAATGCTCCGCGTGTACCTCAAGTATGGCGCGGGCAACGAGAGGATCATCTCGGGCCTCGTGCGGGTGTCGAAGCCCGGGCGGCGGGTGTACGTGGCCAAGGACAAGATCCCCACCATCCTCGGCGGCATGGGCGTGGTGATCCTGTCCACCTCCCGCGGGGTGATGACGGACCGCGACGTGAAAAAGCAGAAGCTGGGCGGGGAAGTCCTCGCCTACGTGTGGTAGCGACAGGAGCGCACGCCATGTCTCGAATCGGCAAGAAGCCCATCCCCGTCCCCCAGGGCGTCAAGGTCGCCGTGGACGGCCAGATCGTCAAGGCGGAGGGGCCCAAGGGCAAGCTGAGTCAGACGGTGCACGACGCGCTCTCCGTGTCGCTGGACCAGAACGTGCTGACGGTGGGACGGAGCTCCGACCAGCGTCAGGTCCGCGCGCTGCACGGACTGATGCGCTCGCTGCTCGCCAACATGGTCCACGGCGTCAAGGACGGCTTCGAGCGCAAGCTCGAGATCGTGGGCATCGGCTACCGCTGCCAGCTGCAGGGCAAGAACCTGCAGCTCGCCCTCGGCTACTCGCACCCGATCATCTTCCCGCTCCCCGAGGGGGTGCAGGCGGAGGTCGAGCGGCAGGTGTCCATCACCCTCAAGGGCGCCGACAAGGCGCTCGTCGGCCAGACGGCGGCCAAGCTGCGCGCCCTGCGGAAGCCGGACCCCTACAAGGGCAAGGGCATCAAGTACGCTGATGAATACATCCGGAGAAAAGTGGGCAAGAAGGCGGGGGCGAAGTGATGCGGAGCGAGGCCAAGGTCGAGGGGCGGAAGGTCCGGCACCTCCGGGTGCGCACCAAGGTCAAGGGCACCGCGGAGCGGCCGCGGCTCGCCGTGTTCCGGAGCCTCAACCACATCTACGCCCAGGTCGTGGACGACACGAGCGGACGCACCCTCGTCTCCGTGGACAGCCGCTCGCCCGATTTCCGCGGCAAGTCGAAATCCGGGGGCAACGTCGCCGCGGCCAAGATCGTGGGCGAGCTCGTCGCGCAAAAGGCAAAGCAGAGCGGCATCGGCCAGGTCGTGTTCGACCGCGGGGGGTACCAGTACCACGGGCGCGTCAAGGCGCTGGCCGAGGCGGCCCGCGCGGGCGGCCTGGCCTTCTAGGGCACGAGAGTGTGGCGGTTCGAGGTGAGCGCTGAGGCGCGAGCCGAGGGCTGAGTAGATAGCGAGTACCAACTGCTTTTCGAGCCGAGACGCTGCCGAGCTGCCGCAGGAGCGGCGAGGCGAGTACCAACTGCTTTTCGAGCCAAGACGCTGCCGAGCTGCCGCAGGCACGAGAGCGGCGAGGCGAGTACCAAAAGGAGACGTGAGTGGCTGAGGCAAAGATAGACGCAAGCGCGCTGGACCTGACGGACCGGGTGGTCGCCATCAACCGGGTCGCCAAGGTGGTCAAGGGTGGCCGGCGATTCTCCTTCACCGCGCTGGTCGTGGTGGGGGATGGGCGGGGACACGTGGGCGTGGGACTGGGCAAGGCCCGCGAGGTGCCCGAGGCGATCCGGAAGTCGGTCGAGCACGCCAAGAAGGATCTGATCCTCGTGCCGCTCAAGGACACGACGATTCCCTGCGAGATCACGGGTCACTTCGGGGCGGCGCGCGTTTTCCTGCGCCCCGCCTCGCAGGGCACCGGGGTCATCGCGGGCGGGGCCGTTCGGCCCGTGCTCGAGGCGGCCGGGGTGCAGGACATCCTGACCAAGACGCTCGGCACAAACAATCCGCACAATGTCCTCAAGGCGACCATCGATGCCTTCCGCCGCCTCAAGCGGCTGCAAGGGACGTACAACGCGCGACGGAAGTCGACCGAGGGTGACGGGCAGGAGGCCGCCGGTGGCTAAGAGCCTCAAGATCACGCTGGTCAAGAGCATCATCGGAATGTCTCCCACCCAGGAGGCGACGGTGAAGGCGCTCGGCCTGCGTCACATCCGCCAGACGGTCGAGCACGACGACACGCCGACCATTCGCGGCATGATCGCCACGGTGCCCTTCTGCCTCCAGGTGGAGACGGCGAAATGAGACTGGAAGATCTGCGGCCGGCCAAGGGCTCGACCAAGAAGCGCAAGCGTCTCGGCCGGGGCCCGGCCTCCGGCACCGGCAAGACGTCGGGCAAGGGCCACAAGGGTCTCAATGCCCGCTCCGGCGGAGGCTCGCGCCCCGGCTTCGAGGGCGGCCAGATGCCGCTCTACCGGCGTCTGCCCAAGCGCGGCTTCCTTCCCCATGGCGGGAAGACCGAGTACGCCGTGGTCAACGTGAAGGACCTCGCCGCCCGCTTCGCGGCGGGCAGCGTGGTCGATCCCGACGGCCTCGTGGAAGCCGGGCTCGTCAAGCGGGGGGAGCGGGGGGCCATCAAGGTGCTGGGCGACGGAGAGGTCGGCCATGCCCTGACCGTCAAGGTGCACCGGGTGAGCGAGTCGGCGAAGCAGAAGCTCGAGGCGGCGGGCGGGCGGATCGAGGTCCTGTCCGCGAAAGCCGGGGTGCCCGCCTCATGATGGAAGGACTGCAGAGCTTCCAGAACATCTTCAAGATCCCCGAGCTCAAGCGCCGGGTCCTGGTGACCCTGGGGCTCCTGGCCGCCTATCGCCTGGGCGCGCACGTGCCCACGCCGGGCATCGATGCCGCCGCCCTCGCCGAGTTCTTCAACCAGGTGCAGGGCACCCTGCTCGGCATGGTCGATCTGTTCTCGGGCGGCAACCTGCGGCGGCTCACCGTGTTCGCCCTCGGCATCATGCCGTACATCTCGGCCTCCATCATCCTCCAGCTCCTCACCGTGGTCATTCCCGCCCTGGAGCGGCTGGCCAAGGAGGGCGAGGCGGGCAAGAAGAAGATCACCCAGTACACTCGCTACGGCACCATCGTGCTCTCGCTCGTGCAGTCCTTCGGCATCGCCGTCGGCCTCGAGGGAATGCGGAGCACGAGCGGAGCCACGCTCGTCCCCGATCCGGGCTGGAGCTTCCGGCTCCTCACCATGCTCACCCTGACCACGGGCACCGCCCTCATCATGTGGCTCGGCGAGCAGATCTCGGAGAAGGGCATCGGCAACGGCATCTCGCTCATCATCTTCGCGGGCATCGTGGTCCGCCTGCCCTCGGCGGTGATCTCCTCCTACACCCTGATCGCCACGGGCGAGCTCAAGCTGTTCGTCTTCATCGGGCTCATCCTCATGATGGTGGCCGTGACCGCAGCCGTCATCGTGATGCAGGAGGGGCAGCGCAAGATCCCTGTCCAGTACGCCAAGCGCATGGTCGGCCGCCGCATGTACGGGGGGCAGTCCACCCACATCCCGCTGCGCATCAACACGGCGGGCGTCATCCCCGTCATCTTCGCCTCGTCCCTCATCCTGTTCCCGGCCACCTTGACCCGCTTCATCCAGCATCCGTGGATGCAGGCCATCTCCGAAGCGCTCTCGCCCGGGCACGCCATGTACACGGCGCTCTACTGCGCCCTCATCATCTTCTTCACGTACTTCTACACCGCCATCGTGTTCAACCCCATCGACCTCGCGGACAACATGAAGAAGTACGGCGGCTTCATCCCCGGCGTGCGACCGGGCAAGAAGACCGCGGAGTACATCGACCGCACGCTGACGCGGATCACCCTGCCGGGGGCGATCTTCCTGGCCCTGATCTCCGTGCTCCCCGACTTCCTGATCCGCTGGTTCAACACCCCCTTCTACTTCGGGGGCACGAGCCTCCTCATCGTGGTCGGAGTGGCCCTGGACACCGTGCGCCAGATGGAATCGCACCTGCTCATGCGGAACTACGAAGGCTTCCTCCGCAAGAAGGCGCGGGCGCAGGCGTGAGTCTCCGCGTCATCTTTCTCGGACCGCCCGGCGCGGGCAAGGGCACCCAGGCGCGAGAGCTTGCGGCGTCGTCGCGCGTGCCCCACGTCGCCACCGGCGACATGCTGCGCGAGGCCGTGGCCGACAAGACCTCCCTCGGGCTCGAGGCCAAGCGATACATGGACTCGGGCGGCCTCGTCCCCGACGACGTGGTCATCGGGCTCGTGGGCGAGCGTCTCGAGCAGCCCGACGCCAAGGCCGGCTGCGTGCTCGACGGCTTCCCGCGCACGGTGGCGCAGGCCCAAGCCCTCGACGCCCTCTTCGCGCGAAAGAGTCTCACGCTCGACCGGGTGATCTACTTCAACGTGTCGCGCCCCGAGCTGCTCCGCCGCCTGACGGGGCGGCGGGTCTGCCGCACGTGCGGCCACACCTATCATCTCGTCTCGGCGCCCCCCAAGGTGGCCGGGAAGTGCGACGCCTGCGGCGGGGAGCTCTACCAGCGTCCGGACGACAGCGAGGCGACGGTGGCCAACCGCCTGGACGTCTACGAGAAGCAGACGGCCCCGCTCCTGGACTACTACCGCGAGCGCCACCTCCTCGCCGAGATCTCGGGCGAAGGGCCCGTGGCCGAGGTCGCCCGCGCGATTCGCAAGGCCGTGGGCCAGCCGGTGGCGCGATGATCCTCCTCAAGTCGCCGCGCGAGCTCGAGCACATGCGGGCGGCCGGCCGCATCCTCGCCGAGGTCAAGGCGCTGCTCCGCGAGATCGTGAGGGCGGGCGTGTCGACCAAGGAGATCGACGACAAGGTCGAAGCCTTCATCCTCTCGAAGGGGGCCCAGTCGGCCTTCAAGGGCTACCGCGGCTACCCTGCCACCGTCTGCACCTCGATCAACGAGGAAGTGGTTCACGGCATCCCGTCGCCCAAGCGCAAGCTCAAGGAGGGCGACATCATCGGGCTCGACCTCGGCTGCATCGTCGAGGGGTACTACGCCGACTGCGCGATCTCCCTGCCCGTCGGGCCCGTCCCCGCGAGAGTCCAGGAGCTCCTGGACGTCACGCGGGAGAGCCTCGACAAGGCGATCGTCCAGTGTCGCGTGGGCAACCGGATCGGCGACATCTCGCACGCCGTGCAGAGCCACTGCGAGAGCCACGGCTTCGGCGTGGTGCGCGCCTTCGTGGGACACGGGATCGGCCGCGCCCTCCACGAGGAGCCCCAGGTGCCCAATTTCGGGGAACCCGGCCGCGGGCAGGCCCTCAAGGCGGGCATGGTGCTGGCCATCGAGCCCATGATCACCCTGGGGTCGTGGGAGGTCCGGGTGCTCGACGACCGCTGGACGGCGGTGACCGCCGACGGCAGCCTGGCCGCGCACTTCGAGGACACCATCGCCATCACCGACGACGGCCCCGACATCCTCACGAGAATCGCGGCCTAGCGATATGCCAAAAGAAGACGCGATCGAGGTCGAGGGCACGGTGGTGGAGCCGTTGCCGAACGCGATGTTCCGCGTGGAGCTGGAGAACGGTCACAAGGTGCTGGCCCACGTCTCGGGAAAGATGCGCATGAACTTCATCCGGATCCTGCCGGGCGACAAGGTCAAGGTGGAGCTGTCGCCGTACGACCTGACGCGCGGCCGGATCACGTACCGCTTCAAGTGAGGTTTCCATGAAAGTCCGACCGTCGATCAAGGTGCGCTGCGAGCACTGCAAGATCGTGCGGCGCAGCGGCGTCATCCGGATCATCTGCAAGAACCCGCGCCACAAACAGCGCCAGGGTTGAGAGAGGAGCACTGCTCATGGCACGCATAGCCGGAGTCGACCTGCCGCGCGACAAGCGCGGCCAGATCGCGATCCAGTACATCTACGGTATCGGCATTCCCTCGGCCAAGAAAGTGATGGCGGATGCGCGCGTGGATCCCAACAAGCGGGTCAAGGCCTGGTCCGACGAGGAGACGGGGCGCGTTCGAGACATCATCGAGCGCGAGTTCAAGGTCGAGGGCGATCTGCGGCGCGAGGTCTCCATGAGCGTGAAGCGCCTCATGGACATCGGCTGCTACCGCGGGATCCGTCACCGCAAGGGGCTGCCCGTGCGCGGGCAGCGCACCCACACCAACGCCCGCACCCGCAAGGGCAAGAGCAAGGGCGTCATGGTCAAGAAGAAGCCGGTGGCGGCGTCGCCCGCCGCCTCGCCGCCGCCAAAGAAGTAAGGAGCCCAGCGCATGGCAGACGAAGCGGTCGAGAAGACAGCAGAGAAGGACGAAGCCAAGGCCCCCGCGGCACCCCGCAAGGGCGGGCGCAAGCGCGAGCGCAAGGAGGTCCGGGTGGGCATCGCCCACGTCCAGGCCACCTTCAACAACACCATCGTGACCCTCACGGACAAGATGGGGAACGTGGTCTCCTGGGCGAGCGCGGGCAGCGTGGGATTCAAGGGCTCGCGGAAGAGCACGCCCTTCGCCGCCCAGACGGCGGCGGAGAACGCGGCCCGCAAGGCCATGGACCTGGGGCTCAAGCAGGTCGAGGTGTTCGTGCGGGGTCCGGGGGCCGGCCGCGAGGCGGCCATCCGGTCGCTCCAGGCCGTGGGCCTCGAGATCACCGCCATTCGTGACGTGACGCCGATTCCGCACAACGGGTGCCGTCCGCCCAAGCGGCGTCGGGTGTAGGGAGGAGAGAGCGTGGCGCGATATCGAGCCGCAGCATGCCGGCAGTGCCGGCGCGAAGGCATCAAGCTGTTCTTGAAGGGGGCGCGCTGCTTCACGGAGAAGTGCGCCATCGAGCGGCGGAACTACCCGCCGGGGCAGCACGGGCTCTCCCGGACGAAGCCCACGAACTACGGCATCCAGCTGCGCGAGAAGCAGAAGGCCAAGCGCATCTACGGCGTCCTGGAGACGCAGTTCCGCCGCTACTTCCACATGGCGGAGCGAGAGCGCGGGGGCACGGGCGAGAACCTGCTCAAGCTGCTGGAGCGCCGGCTGGACAACGTGGTCTTCCGCCTCGGCATGGCCGCCTCTCGTCGCGAGGCCCGGCAGATGGTCGGCCACGGGCACATCCAGGTCAATGGACGCAAGGTCTCGGTGCCCTCGTACATCGTGAGGGTGGGTGAAGTGGTCCAGCTCCGCCCCACCTCGAAGATGCAGGAGCGCGTGGTCGACAATCTCGGCGCCGGCCGCGGCGCGGTGCCAGCCTGGCTCGAGGTGGACGTGAACGAGAAGAAAGGCACCGTGCGCGGGCTGCCCATCCGGGAGGACATCCAGATCCCGGTGCAGGAGCAGATGATCGTCGAGCTGTTCTCGAAGTAAGGCGCGAGCGCGCAAAGAAGGGGACGTATGGCACGGATTCCATTTCAGAAACCGAAGACGATCGAATGGCAGATCCTCTCGGACCGCTACGGCCGGCTGGTGGCCGAGCCCTTCGAGAAGGGCTATGCCCTGACCGTCGGCAACTCTCTGCGGCGCACCCTGCTCAGCATCATTCCCGGAGCGGCGGTGGCCTGGGCGCGTATCAAAGGCGTGCGGGACTCCGACACTCCGCTTCCCGGAGTGCCCGAAAGCACGCAGGACGTGCTCCTCAACCTGAAGAAGCTCGCCGTCAACGTCCCTTCGGGCGAGCCCATGGAGACGCGGCTGGAGGCCACGGGTCCCAAGGCCGTCACGGGGGCGGACGTGTCCGAGGCCACCGGCGTCGAGGTCCTGAACCCAGAGCTGCAGATCTGCACGCTCGAAGCGGGCGCGTCGCTCGTGATCGACCTGGGCATCGGCATCGGCCGGGGGTACGTGTCGGCGGACCGCCATCCCGCGGGGACGGTGCCCGCGGGGACGATCGCCCTCGACGCGGCGTTCTCGCCCATCCAGCGCGTCTCGTACAACGTCGAGCCCGCGCGGCTGGGCAAGATCACGGACTACGAGAAGCTCACCCTCGAGGTGTGGACGAACGGCGCCGTGTCTCCCGACGAGGCCCTGACGCGGGCCGCCTCGCACATGCGCGACCAGTTCACCCTCCTCGCTCCCGAAGGCGGCGAGGAGGAAGAAGAGGAGGCGGAAGCCGCCGGGGAGGGATTCCTCCACGAGAGCCTCGGCAAGTCGCTGGACGACCTTCCCCTGCCCGCGCGGGCCATCAATGCCCTCAAGAGCGCGGAGATGCAGGTGGTGGCGGATCTCGTCCAGAAGACGGACGAGGATCTCGAGCAGGTCAAGAACCTCGGCGACAAGTCCATCGAGGAGATCAAGGCGGTGCTGGGGACCATGGGTCTCTCGCTCGGCATGCGCATCGATCCCAACCTCCTGGGGACGCTTGGACGCGGGGGCGTGAAATGAGGCACGGCAAGGCGGGGTTCAAGCTCGGGCGGGTCACCGCGCACCGCTGGGCGCTCTTCCGGAACCTTCTCGTGGCCCTCTTCCGTCACGAGCGAATCATGACGACGGAGGCGAAAGCCAAGGCCATCCGTGGGCTCGCGGATCAGATGGTCACGCTCGCCAAGCGCGACAACCTGCACGCCCGCCGGCAGGTGCTCGCCATGGTCCCCGACGCGGAAGTGGTGAGAAAGCTCTTCGACACCATCGTGGCGCGCTTTGGTGAGCGCCACGGCGGCTACACGCGGATCCTCAGAGCCGGCACCCGGCCCGGCGACCGCGCCCCCATGGTCGTGCTCGAGCTGGTGGATCGTCCCGAGGCGCCCAAGGAAAAGACCAAGTCGGACGCCAAGGCCGAGAAGAAGCCCAAGGCCGAGAAGGGCGACAAGGGTGAGGCCTCGGCGCCGGCCCAGAAGGGCCGCCGGAAGAAGGCCGCGGCCGCCGCGGGCTAAGTATCGAAGGGGGCCTCGACGGCCCCCTCCGAGCCTCCCCCTATCGGTTGCGCCGGCGGTGCCGGCGCTCGAACGCAGGCTCTTCTACTTCAGGTGCTGCTTGAAGAAGTCCGTGGTGCGCTTCCAGGCGTCGTCGGCGTCGGCCTTGTCGTAGGCGGCCTTGTTCTCGTCGTTGAAGAAGGCGTGGTCGCGACCGGGGTAGATCTTGATCTCGACCTGCTTGCCCGCCTTCTTGATGGCCGCCTCCACCCCGCGCGCGACCTCGGGGCTCACGAAGCCGTCCTTCTCGCCGAAGAGCCCGAGGACGGGCCCCGAGAGCTTCGAATAGTCCGGCTTGACGTTCGGGTGTACCCCGTAGAAATTCACGACGGCGCCGATGGATGGATTGGTGCAGCCGGCGAAGAGGGCGAGCTGGCCCCCCATGCAGAAGCCCACCGCGCCGAGCTTGGCCGTGGAGGAATGCCCGGCCAGGTACTTGACGGCGCCGCGCAGGTCCTTCTCGGCCTGCTCGATGTTCAGGGCCATGAAGAGCTTGCCCGCGCCGTCCGGCTCGCTCGCCGTCTTCCCGTGGTACATGTCGGGGGCGAGGGCGGAGAAGCCGGCGGCCGCGAAGCGATCGCAGACCGACTTGATGTGCCCGACCAGGCCCCACCACTCCTGAATCACCACGACGCCGGCACCTTTCCCGCTCGCCGGGGTGGCGAGGTAGCCGTCCGTGGTGTGCCCATTGCTCGGGAACTGGACCATCTTTCCTGCCATGGCGAATGGCCTCCTGCGGTGAGAGGGTTTGCGTCTCAGCCGGCCTGAGCGGCCGGAGGGGTGATGCGCACCGTGCGCACGCTGCGCTCGTCGGCCTCGAGCACCGTGAAGGTGTAGCCGGCCACCTGGAACTCCTCGCCCACGAGCGGGATGCGGTGCACGGTGGCGAGGATAAGGCCGGCCACCGTCTCGTAGTCTCCTCTGGGCAGGCTCCAGTCGAGAGCGTCGTTGAGCTCCTCCACCCGCTCCCGGCCGGCCACGCGGTAGCTGCCGTCGGGCAGCCGCTCCACGGCGGCGGGGGCGCGGTCGCGCTCGTCGTGGATCTCGCCCACGATCTGCTCCACGATGTCCTCGACGGTGACGATACCCACGGCGGCGCCGTACTCGTCCACCACCACTTCGAGCTGTACGCGCGCCTTCTGCATCTCCGCCAGGAGCTCGTCGATCCGCCTCGTCTCGGGCACGTAGCGCGCCGGGCGCATCAGGGTCTTGAGGTCGGGAGCGTCCGCGCCCCGCCGCAGCAGATCCATGGCCGTGACCATGCCCACCATGTTGAGCTCGCGGTCGGCATAGACGGGAATGCGCGAGAAGCCGCGCTCCTGGATGAGACGGATGGCCTCGTCCGCGGTGGCCGTCTCCGGAAGCGCGACCACGTCCACGAGGGGGACCATGATCTCCCGCACGGCCGTGTCGCCCAGCTCGAAGATCTTGTCGATCATCTCGGCTTCGGAGGAGGTGACATCGGCCTCTTCCGGCTCGAGCTGCAGGAGGAGCTGCAGCTCTTCGCGCGAGACGAACAGCCGGGCCGTCGTCTTGCGGAGCCCCACGGCCTGGAGGAGACCCCCCACCGGCGCCCTCGCCATCCAGGTCAGGGGCGCCAGGATCACCGTGGTCAGCTCCAGCACCCGGAAGAGGCGGCGGATGAGAACGGTGGCCCACTCCCGCGCCGCCGTCTTGGGGATGACCTCACCGAAGATCAGCATGACGGGCACCAGGGCCACGGTGGCCACGAAGGCCGCCCAGCCGCCCGCGACGGGGAGGAGGGCCCAGGTGGCGAGGGAGGAGGCCGCGATGTGGGCAACGGTGACGCCGATCATGGCCGCCGACAGGACATGCTCGGGATGGCGGAAGGCCTCCAGGTAGCGCGCGGCCACGGGATCGCCGCTTTCCGCGAGATGCCGCATGCGCACCCGGTTGGCGGCGATGAAAGCCATCTCCGCCGCCGAGAGCACCGCCGTCAAGAGCACGGCCGCGACGATGGCCCAGAAATAGATCATACCGCGCGGCTCCCGCCCACGCGCTGGCGCAGCTGGAGGAGGACCTCGACGATCCGCGTGCGCTGCACCTTCTCCACCGCCACCGTGACCTCGTCGGTATGCGCCTTCTCGCCCTTGTGGGGGACCCGTCCGAAGAGATCGAGGACCCAGCCTCCGACGGTATCGAAGGACTCGTTGGGCAGGTTGAGCCCGGTGGCGGCATTGAGCTCCTCGATGGAGAGCTTGCCGGACACGCGGTAGGTGGTGGCATCCAGCTTCTGGATGAGGCGCTCCTCCTCGTCGAACTCGTCCCGGATCTCGCCCACCAGCTCCTCGAGCAAGTCCTCGAGCGTCACCAGACCCGCGGTGCCGCCGTACTCGTCCACCACGATGGCGAGGTGGAGCTTCTTGGCCTGGAACTCGCGCAGGAGGGCGTCGGCCCGCTTGGACTCGGGCACGAAGTAGGGCGGATGCAGGTGCGCGCGGACGTCGAAGCCGGGGGGCAGCCCACGGAGGTAGGGGAGGAGGTCCTTGGTGTAGAGGACGCCCACGATCTGGTCGACGGTCTCGTCGAAGACGGGCACGCGCGAGTGGAGGTGCTCGCGCAGGAGGGGCAGGATGTCCGGGGGAGGGGTGGCGAGGTCCAGACAGAACATGTCCGGCCGCGGCACCATGACCTCGCGCACCAGCGTGTCCTCGAGCTCGAAGACCTTGTGGATCATCTCGCGCTCGGTGCGGTCCACGATGCCCTCGCGGGCCCCCACGTCGACGAGGGTGCGCAGCTCCTCCTCGGAGATCTCCGGCTCCCCCTGCTTCCGCTCCGACCCGACCACGCGCAGGGTGAGCGCGGTCAGCCCGCCGAGGAGGACACGAAAGGGCCACACGAGGACGGAGAGCCACCTCACGGGGCGATTGACCCACGCGGAATAGCGCTCCGGGTACTCCACGGCCAGGGTCATGGGCAGCACCTCGCCGAAGACGACGAGAAGCACGGTCATGGCGCCGATGGCGATGGGCAGGCCCACGGGGCCGAACATCTTGGCCGCCATGACGGCGGCAAGGGCGGACGCCGCGATCTGCACGAGGGTCGTCCCCACGAGAAGCGTGACGAGAAGGTCGTGGGGACGCTTGAGCAGCGGCTGGAGCGCGCCGTCCCCCGCGCCGCGCTCTTCGGCCAGCCGCTTGAGCCGCGCCCGTCCCAGGGAGAAGTAGGCGGCCTCCGCGCCCGTCAGGAGCGCGGAGATGAGCAGGAGCGCGATCAGGCCCAGCAGCTCGAGCGAGCTCACGCTATGCACGGAAGTGCTCGTAGCCCGCCGGCATGGCGACCCGATGTCCGGCCGCGTCCACGAAGACGACCCCCGCCTTGAGCCCCTCGATCTCCCCGATGACGGTGAGCGTGGCGCCCGTCGCTCGTCTCAGGCCGTCCGCGAGGGCCTCCGCCTCGGCGGCATCGCAGGTGAGGAGCAGCTCGTAGTCCTCGCCGCCCCCGATGGCCCAGGCGAGGGCCTCGGCCCCGAGAGCCCGCGCGATTTCTCGCGTGCCGCCGTCGACAGGGACGCGATCGACGGCCACGCGGGCCCCCACGCCGCTCTCCCGGCAGACGTGACCGAGATCCGCGCTGAGCCCGTCGGAGAGGTCCATCATGGCGTGGACGCCCGCGGCAGTCCCGAGCCATCGTCCCTCGGCCACGCGCGCCGTCGGTCGCAGATGCGCGAGCGCGCACGCCTCGGAGGCGGGACTCTCCGCACGACGGCCGGCCTCGAGGGCGGCGAGCCCGGCCGCGCTGCGCCCGAGCGCTCCCGTGACGGCGATCAGGTCGCCCGGCTTGGCCCCGGAGCGAAGAGGCGGCGACCCGTCGTGCTCGCCCAGCAGGGTGACGTTGACGAACCAGCCGGCGGGAGAGACCGAAGTGTCGCCGCCGACCACGATGACGCCGTGGGGAGTGGCGGCCTGGCGCATGCCGTCGTAGAGCGAGGCGACATCCGCGGGATTCGCGGGCGCGGGCAGGGCGAGGCCGACGAGCGCCCAGCGGGGACGGCCGCCCTTGGCCGCGATGTCGGAGAGATTCACGGCCATGGCCTTCCAGCCGATGTCGAAGGGCGTGGCCCAGGCGCGGCGGAAATGAACACCCTCGATCAGCAGATCGGTGGTGGCGAGCAGGCGGGCCCGCGGCGTCGGCTCCAGCACCGCGGTGTCGTCGCCGATGCCCATCACCACGCCCGTCGCGTCGCCCGCGGCCACGGCGGTCCGGATGAGACGGATGAGCTCGAGCTCCGTGGCCGGGGAAGGATCAGGTGGAGAGGAACGCCGCGGCGAGGGACTTGGAGGGTCGGCGTTGCCCATCAGGCCGCTGCCGCGGTTCGCGGCAATCCGAGGAAATTGCGCAGGAGCGCCTTGCCCTGGCCGGTCAGGATGGACTCCGGGTGGAACTGGACACCCTCCACGGGCAGATGCCGATGGCGCAGGCCCATGATCTCGCCGTCCTCGGCTCTCGCGGAGACCTCGAGCTCGGCGGGGAGACCCTGCTCGAGCACCACCAGCGAGTGGTAGCGCGTGGCATCGAAGTCCTGCTCGAGATCCGTGAAGACGCCGCGGCCATCGTGATGGATCCGGGAGGTCTTGCCGTGCATCTGCTTGCGCGCGCGCGCGACGGTGCCCCCGAACGCCTGGCCGATGGCCTGGTGTCCGAGACAGACGCCGAGGATCGGGGTGGTGGCGTGGAAGCGTCGGACCAGCCCGAGCGAGATGCCCGCGCCGTCCGGATTGCCCGGCCCCGGGGAGATGACGATGCGCTCGGGCCTGAGCCGCTCCACCTCGTCGAGCGTGATCTTGTCGTTGCGCGCCACGTGCATGCGCGCCCCGAGCTCACCCATGTACTGGACCAGGTTGTAGGTGAACGAGTCGTAGTTATCCAGCACGAGAATCATGGATTTTACCGGATCCGGGGGGGAGCGCCGGCTGTCGCTCCTCCCCCGGGCCCCCCCACCAGCTCTTGTAAGATCACCGGTTTTCTCCTTGGCGTGGCGTTGCGTCTTGTCTCCCGCTTTGCTGTGCCATCCGGATGGCGAGGATCATGCCGCGCGCCTTCGAGCCGGTCTCGAGCCACTCCGTCTTGGGATCGGAGTCGGCGACGATGCCCGCGCCCACCTGGATGGAGGCGCGGCCGCCGTGGCAGACCACCGTCCGGATGGTGATGCACGAGTCCAGGGTGCCCGAGTAGGAGATGTACCCGACGGCTCCTCCGTAAGGGCCGCGGCGGGTGGGCTCGAGCTCTTCGATGATCTCCATGGCCCGGATCTTGGGAGCCCCCGTCAGGGTGCCCGCGGGGAAGCACGCCTCGAGCACGTCGAAGGCATCGCGCCCCTCGTCGAGCTGGCCGCGCACGTGGCTGACCAGGTGCATGACGTGGGAATAGCGCTCCACCACCATGAACTCGGAGACCTCGACGCTGCCGAGCGTGCTCACCCGTCCCACGTCGTTGCGGCCCAGGTCCACGAGCATCACGTGCTCGGCGCGCTCCTTGGGATCGGCGGCCATCTCGGCGGCCAGCCGCGCGTCGTCCTCCTCCGTCCGCCCGCGCGGGTGCGTGCCCGCGATGGGCCGCTCCTCCACGCGGCCGTCCTCCAGTCGCACCAGGACCTCGGGCGAGGAGCCGACGATGCTCGTCTTGCCCAGGCGCAGGAAGAACAGATAGGGGGAGGGATTGATGGTCCGGAGCGCGCGGTAGACGGTGAAGGGGTCCGCGCGCAGCTCCCTGTCGAGCCGGCGGGCGACCACGATCTGGTAGGCGTCGCCCGCGGCGATGTACTCCTTTGCCTCGCGCACGCGCTCCATGTAGGTGGGCTCGTCCATGGTCGACGCGAAGCCCTCCTCGCCCATGGCGAGCAAGGGCTCCACCGCGGTGAAGGTGAGGGGCGCGGGCGGGCGCGCGGGGCGCGCCAGCTTGGCCATGAGCATGCCGATCTTCACGGCCGCCTCGTCGTAGGCGCGATCGAGCGAGGCGGAATCGCGGCCGGAGATGTGGGCATTGGCGATGAGAAGCAGGCGATGGCGCAGGTTGTCGAAGACGAGCAGGCTGTCCGTGAACATGAACACGGCGTCCGGCAGCTTGAGGTCGTCCTTGGCCCGGCGCGGCAGCTCCTCGACGTGACGAACCATGTCATAGGAGATGTAGCCCACGGCCCCGCCCTGGAAGCGCGGCAGGCCCGGGACGGTCACCGGCTGGTAGCGCGCGAGGAGGCCCCGGAGGGCCTCGAAGGGGCTCCGCGCCTCGATGGTCTCGACGCGCCCGTCGGCGTGCCGCACCGACATGCGGCTGCCCTTGGCCGTGAAGACCATGGACGGCTCGGATCCCAGGAAGGAGTAGCGCGCCCATTTCTCGCCTCCTTCCACCGACTCGAGGAGGAAGGCATACGGCCCGGGGCGCAGGCGCAGGAAGGCGGAGAGCGGCGTGTCCAGGTCCGCCGCCACCTCGGCATAGACGGGCACGAGGTTGCCACCGGCGGCCAGCCGGCGGAACTCCTCGCGCGACGGGGAGAGCGGGGGCAGCGTGTGCCCCACCGTGGTCATGGCCTCTCCGCTAGGCGAGCGAGTCCAGCTTCTTCTTGAGCTGGGACTTCGGCACGGCTCCGATGACCTGGTCCACCACCTTGCCCTCCTTCATGAAGAGGATGGTGGGAATGGAGCGGATGCCGTAGCGCGCCGCCAGGGCGGGACTGTCGTCCACGTTCACCTTGGCGAGGCTGACCGTGCCCTTGGAGTCCGTGGCGAGCTCCTCGAGAGCGGGGGCGATGGCGCGGCAGGGCGCGCACCACTCGGCCCAGAAATCCACCATCAGGATTTCCTTGTGCTTGCCAACCTCGGCGTCGAAGGTCGCCTCGTCGAGATGCAGGGTCGCGTCAGACATATGGCTCAGGTCTCCTTTAGTGGGACTTCCGGCGGGCGCGCGCGCCATCGAGATATCGGACCATCCAGTCACGCGCCAGGTCCTTGCAGCCGAGCCCGAAGGCGAGGGCGAGCCCCAGACACGCTCCGCCCAGGACGATGACGAAGGCCCAGCGAACCAGCTCGGGCGCGATGCCGAGCTCCTCGAGGGTGACGGCCACGGTGAACGCGACGACGGCGTAGCGCGTGAGCGCCGCCAGCACATCGGTCTCGGCCAGCCCGGCATTGGCCGCCGCCGTCCTCACGCCGCCCGCGAGCACATTGGCCACGAAGAGTCCCAGGATGAGCGCCACCACGGCGGCGATGACCTTGGGAACGTAGAGGACCACGTGGTTCAGCAGCTCGGACACCGGAGTCAGGCCCAGGACCGAGGCGGCCGTGAGAAGCACCGCCAGCCCGACCGCCCACTGGGCCATGATCGCTACCAGCTCAGCCGGGCTCTGGCGGATATCGGCCTTGACCAGGACATCGTCGACACCTGCCCTCTCCGAGGCCATGTCGAACCGGATGATCAGGAGAAAGCGAAATACCAATAGCCGCGCGAACTTAGCGAGTAGCCACCCAAAGGCGACGATGAGGAGGGCGGCCAGCAGGCTGGGGAGGTAGGCAACCGTCTGGGCGGCGAGGGCTCGGCCAGGCTCGAGGACGGCGGCTTGCAGGTCCATAAAAACGCAGACCTACGCTAGCATAGCCCCCCGGGCATCGCAAGGCGGCCCCGGAGCGGATTCTCTTGACACTTTCCGGGTCCACCTGTGATTCTGAAAGTCCCAAGGTTCCAGTAGGTTGCGCCGCATGATGGGCCTGGGTCGGGGGCCTTCCGGGGCAGGCCAGCCGATGTCGATCACCCTATCGAAGGGGCGAGGAGCTCAATGGCCAAGGTCATGGTGGTCGACGACGCCTACTCGGAGCTCAAGCTCATGGAAGTCATCCTCAAGTCCGCTGGCCTCGACGTCGTGACGAGCCTGGACGGCGACAAGCTCGAGGACAAGCTCGTGACGGAGCGTCCGGACCTCCTGCTCCTCGACATCGTCATGCCCAACCGCAACGGCTACGAGCTTCTCCGCAGCATCAAGCGCGACGCGCGCACGCGGCACACGCCCGTCGTGCTCGTCAGCTCCAAGAACCAGGATAGCGATCGCGTCTGGGGGAAGCGCCAGGGCGCCGACGAATACCTGGGCAAGCCCTTCACGCCCGAACAGCTCGTCAGCATGGTGAGGCAGTTCGTCAAGTGACCACGGCGCCCGCGGTATCGCCGCCGGCCCCTGCGCAGGCGCGCGCGTGCCTGATCAGGATCGGCAACGCTCTCTACGCGGCGGAAGTGCGATTCGCGCGCGAGGTCGTGGTCTTCGACGAGTACACGCAGGTACCCCTGGCGCCCCCGCACCTGATCGGGGTGGCCAACCTGAGAGGCCGCCTCGTGCCCCTCGTGGACCTGCGCCCCCTCCTGGGGCTCGAGCCCGCGCGCGCCACGCGCGGCGCCAAGGCCCTCGTCGTCGAGCGCGACCAGCTGACGGCGGCCTTTCTCATCGACGACGTCGTCGGGCTCGAGCCCCTCGAGCGCCTGACCGCGCCGGATCCGGACGAGGGCGAGTTCATCGCGGGCCATCTCGAGCGCTCTGCGGGCGCGGCCGTGCTTCTCGATGTCTCGCACATCCTGACGGCGCTCGGCGGCGCGTCTACCGTCCCCGCGGGTGGGAGCTGACATGATGGACCGGCGGCGCTTTCTCGGCTTGACCTCGGGCGGCCTCATTGCCGCCGGCCCCCTCTTCGGCGGACGCGGGCGCGCCCTCGCCCAGGGCGCATCTCCGCGGGCCGGCGGACGCGCGGTCACGCCGCGGCCCGAGCCACCCCAGGCCAGCGCGCCCGGCGTGAGCGCGCGCGACATCAAGATCGGCATGTCGGCGGCCTTCAAGGGCGCGGCGGCGGGTCTCGGCACCGAGCTCTGGCGCGGCGCGGCCGCGTACTACTCGGAGGTCAACGCGCGGGGCGGCATCAACGGCCGGCAGCTCGTGGTCGCCGCGCTCGACGACGGTTATCAGCCCGAGCCGTGCATGCGGAACACCATCGACCTCGTGGAGAAGGAGCAGGTCTTCTTCCTCGCGAACTACGTGGGCACGCCCACCCTGACGCGCGCCCTCCCCCTCATCAAGCGCTACGGCGACATCGTGATGGTCGGCAACTTCACGGGGGCCCAGCCGCAGCGCGAGGCGCCCTACGTCGACTGGGTCTTCAACATCCGCGCGTCGTATCGCCAGGAGATGGCAGGGCTGGTCGAGCGCTTCTGGACGCAGGGGGCGCGCAAGTTCGGCGTCTTCTACCAGATCGACGCCTACGGGCGAAGCGGCGCCGATGGCGTGGCCCGGGCCCTCGCCCACCGGGGGTCCAAGATCACCGCGGAGGCGACGTACGTGCGCGGGGCCCGCTTCGAGGAGGACATGGGTCCGGCGGTGACCGCGCTGCGCCAGGCCGGCTGCGACGTCGTGCTCTGCACGGGCGCCTACCAGGGCTGTGGCGCCTTCGTGCGGACGGCCCGCGATGCCGGCTGGACGGTGCCCATCGCCAACGTCTCCTTCGTGGGCTCGGACGCCATGCTGCAGCTGCTCCTCAAGCACGGCAAGACGACCGGGCGCGACTACACGCGGAGCCTCGTCAACTCCCAGGTCGTGCCGACCTATGACGACACGGGCCTGCCCGGCGTCGCGGAGTACCGCGCGCTCATGGACAAGCACAGCCCCGCGCCGCCCGAGGCGCTCCGCGACCGCGCCTACACGCTCCAGCGCTACAGCTTCATCAGCCTCGAAGGCTTCATCAATGCCAAGGTCGCCGCGGAAGGGCTGCGCCGGGCCGGCGCCAACCCGACCCGCGCGAGCCTCCGGCAGGCCCTCGAGACACTCAACGGATTCGATCTCGGCATCGGCGCCCCGCTGACGTTCGGACCGGAGCGACACCAGGGACTCGACAACGTGTATTTCACCCGGGTCGACAACGGGCGCTGGGTGCCCGTGGCCGACTGGAGCGCGGCGGTTCGGGCCTGAGGCTCCAAGGAGAATTCCATGGCACGGCGAAACGACGAGCAGGCCAACGAGCAGGGCAGGGAGACGCGGCCGCGAGCGCGGATCCGGCTCGGTCTCCGCGGGAAGATGGTGCTCTTCCTCGTGGCGGCCCTGATTCCCCTCGCCGCCATCACGTGGTACGTCTCCGCCCGATCGCTGCGGACCAGCATGACCGCGGAGTTCAGCTCCAAGGGCGAGGCCATCGCCTCCAGCCTGGCCACCTCCGGCGTCGACCTGATCTCCACGCGCGACGCCTCGTCGGTGCAATCGCTGGTGGACGAGTTCGCCAAGATCCGCGGCGTCGCGTACGTCCTGGTGTATGACCCCCAGAAGACGCTCATCGCCCACACCTTCTCGCCCGTCGTCCCCGCCGGCATCGTCGACAAGAACCCCGTGCCCGGCAATGTCGCCCGGCAGGTGCGCGAGATCGAATACCAGGATCCCGCGCGGCGCGCCACGCGCCAGATCACGGACATCGGCATGCCCATGGCCGGGGGCAAGATCGGCACGGTGCGGGTGGGCATGGACCGGGCCATCATCAACGAGGCGGCGACGGCCGCGAGCCGCGAGCTCCTCCTCCTCTTCGGCGGCGTGGCCGCCCTCGTGCTCATCGGCGGCGCGCTCCTCGCCGATCGCATCGCGCGGCCCGTGACCCAGCTCGTGCAGGCGGCCCAGCGCGTCGGCCAGGGCGACCTCTCCGAGACCGTGCCCGTCCGCTCGCGCGACGAGATCGGCGCCCTCGGCCAGGCCTTCAACGAGGCCATCGTGCGGCTGCGCTCGCAGGTGCAGACGGAGTCCGAGCGTGACGACGAGCGCCGGCGCCGCGAAGAGCTGCAGGAGAACATCATCAAGTTCCTCGACACGGCCATGGAGGTCTCCCAGGGCGATCTGACCAAGCGCGGCGAGGTCACCTCCGACGTCCTCGGCAACGTCGTCGACGCCATCAACCTCATGGTCGCCGAGATTGCCGCCATCATCGCCGAGGTGCGCGTGGCGGCCATGCAGGTGTCGGTGAGCGCCAACCAGATGAGCGGCTCCACGGGGCGTATGGCCCAGGGCGTCCAGGACCAGGCCCGCGAGGCGGCGCGGGTGGCCTCGGCCGTCTCGGCCCTGACCCAGCTCGTGCGGCAGGTGGCGGAGAGCGCCCAGTCCTCGGCGGCGGCCGCCCGGGAAGCTCTCGACGCCGCCCAGCGCGGCGACGCGGCGGTGCGCGACAGCCTGCAGGGCATGCAGCGGATCCGCGGCGAGGTGCAGGCCATCTCGAAGAAGATCAAGAGCCTGGGCGATCGCTCCATGGAGATCTCGGAGATCGTCAACACCATCGAGGACATCGCCTCCCAGACCAACCTCGTGGCCCTCAACGCCGCCATCGAGGCCGCGGGAGCGGGTGAGGCGGGGCTGCGCTTTGCCGTGGTCGCCGACGAGGTGCGCAAGCTCGCGGAGCGCTCGGCCAAGGCGACGAAGGACATCGCCGTCCTCATCAAGAACGTCCAGACGGACACCCAGGAAGCCGTGGTGGTCATGGAGCAGGGGACGCAGGAAGTGGAGTCGGGCTACCGGGTGACCGTGCAGGCGGGCGAGAGCCTCAAGGCGATCGCCGAGGTCTCGCGCCGCTCCGCCGACCTCGCCGCCAGCATCTCCGACGCGACCCAGCAGCAGGTGCGCGGAGCCGAGAACGTGACGCAGGCCATGCAGGCCATTCAGGAGGTGGCGGGCCAGACGGAAAAGGGAGTCCTCGAGGCTCGTCGCACCGTGGACGAGCTCGCCCAGCTTGCCGAGGAGCTCACCGCGAGCCTGGCGCGATTCAAGCTCGCCGAATGACATGTCCCTGGCCCCATTCGTGATCTGATACAGAAGCCTCATGCTCGAAGACCAGGACAACGAGTTCATCCTCGGCATCTTCCTGATGGAGGCCTGGGAAACTGTGGCCGCGGTCGAGGAAGGTGTGCGCCGTCTCACCGCGGGTGAGGCTCCCTCCCCCGAGCTCGTCACGCCGCTCGTGGTCGTCTCGCATCGGCTCAAGGGCGCCGCGGGACTCCACGGCTATCCCGCGGTCTCCGCGGTGGCCCTCGTGATGGAAGAGGTCCTGGAGGCGCTGCCCGCGACCACGGCCGGCGGGCGCTCCCGATCCACCCAGGCCCTTGGCGACATGGTGGGCGTCGTCAAGCGCATGCTCGATTCGATCGGGGCGGACGGCCGCGAGAACGCGGAGATCGTCTCCGAGCTTCACGCGCGCCACCCCGAGCACTTCGCTGGTCCGCCGACCCTGTCCCCCTCGCCCGGAACGGGACGGGCGGGAGACCCGGGCTCGGACCAGGGTGTGGTCGACCGCATGCTCGGGGACCTCGACCGATTCTTCGCCGAGCACGCGGACTCGGTGCCCTATTTCGCTCCCGAGGCGGCCGAGCATCTCGACACCATGACCCGCTCCCTCCTCGTCCTCGAGCAGTCGCCCACGGCCGATAGCATGGAAGGGGGAGCCGCAGCCGCGGGCGAGGCGACCAGTCTGCCTGACGAAGTGGCGACATTCTTCCGCGCCGTGCACACCCTCAAGGGCGCGGCCTATACCGTCGGATGCGCGCCCGTGGGTGATCTCGCACACCGCATCGAGGACATGCTGGAGGCGGTGCGCGAGCGGCGTCTCGCTCTGACCCCACCGGTCATCGAAGGCATCTTCGCGGGCGTGGACGTCCTCCGCCTCTTCCTCGGCTCGGCCCGGGTCTCCTCGCCCGACGTGCGCGGGGCGGTGGCTCGCACGCTGCAGGTGCTGGATGCGCTCCGTCCGATGCCGGCCCCCGTGGTCATCGGGGAGCCTGCCCTCGGGGTCGAGCTCGAGACGCACCCCGCCGCGTCCGCGCCGAGCCTTCCGCGATTCGTTCTCCCGCCCCCCGATGCCGGGGTGCGCCGCGCCATCGATCCCGCGGGCGCGCGTCCGAGCATCCGCGTGCATCTCGACCGCCTCGATTCGCTCATGAACATGGTCGGGGAGCTCGTCATCGCGCGCAGCCGCCTCGACCAGCGCATGAGTCAGGTCGAGCGCGTCAACGAGCTGCTCCTCTTCAGCCGCTCGCGCATGGCCCAGGCCGTGCGCGACTTCGAGGAGAAGCACCGGTATACCCAGCTGCCGTTGGCGCCGGACGCTCCCGTGGAGCCGGGACACGAGACGACGCCCGCGCCCGCGGCGGAGACGGCGGGGGAGCCCTTCAGCAAGCTCTTCGCCGAGCTCGAGTTCGACCGCTACGACGACTTCAACATCTTCGCGCGCGGCGTGGCGGAGATCTCGGCCGACGTGTCCGAGATCCAGGCGCAGCTGGCGGGGCTCATCCGGGGCATCAGCGAGGACACGGCGCAGGTGCACCGGCTGACGGGCAGCCTCCGCGCCGAGGTGACGCGGGCGCGCATGGTCCCTATCGGCCGCCTCTTCTCGCGCTTCACGCGCCCGGCGCGGGAGGCCGCCCGCGAGGCGGGCAAGCAGGTGACGCTCGCCCTGGAGGGAGAGAGCGTCGAGGTGGACAACGCGGTCATGGAGCTGATCGCCGACCCCCTGCTCCATCTCGTGCGCAACGCCATCGATCACGGCATCGAGTCTCCCGAGGAGCGACGGGGCGCGGGCAAGCCCGGGCAAGCCACCGTGACCCTTCGCGCGTATCCCCAGGGCAGCTTCGTCTACGTCCAGATCGCCGACGACGGCCGGGGGATGGATCCGGCCGCCCTGCGTGAGCACGCCTCCCGCCAGGGGTTCCTGCGCCCCGAGCAGGCCGCCGCCCTCAGCGACCGCGAGGCGCTGACCCTCGTCTTCCTGCCGGGCTTCAGCACGGCGGGGGCGGTGACGACGACCTCGGGCCGTGGCGTCGGGATGGACGTGGTGCGGACCAACGTCAGCCGGCTCAGCGGCGAGATCGACCTCCACAGCGAGCAGGGGGTGGGCACGCGCGTCACCATCAAGCTGCCGCTGACCGTGGTCATCTCCGACGCTTTGCTCGTGCGGGCGGGTGGCGAGACCTTCGCGATTCCCATGCCAGCCATCCGCAGCATCGCCCAGCCGCGCCCTCAGGAAATCCGCGCCACGGACGACCGGGAATGGGTCATGATCGAGGGGGAAGAGATCGAGCTGCTCCGTCTCGACCGCGTGCTGGCGCTCCCCGGGGGCGCCACCCCGGCGCGGCTGCCCGTGCTCGTCTTCCGCTCCGGCGTGCGACCTCTGGCCGTCGCGGTGGACGAGCTGGTGGGCAAGGAGGAAGTGGTCATCAAGAGCGTGGGTGGCGTGCTGGAGAGCGTCGGGCCCTTCGGCGGGGCGACCATCTCCGGCGACGGCCGCGTCATCTTGCTCGTCGATCCCTCACGCCTCACCGATCAGGCGTGGGCGGGGAGAGCGGGTGAGGCACGGGCCGCGCGCGCGCAGGCGGCGGCCCGCGCGCGTCGGGAGCCGCAGGGACGCCGCGTCCTCCTCGTGGACGACTCCGTCAGCATTCGCAAGTTCGTCGGCCAGATGCTCGAGCGGGCGGGCTTCGAGGTGCTCACGGCCACCGACGGCGCCGAGGCCCTCCGCCGGCTCGCCGAATCGTCCGTGGACGCGGTGATCACCGATCTCGAGATGCCGCGCGTGAGCGGGTACGAGCTCATCGAGGACATGCGCAGCCGCGCCGCCACGCGGGTCTTGCCCGTCGTGGTGCTCACGACCCGCGCGGGCGCCAAGCACGTCAGCCTGGCCCGGCGCCTCGGCATCACCCACTACGTCACCAAGCCCGTGGACGAGGACGCCTTCGTCAGGCTCGTGGACTCGCTGACCGCCCGCGTCTCCGGCGCGGAGGCCGCCTCGTGAGCCCTGGCCACCCTCTCGCCAAGGTGCTGATCGTGGACGCCGATCCCGCCAAGCTCGGCGCCTTGCGATCGGCGCTGGCCGCGGCCGCCTACAAGGTCACCTCGGCCACGAGCGCCTCCTTCGCGCTGACCACGCTCGAGCGGGATCGGCCCGACCTGATCGTTAGCGGCGCGCGCACGGAAGACATGGACGGCGTCGAGTTCTGCTCCATCATCCGGAGCGATCCCGCCACCCATGACATCCCGTTCCTGCTGCTGTCGGGGCCCACGCGCCCGACCCCGTGGGCGGTGGCGCAGGCGGGCGTGGACATGCTTCTGGCGGGCGACTTCGTCGTCTCGGCCGTGCTCGACCGAATCTCCAAGCTGCTGCGTCACGTCGTGCCGGGCGAGTCCGGCTCCGCGGTCCCCGAGCCCGGGCCACTCCCGGCCGCGCGTCCGGCATCGGCGTCGTCCGCCTCGGGCCTTCCTGGCATGCCCAGGGCGGAGGTGGGCGGACGCACGTTCCAGGGATCGTTCGGGGCCCTCGACCTGACCGAGGTGACGCAGGCGATAGGTCTCGGGGGCAAGACGGGTCGCCTGGCCCTGGCGCTCTCGGTGGGGGATGGCTCGGTGCTCTTCGAATCGGGACGGGTGATCCACGCGGAGTTCGCGGGACTCACGGGCGAGAGCGCCTTCGCCGCCCTCGTTGCCGCCGCCCAGCACGACCCGGAAGGCACCTTCCGGTTCAAGCCCGCCACCGGAGCCGACGCGGGCCCGCGCACCATCCAGAAGAACCTCGACCAGCTCCTGATCTCCGTGGCCTCCGAGATCGACGAGGGGCGCGCGCCCACGGGCGCGCCGCAGCCGCCCCCGAGGACGACGTAGCCCGTGCCCCGCGTCCTCGTGGTGGACGACAGCCTGTCCGTGCGCAAGATGGTCGAGCGCTCGCTGCAGACCAAGGGCTTCGAGGTGCTCGCGGCTTCCTCCGGCACCGAGGCCATGGAGCGCATCGGCGGGGCCATGCCCGATCTCGTGGTGTGCGACGTCGTGATGCCGGACATCGACGGCTACCGGATCTGCGAGTTCGTGCGCGCGCATCCCGCCCTGGGAAGCACCCCCGTCCTCCTGATCTCGGGCATCGTCAACGCGAGCGTGCTCGAGCGGGCCGCGCACGTGCGCTCCAACGCCGTGCTCCGCAAGCCGTTCACGGCTGACGAGCTGGCCCGGAAGGTGGACGAACTCCTCGCCGCGCGTCCGCGGCCCGGGGCGCCGGCGTCCGCGGGCGCTCTGCCCGAAGAGCTCGTGGCCATGCCCGACCTCAAGGGCATGCTCGGGCAGCTCGCGGCCATGCCGGGCGTCGGGCTCGCCACACTCGTCGATCGCGAGGGTTTTCTCATCGAAGCGGCGGGCGACGTGGCCATCGGGGCGGAGGTTGCCGGCGCGCTCGCGTCATGCCTCGCCGAGTCCTCCGAGGGCATCGGACGCGAGCTGG
>WNFX01000869.1_pt1 | contig 32938 bp, 30 predicted proteins | sample 5400111 | NCBI WGS metagenome assembly WNFX01 (sample SAMN13153363, study PRJNA577476) | soil metagenome | isolation source: 40 cm soil or saprolite under grassland replicate 1 | place: USA:California | collected 2016-06-15 | reverse complement strand
CACAGAGATGCCACTGTGTGATCTGGCTCGCTTCGGTTCTCCCTTCTCGAACAGCGTTTGTTTGCCCGTCTACGATGTGTGGTAAGCTCAGCGGTCTTGATGACGGAAAATAATACACGAGGTGGGGAAGTCAGACACGCATCCCGTGGGAAGAACGACCTTTCACGCAATTTACCACTGGGTTTTCCAAAACATTTTCTGGCTGTCTATAGCTCTTTGAGGGGTGGGTTTCGTAGCTGTATTGGTATTCATCACACCTGTGGATTGTTGTGCTGTGATGGGAGGTCTATGTCTTTCTATTCACCGCATACTGTGAAAATCCGACTCCTGTACTAGCACGAAGTGCCTGTTTGTTGTATTTCTAGTAATATACTTGTAAAGTTATGTATAGTGCTACGAACATCTGGAACAAGCCATTTGCCAAAGACATCTTTGAGAGGAAGTGTGTCAGAGCCACAACGCGGCATGCATTCATAATAGCTTGTACGTGCATAGAGAAGGAGGTCTGTCACCATGACAGTGGCGAAGAAGTCCATTTCGGCGGATGATCAAAAGCAGCTCCGCCAATTTTTTGAGGAAACTCCCTCTGTCTCTCGACTGCTGACCACCTTGCGCAGTCGTCGGGTCGGACAAGGGTACAAGATCGAAACCGGAGACGAGGAGACCCACCCCATCACAGGACGGAAGATGAAGCAGGAGCGCGGGCCGCTGGCCTTTGCCTCCACTGAGCAGGTCGTCCCACTTTCGCCGGTCGAGCAGGCCATCCTTTGCTGGGCTGCTCTTGGCCCCAATGGCATGGTCAACGATGATGTGGCCATTCATGGTGGGTTCCAAGAAGTGACCTGGTTCTCTGGACGCACGACAGCCGGGGCCGGCAATTCTTTCGCAACGGATCTCATTGTGATCAACGACAACGGCGTGTTCCTGTACAATCCGGGGAAGGACCGCGAAAAGCGCGTCGAAATTGAGGGACCAGAGGATTACTGGAAGGTCCTCAATTGGTTCCAGACAGGCACTCAGCGGATCTTAGACACGCGACCCGCTATTGACTGGGCCCTGAGAGCGCCCGGAGCCCCGCACGCCTCCCTGTTCGGCCCCTACCAGTACAATGTCAATCGGCCAGGGACCGTGTGGTTGATCCCGATCACAGACATGGGCTGGTTCTATTTTAGTGTCCTGCTGACCCTGTTCGATCTCTGGCACCTCTTCCCGCTTGACGACGCCACCGGACAACCTGCTGGCGTCGCGAAGTGGGTCCGCGGGGGCCAGCTTGAGATGCCTGTCCCCCTTAGCTCCTTGGAGAAACTCGCCTTCCAGGTTGAGACCTATCCTGCAGGTTTGACGGTGCAGAACATTCGCCTGGCAGCAGAAGCGATAGGGCTGGGCGCCTGGATCTTCTGTGGCTTCTTTGACGACATCCTCATGGGGGCCTATCCGGATATCACTAAAGGCTTCGGCTTCAAGTGTGAGCCGCTTAACCCAAAAGCGCCGACGGCAATGGGAGCGCTCAAAATCTTCGGGCTTGAGGGCGTCAAGGAAGGAACCTATGTTCCCTCGCCACGTTATAAGAATGGCGCTGAAGTCATCAAGCAGATGTTGGATGAGAAGTACGGACGCGGAGCAGCACTGGCGGACGATGAATCCAACTGGATCCTCACACACGGCGGCCCGTTCAAGCCAGAGGTCATCCGCGAGATCGCCAAAGACCCAGCCGTGCGCGTGTCAGACTGGGCAGTGGAAGCAGCCATTGCCTACGTCGATTACTGTGTGGAGAAGTACGGGCAATGTCCGGTCTACAACAACTCGCTGGAGTGCAACTTTGGAGCAGTTGTCCACCACCTGGACACAGCCTTCTACGAGCAATTCTATAGTGGGAGTGCTACCCCCACTCAAGTCAAGGAACACATGCAAAAATGGCACTAGTAGTTACTAGTCAGGCGGTTCTCTTCACATCTGTTGTTTGCCAGGATATTTAGCTCTTCCGCCCCTTGGTTTGACTCGTATTTCATCGAGCCTGTGAATGAGCGAGAGCGCGGAAGAGCTCTAGAATGTCCTTTTGTCTCAAAGCTTATCGTGCTGCCGCAGGTGGTAAATGGGCCGAAGGTTCGGACGAATCAGACGCAATGATCGAAATGGAGGCTCAAGGTTCGGACAAGCCATGAACCATCTGGCTCGTACCGCTTCCAGGGCGGAATATGCCAGGCAACGAATGGAAACCTGTCTTGCATCTTCTCCACGGAAAAATGCCCTGTTGTTATGAAACGAGGAAGACGAGTGGAAGTCATGTCGAACCTTCGCCCCACGAAGATTTTGGGCGAAGGTTCGACACGTAGGTTCTCCACGCTCACTTTTGTCCGAACCTTCAGCCTATTTACCAGTTGGCGGAAGAAATCAGATGGGGAGCGGTTTTTCCAGGCTATGAATGGTCGATTCCTATGAAGTGGAGGAGATGCACATGATTCTTTTGAGCGCTCTTATCTTGACGCTTGTTCTACTGTGTATCGTAGGAGGACTGAGCTTCAATATGTATTTGTATAAGCGAGCTTTTTGCAAAAACGTGTGAGGCACCCATCTACAAAGGTATCCGACGGTATACCTCATCAAAAGGGAAACGTATCCCGAGGCTCTTGAGTTCGACCAGATCGCCTTCGCGATAAAGGTATTGTCGCCAGAAATCGCCCTCGCGCCGATGAACCTCAATCGCACGGTTTTCGCTGCCAATCAACACATACTCTTGCACCGACGGCAGCGCCTTGTATGACTTGAATTTTGCACCACGATCGCGCTTCTCAGTCGTTGGTGATAAGACTTCAATGATCACAGTCGGATTCGCTAACATTGATCCGGCTTCCTCGCCACACGATATCGTTACATCTGGATAGAGGTACTGCCTTTCAGCGAGCTTCATGCGAGCATCACTGGTATATGCCATGCAGGGGCTATCTCCTAGAGCAACATTCACGAGCGTAGCGAGGCGCGCGCAGAGAGCAGCATGAGCAACACTCCCACCGGCCATATCGCGCGGCTGGTCATCGTATGCGCTAGAAGGTGGACGCAGCATAAAGACATAGCCATCGAGATATTCATACTTGCCGTCAGTGGCCTCATCGAGGGCTAGATACTGCTCTACCGTCATGTAGAGACCATCATCTACTCTGTTGGCTACCATGTCTTCTCCGTCCTTCTCACTGATCCATACCTCACTCTCATCCTGTTCTACTATATGCCAATTTCCGGCCTTCCCGTTTCTTAAGTGCCTGCAGCATAGTGCGCACCAGTAACTCATTCACATCAGTATAGCCGCAATTAATGAGAATTTCAATGGCCAATTTGGCTAACCGAGACAAGAGAGTTTTGGTCCAGGACACTTTCTAACCCAAAAGCCCTTTTGGTGATGCTCGCTGCGGACGAACTGATGGATGGCGCGAGCGAGTACGTCAAGTTGATCTTCGGGGATGAGCGTGTAGCTGTCGGTGACCTCGATCAAGTGCCCATGTGGGAGGAGGTCAGACGGCTCTTTGGAAAATGAACTATCTAATCCATCATCTACGAGTATTTGCAAACGCTATAGCATTGAGGTGTTCATCCTACGGCTTATCGTGCGTTTCCTTTGCTATTCCGAAATATTGCTGAAACAGGGTGGCCGATCTTTCAAGCCCTTCCTCAGTAAGCACCACCGACTTTGCCTTGCTTCTTGGATTCTCTATCAACATCTTCTCGTACAGCCGGTCAAGCGTGTCCCAATCGAAGCCTTTCCAGGCCCGATAGTAATCGTGCAACGTAAGTTGCATAAGGGCAAGAACAACCTCATCAACTTTTTCACGGTCAAAGTCATCCATGATGTTTCCTCCTCATGAAATTGTTAATGGTTCAGATTCTGAAAATAAGCAAGCATTCGAGCAGGGTCGGCTCTCCTACCCCCCAAACTTGAACTTCTCTCTCCCTGTAACGCCAGCCTGCAGGCGGAACAGGTCGCCGGAGAGAGGATACTGTTTGAGCTGCTCCTCGCTCAGGCCAGTCACGGCGGAGGTGATGTAGAGTTCGTTCAGGGCGGGACCGCCGAAGACACAACTGGTCGGACGCAGGGCGGGTACGGGGATAATACGATCGATCGCTCCTGAAGGAGTGTAGCGTACGATCTTCGCGCCATCCCAGCAGGCACTCCAGATATACCCCTCGCTATCAACGACCAGGCCATCGGGCGTGCCAATCTCCTCGGGAACCTCGATGAAGTTGCGGCGGTTGACGATGTTGCCGCTAACAGCATCGTAGTTGAACGCGTAGATGACGCGTGGCACTGAATCGGTGAAATACATAATGGTGTCATCGAGACTCCAGCCGATGCCGTTGGGTGTGCTCACACCGGGGATCATGATGTGGACCGAGCCATCCGGATCGAGGCGGTAGAGCGTCCCCTCGCCGGGTCCGCCCATCGAGCCAGCCCAGAAGCGTCCCCGACTGTCAACGGCACCATCGTTGAAGCGCAGGTGCGGCTTATCGAATTCGGGGTTCACGATGAAACGCATTGTTCCGTTATCCCATAAAGCGAAACCCTTTTTTGTCGCCATAATCAGGCCACCAGAGGCGCGCAACGCGAGTACACCGATCGGCACACCGACATCCACCGTCTCGTAGATGCCCGTCGCGGGCAGGAAGCGACTGAAGGAATTGCGCTCGATGTCAACCCAGTACAATGCCTGCTCATCCACGCTCCACAGCGCTCCCTCGCCGAGCTGATTGTGCACTGGCAGGACGTGTTCCACTTCGCTCATACGCTGATCTCCGTTTACAAGGAAGCAATTTACACTTACTGACCCCGTATTATACCATGCGCACTACCGTCGCAGATTCAGGGAATCTCCCCTACAAAAGCACCAGCTTCTGCATCAAGTTCTGTAAAGTCACCGCCGGGTCACTGCAGAGGCCGGAGTGGACGGGAGATGTCTGGATGATTGTGCTGCGCGGCGAGACCAGCCAGTGAAAGCGCTCGGATTGAGGGAGCTGCCCGATCGGGCCGCCTTCGCTCTTGCCATAACAGACCTGCAGCAGATGATCGAGCTGCTCCTGGACGGCGGGAAGATCTGTTTGCAGGGCCAGCGCGCCCAGACGCTGCGGGTCCGCGTGGATAAGCGCGCCCAGAAAGCGCCGTGTGCGGCAGAAGAGGATGATGCCTATATTGATGCACTCGCCGCGCTCCACAGAAGGAACGAGGCGGATGATTGCATAATCATACGAGCTGGTCGCGGGCACGCATAGCCTCCTCTACAAAAACGTCTGAATGTGCCAGGCGATCCAAAAGGTAGTCGAGATAGGCTACACGATGGACGGCAGTATCGGCGAAGTTTGCGTCACCTTCCAACCAGGAAGTGGGGATCTGGTCTATGATACCCTGCAAGAGCGCGGGCGTTAAGCGCGCCTTTAGAGACCGATCGGCCTCCGCAAGTAAGCTCGCAGCAGGCAGCAAGACGTGTTTTTCGATCGGAGCAAAAGGGTTGCGACTGCGCTCCATGTAATTCGAGCTTATATGCTGAAAGTAGAGCGATGCGCCATGATCGATCAACATCAGGCGGCGATGCCACCAGAGCATGTTGGTATTGCGCGCCGTGCGATCGACATTCGTGACGTAGGCATCGAACCAGACGATGGATGAGGCGGTCAACGGCTCCAACAAACGCGCATCCAGGGCGTCGAACGCCAGGGCACCGGGCAGGAAATCGAGCGCCAGATTCAGGCCCCCACTCGCCTTAAGCAGGGCCTGAACCTCGAAATCCGGTTCGGAGCGACCAAGCACAGGGTTCAGCTCCACAAAAACGATCTCCGGCACAGGCAGTCCCAGGGCGCGCGCAATCTCGCCGGCGACCAGTTCGGCAATCAGCGCCTTCGATCCCTGGCCGGCTCCACGAAACTTGACGACGTAGAGCCCATCGTCGTCCGCCTCCATGATCGCCGGTAGCGAGCCGCCCTCGCGTAAGGGCGTCACATAGCGCGTGGCAGTAATTGTTCTCAGCATGTCGTCATTCTAGCATAAAAAACTTTCACATTGTGCAGAAAAAATCTTGCCAGCGAGGCCGCCGCGTGGCTCATGCATGCGGGCATCGACGCCAACAAGGCGCTGTTCGAAATGGTCTACGGGACCGTCGCAGAGATCCGTCGCCTGCGCGTGGTTGCCCAGTCGATGGCCCGCGACGTGACGCCATCCCCCACTCAGGAGGGATAAGTATACATCTTACAAGAAGGTTCCTTTCATCGTCACACAATACTATAGGGTATACTTCTCTGGATGCTCAAACGTGACAAGAGATATGTTCCACCTGCCCAGCAGCGAACTATCAAGCAATCAGACAGAGAAAAAAGGAGTATCTTATATGGAATATCGCGCATTTGGACGTACCGGCTGGAACGTCTCTGAGATGGGGTTTGGTTCCTGGGCCATCGGCGGTGATGCCTGGGGATCAACGGACGATAGGGAGGCTATCGCGGCGCTCCACAGGGCGATCGAGCTGGGCGTCAACTTTATCGATACTGCCGATGTCTACGGCGACGGTCATTCCGAACAGCTCGTCGCCCAGGCACGTAAATCGCATAGCGAGCGGATTTACATTGCGACCAAAGCTGGACGACGGCTCAATCCACATGTGGCAGAGGGCTACAATCGGGAGAACCTGACCGGCTTCGTGGAGCGCAGCCTGCGCAACCTGGATACGGAAGCGCTCGACCTCCTGCAGCTTCACTCCCCGCCGAGCGAGGTCTACGACGATCCAGAGGTCTTCGCCATTCTCGACGATCTCGTGCGCCAGGGCAAGGTACGCAACTACGGCGTCAGCGTCGAGAAGGTTGAGGAGGCGCTCAAGGCCATCAGGTATCCCAATCTGCAAAGCGTGCAGATCATCTTCAACATGTTCCGGCTCAAGCCAGCCGAAGAGTTCTTTGCTGCCGCCCGCGAGCGCCAGGTCGGCATTATCGTACGCGTCCCGCTCGCCAGTGGCATGCTCAGCGGCAAGTTCCGACGTGATACACAATTTGCAGAGAACGACCATCGCAACTACAACCGTCACGGTGAGGCATTCGACCAGGGCGAGACCTTCTCCGGCGTGGATTACGAAACGGGACTACAGGCAGTCGAGGAACTGCGCGCGCTGGTCCCCCAGGGTGCGACGATGGCCCAGTTCGCCCTGCGCTGGATACTGATGTACCCGGAGGTGAGCACCGTCATAGCGGGCGCAAAGAATCCACAGCAGGCCGAAGATAATACACACGCCGCCGACCTCCCACCCTTGAGCGAGGAGACCATGCGGCGTGTGCGCGCCATCTACGATAAACATATACGCACAGCGGTGCAGAGCCGCTGGTAGGTTGTTTCAATCCCTCAAACGGTTGTTTCAATCCCTCAAACGGGTCGTAAAAGAACACAAGCTTCTGTCGCCTCCTTCAAAGGAAAGTATACGCATGGGACCATAAAAAGGGCAAGTTAAAATACATTAAGTATTATACCGCAGAATTTGCGTAATTGTACTTAGAAAGTAGAATAACATAACAAACGGAGGTACCCACTGACATGACTTCTTCTCCAGATATACATATCTTACTGGAGCAGCGCCCCCTCGGCCTCGTATTCGACATTGATGGGACGCTTAGCACGCTCGTGCGCACACCGGACGAAGCGCGACTCGATCCAGGCGTCGCGGAACTATTGGAACAGGCCAGGCAGTACGCCCATGTCGCCATCATCACAGGGCGCGGAGTAGAGGACGGCGCAAGAATCGTTAACATCGATGGCCTGACCTATATCGGCACGCACGGCCTGGAATGGTCCGACGGGCTGCCCCCTCATCACCCGGTCCAGCTCATTCCAGAGGCTCTGCCCTACGCAGAGCCTGGAGAGTATCTGCTCAACTATGCAGAGAAGGAGCTCGCAACGCTTTCAGGACTGATCGTGCAACGCAAGCATGTCGGGGGTACCTTGCACTACCGCCTCGCCCCCGATCCAGAGCAGGCGCGCGCGCAGATATTCGCCGTCATGGAGGAGCCTGCGCGCCTGGTCAAGATGCGCCTGCGCGAAGGGAAGCGAGCCGTCGAGATCCTCGCCCCCCTCAGTGTCAACAAAGGACATGCGCTACGCCGCTTCGTTGAGCGCTACGGGCTGCGCGGCGTCCTCTTCGCCGGCGACGATCGCACCGACCTGGACGCGATCCTGGAAGCGAAGCGTCTGCGTAGCGAAGGGCTGACCGCGCTCTCCGTCGTCGTGCAGTACAGCGACACCATACCAGAACTGCTGGAGCACGCCGACATCAAGGTCCAGCACGTTGCAGGCATGGTCGAACTCCTCCACGAGATCGTCGATGAGCTTCAGGATGGGAGCAAACAGTAAAGCTAGTCCGGTGGGTACCTTTTGGGTGGGATCGATGATCCACCCAAAAGGTACCCAACAAACCACTGCTAGCCAACACTGGCAATAATCGCCTCGTTATCGGTGGTCTCAGGCTGTGGTTTTACAGGACGGGGTAACGGAGAGGTGCGATCGAGCAGATCGTTAATATCGGATATCTGACGGGACAGCCACATATTGAGATCGCTGCGCTCTACGGCCTGACGAGCTATCTGCGACTTCACCCGGCGTTCATCAGGTGACAACATGAGCGCTTTATAGAGGCTATTAGCAATTTCTGAGACATCTGCCGGTGAGGTGGGAATAGATCCCTTCGCTAATTGTTGGAATGCTCCGGCAGTACGGGAAAGCACAAGAACGCCATTGCGGTGATTGACAACCGGTCCCTCCTTGGCAACCAGGTTCATACCATCGATAATTGGATTCACCAACAATACATCATAATACTGCATGGCAGCCAGTGCGCGCGTCCTATCATTATCGGCGAACACCTGCACCGGAGTCCAATCTTCCGACCCGTACTTATGATTAATCTCTTCAATGAGTCCAAACACGTCAGCAGCATAACGCCGATAGGCGGGTAGTGTCTGGCGAGACGGGACGAGGAAAGCCAGGAACGTGACCTTACCGTGGAGATCAGGACATTTTTCAAGCACGTGATCGTATGCCTGGAAGCCGCGAATAATATTCTTCGTCGGCTCAAGACGATCGACACGCATAATCGTATGTTCGCGCAACAACGGCTTGATCTTCTCAGCGGCGCGCTTTCCAGCCGCGCTATTCACGATGCGGCGCTCCTCAGTTACAGAGATGGAGATCGGATAGGCGCGTGCACGCGTGCAGTGGCCCTGCCACCAGACGGCGCCTTCCTCGAAATCGACGACCGCACCATCCAGGAGCGTGCGTGCTCCCTCTAGAAAGTTACGGGCATCGCGTTCGGTCTGGAAGCCGATAATATCGTTGCCGACCAGACCACTATAAATGGCATGCGCGATATTGCTAGGCAAAAAGTGCCAGCAACGCACATCCGGCCAGGGGATGTGAATGAACTGCTGAATAATGATCGAGGGGTGTTGCTTGCGAATCATCGACGAGACCAGGTACAGGTGATAGTCATGGAGCATCACCACCGGCATAATAGTCTCTTCACGATCAACCTCAGCATTGATAGCATCAGCGATTGCCTGGTTTGCTACACAGTAGCCATTGTTCCAGGCGTCCTGCAACTGACGCGCCGATTCCTGGTCCTGGGTAGGATCATACAGGTAGTGTTGCAGAAACCAGAGTAACTCGTTACTAATTTTCTCGTAGTGTTTGCGGTATGCGGCCTTTGAGATGGACACATAGCGCAGTTGCATGTCTTGCCCACGTAGGGGTGACTGAAGCAATCCTCCAGATGCTTCCTTTACAGCGATACGATCACCCTCAGTCATCGTCATTGCAACCCAGGTCACGTTCATGCTGTTTCCAGCATCAATCAGGGCCGTTACCATACCACCAGCCCCACGGCGAGGCTTGAGCTTCTTATCCTTGCTCAACTGATATTCAACGGGACCACGATTGGATGCAATGATGAGACGGCGGGCATGCATCAACTGCGGAGGATGAACAACCGTCGTCATCCGCGAAGGCATGTGTTTATCCTTTCTTAAATTAGGTGCCTGTTGTCGTTCCCACAGGAGCAAGAGACTCCACAAGATCCTGTAGAAGCACCACCGTACACGCGTTTCCTACGCATTGTACGCCCAATCTAGAACACACCGAACCATAGAGTATAATTACGCAAGGCCCCTATAGTAATGTTACCATACAACAGACCGGAATTCCTAGAGTACTGGAACGCTGCCGGACTTTTGAATGGCCCTGGGAACGCTGGTATACCCCTATCTAGTGTATCCTACTCTACTTATATTATAATGCTTGAAACTGCAGAAAGGTTTCCCATATGACTACACGAATCGACGGGCGCAAACAGACTCAACTCAGACCCGCTCGCATCACAGTCAACTTCCTCGACTACGCCGAAGGCTCGGTCCTGATCGAGACCGGCAAGACACGTGTACTCTGCGCAGCAACCGTGGAGGAGAAGGTGCCACCTTTCCTGGAAGGAAAAGATCGCGGCTGGGTGACAGCCGAGTACAATATGCTGCCCCGCTCAACGCTCACGCGCACCTCGCGCGAGCGCGACGGCAGGGTTAGCGGTCGCACGCAGGAGATACAGCGCCTGATCGGGCGCTCATTGCGCGCGGTCGTCGACATGCAGGCCCTGGGTCCACGCACCCTCACCCTCGACTGTGACGTCTTGCAGGCCGACGGGGGAACGCGCACCGCCGCCATCACTGGAGCCTATGTCGCGCTACATCGCGCCTGCTCTCTCCTCCTGCAGCGCGGACTCTTCAGGGTTCACCCGGTACGCACGGCGGTCGCAGCGGTCAGCGTCGGCGTGATAAACGGAGAGCCCATGCTCGACCTCAACTACGCCGAAGACTCGCACGCCGACGTCGACTTCAACGTCGTCATGACGGCGGAGCACCAGTTCGTCGAAGTGCAAGGGACCGGTGAGGGCGCGGTCTTCGGTCGACGCGCTATGGACCAGCTCATCGAACTGGCGGAGCAGGGCATCAGCGAACTACTGGTACTACAGCAGCAGCACCTCAAACTATAACCAGAAGGACGCTGACTCCGGCCTGGCACGGCCCTTGAGCCACGAGCGGTACATTAGTACTGATTCCTCCATCGCTAAAATTCTAACTCGTTCTACTAATCAGACACAATATAACCGGATCGGCTCTGGCACATACAGACCAGTACTTTGATACCACCAATAACTCCCTGTTCCCTTGCTAAAACTTGCGAACAGGGAGATCACATGCTAGAATGCCCAACGAGAACCGGATTAAAGTATAATGTTCTGCCGGACCAGCGGCAGAGTCGAGAGGAGCGCAAATTGGAAGAGAAGACAGGCAGGAAGTGGCTCTGGCGTATTTTAGATTTTATCAATCCACTACGCGATCCCAGCCTTACTGTGGCCGCTGTACTGACCTTTATCGAAGAGGCGGGGCAGCATGACACCTGGTATTGGATCATTGTCGTTGCGCTCGTCAACTGGTTAGCTGTACGTGGGGTCGTGTGGCTGATCGTCAATTTTACCTTCGCCTCTACCTTCATCGGACGCCGCCTGTGGTGGGCCACCAGGCACCCACGGCTCGCGTGGCGCATCCTTGACGCGGTCGGGCACGAGGAGATCGTTATCGGTGGCTTACCTGCCCTGACCGAGGGCGTTCTGTTACAGGATGGCAACGCCATGATGAGCCCGGCGCTCAGCGCCAGCGGCATCCACATTATCGGTGAGCTGCCAGCAGGCACCGAACTCCCCGTCCTGGGAATGCCAAATGGACAGGTGACGGCGGACCTCTCCGCCTTCACAGGCTCGGGCTTCTTCCCCGGCGTCAGCAATACATTCCAGGGGGCAAATGGATTCGTCGCTCAACAGGGCTTCTCGCATGCCAATAGCTACATCAGTCCTCAAAGCACCGACGGGCTCCCACAGAGCTTCCCACAGCGGCCTTCCGCCGAGGAAGAGCATCTGCGCCAGCAGGTAGCCGCCTTCTCGCGCCTCTTCGACGACTGGATACAATTCACGGAAGAAAAGTGGCGCACGGTCAGCGATAGCCAGCTCGGTTGGAAGCCTCTGCGCGGTCGCTGGAGCAGTTGGGATGATATCTTCCAGGATGCCTACGCCGCCAAAACTTCCGATCCTATGGCCAGGGCCGCACAGGCGGCGGGCGATGCTACCGCGCGTCGTTACGATACCTCGAAAGAGAAAGGCTCAGCCGCCTCCGCAGTCGCCTGCTTCATGCGCGATATGATGACGCTGCGCCGTGGCATCGATATGCTACAACAGCAGACCGAGGGTGCTATAGAGATAACCAGCAAGCAGGTTGCTATAGAGCCACAGGCGAGCCTGGCGAAGCGCTACGGCGGTGGAAACACCAGGTCCGTGCTCAACGGGTCGCCCGCCACTCCTCGCAATTCGCTTATCCGGCGACCAGCACAAATTTTTGTGGACGCTGACTCGGAGAAATAGGACGAAAAATGTATATGGACTCTCCTCGCCTCGTTCACGTGCGTCCAGAGATTGAGCGTATGGCCGAATACATACCTGGCGAGTCACTGGAGACTTTTAGCGCACGTACAGGCATACCGATACAGCAGCTTATTAAATTAAATAGCAACGAAAGTCCCTACGGCCCCCCACCCGAGGTGCTCAGAGCCCTGGGTGATCACGGTAACTATAACAATTATCCCGATACTGATTCGACCGCTCTGCGCAATGCCCTGGCCGAATACACCGGCGCCGCCAGCCAGTCTATAGTCGTCAGCCACGGGAGCAACGAACTGATTAATCTACTCTGGCATATCTTTCTGTCGGTCGGGGATAATGTGATCTGCTGCCCTCCCACCTTCTCGCTTTACACGTTTGTCACCACCTTCTGTGGTGCCTACGTGCTGGAGGTGCCGCGCACGATAGATTATGAGGTCGATGTCGAGGGCATCCTGGCGACGCTGACGCCTGAGACAAAGATGATTGTTCTCTGTTCGCCCAACAACCCGACGGGCAACGCCGTCTGCGAAAATGACGTGCTGGCCCTGCTAGAGACCGGACGCATTGTTGTCGTCGATGAGGCATACGTGGAGTTCTCGGATCGGCCTGCGGGCCTGGCGCATCTGGTCAAAGAGCATCAGAATCTGATCGTGATGCGCACCTTCAGCAAATGGGCGGGCCTGGCGGGACTGCGCATCGGCTACGGCATCTTTCCCGAATGGATCGTTACCTATCTACGCAGGGCGCAGTGTCCTTTCGAGGTGAATCTGGCCGGCCACATCGCGGCGATCGAGACGCTCAAGCACCTGAACTACACGCTGGACAAGGTGCGACGTCTGGTGGAGGAGCGCGCACGCCTGTTCGATGTGCTCGCCAGCTATCCATACCTGGAACCCATTCCTTCACAGGGCAATTTCATCCTCTGTCGTGTACGTGAGGAAGATGTCAAGATGGAGCGCCTGCGCGCCACCGTTGAGGCGCATGGTCTGCTGCTGCGCTACTTCAATCATCCCTACCTGAGCAACTTCGTGCGCATCACCGTTGGTCTCCCCGAGCACACGGATGTTTTGCAGCACGCGCTCTCAAAGATCGAAACATGGTGATTTGCGCATAAGATCGAGATATGCGCCTTCTTAAAAACATTTTTGAGCGGTTCGCATCGCTTTCACACCGTTTGCTGGCCGCTCACCTATATTCTTGTCATATTAGTAAAATTTGATGCGCTGTCTTTCACTTGATCAAATCCCCCTCCACGATGTACAATAGGCCCGCAAGGATGTAGTAGCCAACGTCCCATTTACTTGAAAATGTACGATTAGCAGAACGACGCACGCCATGCACGACATGGCTCTCGCGGAGGATTTTATTTATGTCTAACAACACCAGTGATTCGACGACTATTGAAGATGTCACGGCGCGTGAGATCCTCGATTCGCGCGGAAACCCCACCGTTCAGGTCGAAGTGCTCCTGATCGGAGGCGCGCGCGGCGTCGCGTCGGTCCCATCCGGCGCATCAACGGGCGCGCACGAAGCCGTAGAGCTGCGCGATGGTGATAAGAGCCGCTACGGCGGCAAGGGTGTGCTAAACGCCGTTGCCAACATCCACGACGCCATCAGCGACGCCATTGTTGGCCTGGATGCAACCGATCAGACGACGCTGGACGAAGTGATGATCGCCCTGGACGGCACGCCTAACAAGGCAAAGCTGGGGGCAAATGCTATTCTCGGCGTCTCGCTCGCGGTGGCGAAGGCGGCGGCAAACGCCCAGAACCAGCCTCTTTACCGCTATTTAGGTGGCGTCTCGGCCCGCACCCTCCCCGTTCCAATGATGAATATTTTAAATGGAGGCAAGCACGCCGATAACTCGACCGATATGCAGGAATATATGATCCTGCCGGTGGGCGCGCCCTCGTTCCGCGAGGCGCTGCGCTGGTGTGCCGAAGTCTACCAGGGCCTGAAAAAGGTGCTTCACGACAAGAAACTCAACACAAACGTTGGCGACGAAGGCGGTTTTGCACCTTCTCTCGGTTCCAACCGCGAGGCTCTAGAAGTCATCGTTGCGGCTATTGAGAAAGCAGGCTACAAACCCGGCGTTGACATTTTCCTTGGCATGGATCCCGCCTCGACTGAATTCTATGAGAACGGGAAGTATGTGCTGGCACGCGAGGGTCGTACACTGAACTCAAAAGAGATGGTCGATCTGTACGAGCAGTGGATCAATGATTATCCGATCATCACTCTTGAGGATGGCCTGGCAGAAGATGACTGGGAGGGCTGGGCGCACCTGCGCCAACGCCTGGGCAGCCGCATCCAGCTCGTGGGCGATGACCTGTTCGTGACCAATACGGAGCGCCTGAAACGCGGCATCATTGAGCATTCCGCGAACTCGATCCTGATCAAGCTCAACCAGATCGGCTCGCTGACTGAAACGTTGGACGCGATCGAAATGGCAAAGCGCGCCTCCTTCAGCGCCGTTGTCTCCCACCGCTCCGGCGAGACCGAGGACACGACGATCGCCGATCTGGTGGTGGCGACGAACGCCGGGCAGATTAAGACGGGCGCGCCGTCCCGCAGCGAGCGCGTGGCTAAGTACAATCGCCTGCTCGTCATCGAGGACGAACTGGGCGACGAGACGGCACGCTACGCGGGCTTCAGCGCTTTCTACAACGTTCCATCCCTGTACGCGAAAGCGTGAGACACGCTATAGTATCTATATGCAGTATCCTCAAACGGTTCAGTAGAATGGAGGGGTCGTTTGCCACAGCATGTCATGCCACTCGATATTCCCCATTCTGCTGATGGCATCAGCAAAGGTTAAGTGATCTTACAATACGGGACCCAGAAAGAGGCAAAGCTTCGGTACGGTAAACTGGGTCCCTCTACCCACTTCCCACGTACAGAGTGACAAGAGAGGAATTATGTCAAGTAATACATCAAATGTAGCCGGCACTTTGGAGCGGCGCACGGCGCGTTCTATTCACTATACTATCAGTTATATCGTTCAGGGCGCGGAATATGGGACCGACGGGGCCATTATTCTGCTGCACGATATTCCAGCGGGCGCCTTCACCTGGGAGGGTATTATTCCGCAGTTGAGCGGTTTGAAGCGAGCGGTCTACGCCATCGATATGCTTGGATTCGGGCAGTCCGATCATCCCTGGCCCGCCGACACATCCGTCTGGGGCCAGGCCGACATGCTCCACTACCTGCTGCGGGACCTCAATCTCACTAACGTCATTCTCGTGGGCGTCGGCTTCGGCGGCGGTGTGGCGCAGATTCTCGCCACCCGGTTGTATCGCGATAGGGTGGCTGCGGTCGTACTCATCAATACTATTAGCTATCTGCACTCGTTCGCTGAAAACTGGCCTCTGCCCGATATAGAGAAGCGCCAGGACTTCGACGCACCCAAACAAACAAGCTACGAAGATATGATTCGTGACCTGCGCGCGACGCTCCCCAACGCGGTCAAGAATATCGACCGTTTCGGCGACGTCATCGACGAGTACGTCAATCAGTGGAACAGCGAACTGGGCAAGGAGGTCCTCTACCAGCACATCCGCCTGCTCATTCCCAGTTATATCAATTCTGTTGCGTCGGACCTGCAGATCGTGGGCAAGCCCATGCTGATTCTGTGGGGTGCTGAGGACCAGGTGACGCCGGTAAAATACGCCGAGCGCCTGCATCGCGAGATTGCGGGCTCGCACCTGATGATCGTTCCCGATGTGGGCCATATGATCCTTTTCGATGCGCCCGCTGCCGTGGTCGATGCGATCGTCAATTTCATCAATGGGCTGTAGAAAAAACATTCAGGAAATATTCAGGGCTCTTCAACCCATGGGGGCAATAGGCCCGTGCAAGTGAGCTTGAAGAAATGCCCTGATCACGAGCTTGCGGTACGTGGATTTTGCCCCCACGGCTTCAACAGTAGGGAAGGGGCTTGCCCCCGTCCGGCTCAGAGAGCACGATCAGACAGAGGAGCAGCATTCTCAGGAGCCGGATGGGGGCAAGCCCCTTCCCTACTGGCACACAGGCCGATTCACTGTGTCGATAGAATGGCATAGACCCATTTACAGAGAGGCACTACGAGGCTTTTCTCTTGTGTCGTGTGGCTGTTTTTCCCTGTTGCGCAGGTACGGAGATAGGCTGCTCCTGGTGTTCGCACTGGTAGTCGGAGGAGCAGCGATTGTACTCCTCCACCGCCAGCATGTAAGCATTATACATACGTTCAAGCACAGGCGTCGCCGTCCCTTTTTGTTCGGCCATCACCAGGTCATACCATTTCTGCTGCATACGCTTCTCGGCATGCTCAAGCTCTTGCGCGGTCATAGCGGACCTTTCTCAGGAAGCCTTGTTGCTCTGCTTATACTCCCTATATTCAGTGGTCAGTTGCTGGATCAACTTCTTGGCGTTCAGGTAGCTGATCGTCGTCACATTGTCGGGCTCCGACTTGCCCAGGTGCTCACACAGCTTGCGAATACTGTTCAATTGCTGCTCCGTCACCAGCGATGTGGAAGCATCCTCAACGGCGGCAGGGGGCACGCTATTGTTATTCGAGCCATTGGCCGCCATCATGTTGGAACGCACGGAGGCAAAGGGAACGCTGGCATCGTTATTGGAGGAGGAGCCATGCCTTTCGACGGGGCTATCTACGATGCGATGAGCCTCACTCAGCTCTGGTGCGAATTGAGTGCCATACCCCAATCCTGCCAGTGCTCGCCCAATAGCTCCAGTCTCAGCTTTTTCGGCAAAATCTGGGAAGTTAGCAGCGTTCTCAGACTTCGTTCCCGTTGCCCTACCACCTTTGCCATCCGTAACGATTGCTTTATAGCGCGCGTATCCTTTAGCACGCTTCACAACCTTCTCGCTGCGCCGCTTCTCGTTGTTCCAGACATAAACCTCCTCTTCGACGTCACGGTCAAGATCTACTTCGAGCTCCTCTGTATCAATCGTGCCCTGCGGACAGCGCTCGCGAAACCAGACGAGGCGCCATTGCACTGGCAGATAATCTTTGGAACCCTCTCTACTCTTCAATTGCATTACATGCTCATTTGGATTAAAAGAGCGGGCCTGCTGCTGTCCTTCTTGTTGCACCTGCCCATTACTCTGGTCACTCATCCTCTGCTCCTTCTAGAAATTTTGTTCTATTTCCTACATTATACAAGCGTCATCTCGTTCAGTCAAGTTCGGGCTAAATATATATTCTTTTTGTCTACACAAAAATGGGTATATCTATAGTCCTTTCTTCCTATAAACTGGACAGCCTGGCTGTCTGTTTATACAATTCGTAGGGGAGCTTTTTTCGTGGAGAGCAGAAAGAGATTAATCTATTTATGGCTACAGATCTACGACAGGTAGGCGCATATGAGCTACAGCAACGTCTGGGACGAAGTAATCGATCAGAGTTATGGAAAGCATACGATCCGCAGGGACAGCGCAATGTAGCGATCAAGCTCATTCTCGCTCAATCGCGCGGCGACCCCGATTATCCGGTGCACTTCAGGGGTAAAGTTGCAGCTATTGCCTCCCTCCATCATCCCAATATCGCACAGATCTACGACGCAAGACTGCTCTCTACAAACGACGCCAGTACTACGTTAGCTTACCTGGTAATGGAGTATGTGGAAGGACAGACACTTGCAAACTACATGCATAATCTCTCCCATTCAGGCAAGGTTCCTCCCGGCCCGGAGATTGTGCAGATCTTCGCATTTATAGGTATAGCGATCGACTATGCACACCAGCACGGCATCGTTCATGGAGAGTTAAAACCGTCGAATGTTATTCTACGGCGCTCCCCTGGTCCGTCCAGCAAGGCGATTGAGCCAGTACTCACGGATATCGCGCTTACGAAGCTGCTGAACAATACGACGAATACTTCGGCAAAGCGCAACCTCGATGCGCTGCTCTATATCTCTCCCGAACAGGCGCGCGGCTACCCGGAAAGCAAATACAGCGATATCTATTCAATGGGTGTGATGCTTTATGAGATCTGTACTGGTGTCCTTCCCTTTCAAGGAAACAGGCCGGTTGCACTGCTAATGCAGCACGCGAACGCGAATCCTCCGTCGCCCGCCCTGATCAATCCCAACATCCATCCCGCGCTCACAAAGGTGATTATGCGCAGCCTGGCAAAAGATCCGTCGGAGCGCTTCAGCAGCGCCTCTGCTATGACGCTGGCACTGGCCCAGGCGCTCAATGTGCGCCTGCCCGAGCAGCTCAACGCACTGGCCTATTCGCTGGAGAGCAACGCGCCAGCACCCATCACGCCTCCGACGATGCCGCCTGCTGTGCCTCCGAACAATACAGCTTATGCAAAGAAAATGTACGATGTTCCCGCGCAGAACGGGCATTTACAGACGAACGATACTCCGTCCTATTCTGCTTACGCGAAGGTGAAACGCAGGCGAAGAATTGCATTTACAGCGCTCTGTGCGCTGCTGGCCCTGGCGATCGTCGCTTCGGGTCTCGGTATCCTCTCCTTCCTGCGGGGAAATGCCGCATCAACGGCGGTTGTTGGACACGCGTTCTTCGCCAATAGCGGACAACTGAATGAGAATATCAGCGACCAGGGCATCAACGATGAGCTACAGATCGATCTCTCTGGCATCCCTTCTCCCGCCTCCGGAAACAGCTACTACGGCTGGCTGCTGCCCGACAAAAATCAGCAGGAGGCACCTCCCGTATTCCTGGGCGGCCTGAATGTGAGCAACGGGGGCATCCATTTCCTGTACCAGGGCGAACCGGGCCATCCCGATCTCCTGGCCACCACCAGCCGTTTCCTGATTACCGAGGAAGATGCCTCCGTCACGCCAACCATTCCGTCGCCCGACTTCAACGTCTGGCGCTACTATGCCGAGCTCCCGCAGACGCCAATCCCTGGTAATTCGACGCCTGTAAGTATGCTTGACCATTTCCGCCATCTGCTCGTTGAATCGCCGGAGGTACAGGCCCATTCGCTGCATGGCGGCCTCGCGACCTGGCTCCTACAGAACTCGCAGAAGATCTTCGCCGCTGCATCCAGCGCGCGGGATGCCTGGCAAACCCGCGATTATACAATGACTCGCGACCAGATCATACATATACTAGACTATCTCGATGGAAGAACGTTGGCGGCCAGGGACCTGTCGCCGAATACGCGTCTGCTGATCGATGCTCGTTACGATCAGATACCCCTTCTTGGCTTAGATCCACAGGATGCGGGCTATATCAACAACGAGGCTACGCCACCGGGCTTTGTCTACCTGATCGGCATTCATCTTTCAGGGGCGCTCCAGGCCCCCGCCACAACGCAGAGCCAGCGCAAGCTGGCGGCCCAGATCACCTCAGACCTGAATAATGTCGACCACTGGTTGACGCAGGCACGCGGCGATGCAAAACAACTACTTGCGTTGAATAGTGCCCAGTTCGTGCAGCCCTCTTCGCTCTCGCTCCTGAACGATCTGGCGACCCAGACACAGTACGCTTACGTCGGCCTCTTCAACCAATCTACGGGCCAGTCACAGGGAGGAGCTATCGGCATCTATGGCAATATTCAGCACCTGGCCGATTTCGCCGTAAAGCCGTATAGCGTGTCGTAAACGGAGGTGTGATATATGTCGGCGCCCGATCTTTTATTTACAGCGTCTTCTTCTCACTTCGCAAAGAAACGGCCTCCTCGCAGGCGCACCGTTGTAGCACTATTGATTGTCCTGGCGGTGTTAGTGATCGGTGCGGGTGCGTGGTTCGCGCGCTCTACAATGACGGCCCCGATCGTTGGGCAACTCGCCTTCGCCAGTTCCGGTCAACCGCTCAAAGGGGGGCTGAATGTAGCGGACCAGGTTCAGATCGATCTACACATCACGCAGGGTCCTACTGTGGGCAAGAGCTACTTCGCGTGGTTATTGCCAGACCAGACCACCGGGCAGGCCGTGCTTCTGGGCGCCATCTCTCCACATGGACAGGCCGCTCACCTGACCTACAACGATCCGCAGCACAGCAATCTCCTCGCGGACAATAGCCGTCTCCTTATAACCGAGCAGGCGACGACGCCCATGCCCCGTCTTCCTTCGTCGGACAGAAGCGATTGGCGCTACCTTGCTCAGATTCCGCAGACGCTGTCCTCTGGCCCCGGCCAGCAATACAGTCTGCTGGACCACCTGCGCCACCTGCTCGCCAGCGATCCGACGCTCCAGCAGCATGGTCTGAGCGGTGGACTCGCCCCCTGGTTGTATCGCAATATAGCTGTAGTCTATGCAGCATCAACAAACGCGCGCGCTGGCTGGCAGGCTGGTACCACGGATAGCACCGCGCTACGATCTCACCTGCTACAGGCCCTGGCATATCTTGACGGCACGGCTTACGTGGCGAGAGACCTCCCTGCCGGAACAGCCATTCCGACCCAGGACTATCCGGCAGGCAATATCGGGCTGCTGGAGTTCGAGCCGCAGCAAAATCCAGCGCCCTACCTCGAACACGTCGCCCTGCACCTGAATGGCGTAGCCACCTCTCCGGGCGCCAGCAGTTCGCAGCGCGCATTGGCCGCACAGATCACAGGAGCAATCAACCATATCAATGCCTGGCTCGAAAAGGCTCGCCAGGACATCAGGCAACTGCTGGTCATGACAGACCAACAGTTGCAACAGCCTGCTACAAGGGAACTACTAAACGATATGACGGCAAACGCAATGCTCGCATACAACGGACAGGGGAGCGGAGTGCAGTGGGCATATCTTCGCATTCAGCGGCTGGCGACGGTGGATATCACCGCCGTTTAAGCGCATAAGCGGACCATCACTGCTCTTCCCACGCGAGAAGCGCGTTTTGTGCATCCTCCAGCGTCGAAGCCTGCGCCACGCGCATAAGCAGAGCTTCGAGCGTCTCCGGCTGCTCGATGATCAGCGTTTGTCCTTTTGCTAGAGTCGACAATTTAGGATAGTGCGCCTGAATGAGACCGAGAACCATATGACGCAGCGATTGCAGGCGCTCCAGGCGCTCTTTCTCTACTCCCTCTTTGCGTCCTTGCTCTAGTCCCGCCTTCAGCCCCTTCTCCAAACCTTCTTCTAGCCCCTCATCCAATATCTGTTTGTATGCGGGTGTTTCACGTAAGATATCCTTCAACACGTTGAATCTCCTTCTAAGCCACTCCTGGTCCTCTTTTTTAACGCCAGTAATAGGTAATATGCGTGCGAGGCGAGATATCGCCACTCCGCCGCTTTCTTTTTAGTATACCACGACGAATAGAGAAGGCACTGGTAGTAATGATAGATGTTCACAATTATAATGGTGTGATAAGATCACACTGGCTTTATATTGCTGGACTTCCTGGCTATAATGTAGGTGTGAAATGACTACTACTATTTTTCAGCCTGACAATGACGACAATGGGATGTAACCCATCTACGTAATAGTAACTATCAGGCTGATACATTGCACGTATGCATCTCTCATAAATGCAGAGAGAGTCGTAACTAATTGTTTTTGTGCACAATTCGAATATTACATGCACATTTTCATTATCAAGCACACCGGTCATAACGGGGAGACTTATTGTGAGTACGCCAGGCGAAGAACACGGGACGTATGGGACGCAAACCGATGCAAATCTTGCCATGGTGCAGCGGCATGTTCTGTCGTCTGATCAAGGGGAAACACAACGACAACGGAGCCAGAATGTGCAAGAGATGCAAACCTTCTATCAAGAAAATCTCGTCTTGATCTATCGTTATATTTATAGTAAAGTTGGCAACCGTGAAGAGGCAGAAGACCTGACCTCGCAGACCTTTGTGAAGGCGGTGCGCGGCGTTGACTATCGACGCGGCCCACAGAGTGTGCAAAAGTGGTTATTTCAGATCGCGCGTACTACAGTCGCTGACTATTGGAGGGGCTATTATCGCGCCTCCATTAGTTCGCTAGAGGAATTGCTCGATGCCGGCTGGGAAGGACCCACGGAAGAAGAGCCTGTGCCCACCAGCGCCGCGCCGGCGAAAAAGGTCGAGCACATTCTGCAAGTGCTTCCCGAGCGCTACCGAGAAGTACTGACGTGCCGCTTCTTGCTCAACCTCTCAATCAAAGAGACAGCTTTACGCATGGGGCTGACAGAGGCCAACGTCAAAGTATTGCAGTTTCGTGCGCTCAAATGTGCCGCCGACGTTGAGCAGGTTATCACCAGGGTGTGATGTGACACACGTTCTGGTGACAACAGGCGCTGACCTTATTAGAGAGAGCAAACAAGACAAAGAATCACCTTGTCGGAGAGAGAGATTATGGCAGACGAAGACCAGGAAAGATTTGAAGACTATCTGGAGTTGGAACGCTATATTGAGGAGCTTCAGGCGGGGCGACCCGCTCACCCTCCTAAGAATCTGACTCCCGAGCAGGTACGCATTTATCGCATGGTTGCTCTCTTTCGCGCAGCAACTCCCGAAGCCGCCGAGCCTCATCCAGAATTTGCGAGCGCGTTGCATGAACGTCTTCTCGCGCTGGAGGCGGAAGAACAGGATGAAGATACGCTGAAACTTCCACGTATTGAGAAGCAGGCTACAGTTGTGAATAGACAATCTCACATAGATGCGAGCCAGGAAGAACAGTCGACACCTCAAACACAAATATCGGAGGTACCTGCCAGACCTGCCGAACGGACCGGCGAGCGCAAGAAAGCGCTCTTCTTTTCACGTCGCAATCTTATGCGAGGCGGCGCCGTTGCTGCCGTCTCTCTGGTCGCCGGCGCAGGTGGGATCGCCATTGGGGCCGCATCCGACCGGGCCTCCGTGTCGAAAAATAGCGGCGCGCCACCTGCTGCGAGCAGCACTCCTGCCACGAGCAGCCACCAAAATTATTCTGCCACTATGGATATAGACGCGGATGTGGCTACAATCTGGCAGCCAGTGACGACGCTGGCAGCGCTGGGGGAGAGCGCCGTACGCTTCGCGACCTCTACGCTGGTCGGTTATATTATACGCGGAGACGGCGACGAGGGGAACCCGAACGAGGCTGGCGTTATTGCGCTGTCCGCCGCCTGCACGCACAGAGGCTGCATCGTACAGTGGCAGGACACTGACCGGCAGTTCCATTGTCCATGCCACGGAGGCATCTTTACCGAATATGGCGCACCTTCGCCGAGCGCCGGCAAATTGCGCTATCTCGATCCCCTGCCCCGCCTGGAAACAAAAATAGAGCAGGGCCTGGTCTATGTAAAAGTGCCCACACCCTTGTGAGTCCAGACTATACTGTGCATCGTAGCATGTCAAACCCCTGCGTAGGTGGCTTCTTCCTCTCGTAGGCGCGAAATTCTTTAATCTGATTCCTCATCTGTTGTAACCTATCTTCGTAGTTCTTTCTGGAAGATCTCATCAAGTATCGAACAAAAGATAGAAAGGAGGACCTTTTATGCTGTTGTCTCGACAACATTCATTTTCCTTTGGAGTACTACTCTTTGCCCTGGCCCTGGTGACAACCCTGCTGGTTGCTGCCTGTGGAGGAGGCAGCAATGGAAGTACAAGCCCATCGGCAACTACTCCCGCACCCACCGCTGCGGCCACCACGGCAACTACTCCCGCGCCCACCACGGCGGCTTCAACCACTCCAACAAAAGTAGTGCAGGTGAAAATTGTAGAGAAGAACGACAAGTACTCGTTCGATCCGGCCTCGATCAGCATCCCGAAGGGGGCAGAGGTGGTCTGGACCAACGCTTCGGACGCGCCCCACACGGTGACCAGTAATGATAATACCTTCAAGACGCCATCCAACTTGATGCAGCACCAGACCTTTAAGATGGTGTTTAATACGACGGGCACCTTCGCCTATCACTGTACCATTCACACTTATATGAAAGGGACCATTACTGTTACCTCTTGAATGAACTGTCAGAAGAGTTAAGGCGGTTGGAACACAAAGTTCCAACCGCTTTTGTTATCCTTATATAGTATCTCTACCAGGCCCTCTTCATTGGCAACGCAGCCTCGGACGGCCAGCGAGAAGAGAGAAGTGGGCCTGCGACGCGAAAAATGTGAACGCCCTCATAGCACCGCAATCACTGCTATGCTATTAATCTATGCAGAGATGTACGCTTATCGCGTGATTGTTACAGCGGCGACCTGCATATTTGCTCCCTGGAGGGCTGAAGAGATGAAACTAAACCGATTGAAGGTTGAACGTACGTTGCGCGGCTGGTCCCAGGCCAGAGTTGCAGAGGCAGGCCGAATAGTTTCTCAGAGGAGGCGGCCCTGGCAGTGAGCGCAACTTCGGTGGAGAGACTGGACGCGCTGTGGGACGCCGGTCTGCTGGAGAGCAGTGGTTCAGATCGCTACACACTGCACCAGACCATTGTCGATTACGCCAGTACCCGCTGTAAGGACATGAGGGCGCGGCAACGGCTGCTCAGCTATATGCTCTGGTATATCCAGGAGTACGAACGAGATTACGAGGCGTTGGAACGAGAGCAGAGTAATATTCTCGCCGCCCTGGACAGTGCTGAGGAGCTTGGCATGCCGCAGGCGCTGCTTCAGGGAGCGATAAACCTCACCTCTTTCATGCGCGTGCGTGGGCATTACGCGCTGGCGCACCGCTTGCTTTCGCAGGCACAGCAGGTCGCGCTACAGCAAAAAGACGCGATGGGACACATGCATGTCCTGCGCCACCTGGCGGACTTCGCCGAGCAGCGCGGAGACTACGCCCAGGCTGAGCGCTACAGTCAGGAGGGCCTTGACCTCGCGCAGCAGCTCGGATCACCACGTAACTCCGAGAGTTCCCTGCTCACCACGCTGGGCCTGGTATCCTTCCACCGTGGCGACTACGAGCGAGCGAAAAACCTCTTTGAAGAGGGGCTGCGCCTGGCACGCAACTTCGGAAACAACGAGCGCATCTGTACTCTGCTCACCCATCTTGGACGCGTTCTCCACTTCCAGGGCAACTACCACCAGGCGGAGGCGCTCTACCAGGAAGGACTGACCCTGGCGCAGGCTAGCGAGCAGCAAGAACTCTTGAATCTCCTGCTCATCTACATAGGCGGGGTTAATCTATCGCAAGGAAACCATCCCCAGGCGCAGCGCTACTACGAAGAGGGACTCGTCCTGGCCCGTTCCCTGGGGCATCGCGAATACCTGGAGGCCCTGCTCAACGACATGGGCATCCTGGCCTATAACAGAGGCGATCTCGAACAGACGGTGGCCTATTTCCAGAAGGGGCTGGCCCTGGCGCGCTAGATCGGGCAGGGCGACTACTGCTGCCTTCGCTCATACGTCAGTAGAGTTTCTGATGCCGGGAAAGACATACCTCTCTCTTCGCCATTCTATTGACTGTTCTGGGCATCGTGTCATCCCTCCGTCCTGCTACCGTTTGCGGTTCTTCTTGCGGGACTGCTTCGCCATCTTATTTTTGGTTTTCTTCTGTATAGCCGCGTGCTGGCGACTTTCAGTAGTGGAGACCTGTGGGAGCGCACTGAATGGTTGCAAGGGCGTCTCAGGAAGCATCCATGGTCGTCTAACTGCTTCGGGCGGCAACAGACCCAGCTCGACCTGCACATCCTCCCAATCACCTACCAGGTCTTCTTCGACGCTGCCCGCTGCAAACGCTCGCTCCATCAACGGAGCCGCCTCTCTGGCGTGGAGGTTCACCAGGGCATATACGAGGAAGCCATTGAGCTCGTAGCCGTTATCGTCGAACAGTTCTAATTGTTTCGTCAGCAGTTCCACACAGGCCGCACGAGCCTCGGGCCAGCGCTCCCCAATCTTCTCGACGCTGGCACTCGCGTTCACATGAGTACTTTCATCGAGAGAGGCATCGGCGAGGCTGGCCGCTAGCGCAGGTAGGGCGGCAGGGCCGATCATACCCAGCACCTCGGGCAATTCATCGAACGCCCACTCGCTCTCTTTCAATGTTGTAAAGAGCGCGATGAGAGGTTCGATCGCGGCCTCAGCGCGCAGTTGTCCAAGCGCGCGCCAGGCATGCAGCGGCGCCCAGACCTCCAGGGTGTCCGAAAAGGCCCGGTTCAGTTCTTCATCGCCCGCCATGCGGATCAGTTCGGGTACATGTTCGAGACCAGGCCCCAATTCCAGGTAGTTGGGCCATTTCTCTGGCGCGACGTTCTGCCCCTCCCCATACGTAAGCAACTGATCGACGGGCGGTGCATAGCTGGTACGAGCACTCTCCATAACATAACTCCTTCCCTGCCAGTCTCCATGCCAGGCAGCGAAAAACATGCATTTCTGGGAAGGAATAATATCATACCTCTCAATGGAAGGAAAGAGGTCAGTTATGACATGGGCCAGCCGATGTAAGGGAGCCACTTCTACCAGGCGATAGCCAAAACGATGCAGCCAGAGTTCCTGGCCTCGCAGCCCCGTATGAAAGGGACTGCGTTAATTTTTCAGTGCAGCCGATCCAGAACGAAGTCCGCGAACGCGCGAATGTGGCGTTCAGCAGGCACATAGACACCACCATTGCGAAAGGCCCTGGAGGTCATGCCGGCCTGGGTCAATTCACAGACCTCCCAGTCCTGCCTGTTCACCAGGTCGAAAAGCTCCACGGCATCCGACGGGTCAAAATCTGCTCGCCCGGTCTCCTGGCGATCGAAGAGCCAGTCGCATGTCACGCGTGTATGATCCGGCGCGAGCGGAGTCAGGGTGTGGATGACGACGTGATCGTCAAATAGATTTAGCAGCAGATTAGGGTTGATGATGATCCCGTAGTAACGGCGCAGATCGCCCGGCAGAAGAGCTGGCAGGTGGGGACGGCCCGCTCTGCCCGTGACGGAAAACGCCTCTACGCCCGGCGCGAGGGTCGCCGCCTCGTTACCGTTATAGGCGACACCCGCTTTATACTGAGGGAAATAGCGGCAAAATTCGGGGTGCATGGGACCACAGTGGTAGCACTCCTGGAAGTTCTCCAGCAGGATCTTCCAGTTCGCGTGCACATCGTAGGAGATCGTCCGGCCCAATCTCAGGTCGTCCACAGCATAGCGAGCGAAGGCGGCGTCGGAAAAACGCTCACGGATCGGCCCGAGCACCTGTTGCCCGATCGGTTCAGGCGTCTCAGAGAGGTTCAGCCAGACGAGACCCTCCCAGACCTCTAAGGCGACCGGCACCAGGCTGAAGTCCAGCGCCCGAAACTCGCTCTCATTGAGAACATTCGGCGCGCCGATCAAGCGTCCATCCAGGGCATAGGTCCAGGCATGATAGCGACACTGGATCGACCCCTTGAGAGTCCCGGACGCCTCGGGGCACAGGCGGGCACCGCGATGGCGGCAAACATTCAGGCAGGCACGCAACATCAGTTCTTTGTCGCGCACGACGATGACGCTTTCGCCTCCCAGGGAGACCGTATAATAGGTGCCAGGTTGTGTCAATGCATCGGCGCGTCCGACATAGACCCACATGTGAGAAAAGATGCGTTCCTGCTCCAGCGCGTAGATCGCCGGATCATAGTAGTAGCGGCCAGGCAGTGTTGAGGCAAAGGAAGTCTCTGAACGTATTGTCATATGTTGCACCTCGTGAGTATCTCATAATTACGTGCTCAGGGTGAATAACTTCCTTTTGAGGATAGCCCGAATTGCGTAGAAACACAAGGTGTTTACGTACTGTGGCAGGTCAGATAGAGCCGGACACACCTACATCATATCTTCTGGACGAATAGGCATATCCAGCGGCGGTCGCACCTGCCCGGAAGACGACCACCCTCCTCGGGAGCAGTACGTCTACCTAGAATCCTGAAGTTCAGAGAAAGACAGAGCTGACACATCTCGTCCTCCTGAAAATAGGAATAGAAGCGTTGCATCCCCTGTGAGAGCGCATCCTGAACGAACTCCTCGCCACTACCCTCCTTCACAAGGATGCAACAAACAGCCTTTGTTTTTAGAATCCTTCTAAACTCAGCAAGCGCTTTAGGCACCTCAGAATGTTTCAAGTGCAAAAGGCTTGCACAACACCAGATGCCATCAACAGAATCGTCATCCAGCGGTATCTTTCGTAAGTCCGCCTGTATAAAATCGCAGTTCTTAACGGAGGCTCGGGCTATTTCCAGCATCTTACTTGAGAGGTCCATTCCGATCACCGAAAAACCTCTCTCGACAAATGCCTGGCAATCTCTCCCACCTCCGCACCCAGCATCTAGAACGAGGCCACCTGGGGCTATAGATTGACAAAAATCGTTAAACTCACTCTGAGGTTGACGATCACGAATTGCATTAACATATTTCGAGACTATGTTGTTATAAGTTTGAATTGTTTTCTCGAGGTAATCTTCCATGTATCCCCCCTATCTAGTCAGCACCATTGACATATAACAATGTGCAGGTTTTGCAGTGGTATATACTAGAATCGCCTCCCTACAAAGGTCTAAACTATGATAAACAATCATCCTAAGAGGCACTACTTTCATCTTACCATAACATCAAACAAATTTGTAATATGTTATATTATTTTAAAACAATTGAAACTTAACGGTTATCAATCGTGACTGAAAGATATGGCATGAAATTATATGAAAATATTATAACACAAGAAGATATACTTTGAAATATTTCATAAATATTTCATAACATCTTATTAAGTTACATAACTAAGTCATATTATCTAAATATGACAATTGAAAGGAGCAGGTTGTGGCACATTCCGACGAACAACAGCGCCTGGAGATCATTCGACACATCCTCAAAGTGCAACCTTCCGAAAAGTTGCCAATGCAGCTTGTGAGCGGTGCTGAGGATGCAGACGATTGCGCAGTTTACGACCTGCCAGGAAACCTTTCGCTTGTCGTGGGCATGGACTTTGTAAGAGGAACAAAGTTTGCGCTCTTCCAGGAGGGATATCTTAATTACTTCGACATTGGCTATTACCTCATCGTAGCCAATCTGAGCGATATTGCCGCAATGGGAGCAACGCCTACAGGTTTGACCACGGTAATTCGCTATCCAGATACACTAGAAGATGCGGACTTTATTCAAATAGTTGAAGGTATCAATAAGGCAGCCACAGTTTATAAGACGCCGATCATCGGTGGAGACATCGGTAGTTACACTGAAATGGTTTTAGCTGCAACCGCCTTTGGCATCACAGAACAAGGCAAATACTTCCGTCGCCATGGCACGATTGAAGGAGATGTCCTGTGCGTTACGGGTGATGTGGGGCTACCAGGCACAGCGCTTGTCTACTTTACCAGGGCCAGAAAGGAGGGTTTCACTTTATCTCAAGAAGAAGAAGCTTTGCTCATCAATTCCTGGAAGCGTCCAGTTGCTCATATTTCAGAAGGAATTATCCTTGCAAGACTCGGTGTGGTACACGCGTGCCAGGATGTATCCGATGGTGCGAAGGCAACGATTGATCAACTTGGTCAAGCCAGCACTATTTCATTCGAAATATATGAGAATCATCTTTCCATTCATCCCATTACCCGAAAAGTAGCAGCTTTCTTTCAGACTGATCCTATCGCCCTTGCCTTTAGCGCCTCTGTAGACTTCCACCTTATGTTTACTCTATCTCAAAGAGATCTTGAAGCAACGCAACAAGCGATGCGAGATGCGGGCTATGAATTTCATGTCATCGGGCGGGCCTTTCCCGGTCATGGAACTTCGTATCTCGTGCGAGAGGATGGAAGTGTATCGACTGTTCCGGGAACAGCCTGGAATCAGCAAAATGGAAACATAGCACAAATCATTTTAGGCGAATAGTAAACTATTGGAGTTGTATTGTGGAAGGTTGTTTTTTCTGTGATCCAGATGAGGATCGCGTGTTATATAAGTCCGAGCATTTCTATGTTCTGCTCGGTCTGGGACCTATTGTTGAGGGATATGCTATCCTTGTCGCGAGGCAGCATGTTCGCAGCATGTTCGATTTGCCCGAGGAGTTAAGAGATGCCTACACGACAGAAAAGAGGCACCTCAAAGACCTCATCAGGAGAGTTTATGGTTCCTCGATTGTCACAGAACATGGCAGAGTGCTTGCCTGTACCGTGGAGGACAAGGAGGCGCACGATCTTCTCTGCTATCATGCACACCAGCTTTTCTTCCCCGTCGATATCGATCTCAGTCGTCTCTCAAATGATGGACCATTCGAGAAAATAGAGTTTCCAGGAAATTCCCTCTTCAATGTCAATCCTTCGCAACTACAAGACGATGAAGAATACCTCTTATTCGAAAACAGTGCTGGTCAGGTATTTGTGCACAAGGTGAGAGGGAAATGTCCGAGGCAGTATATGCGCTATCTCGTCGCTCGCTCACAAGGTCGGCCTGAACTCGCTAGCTGGCAGCGGTATCCGGGGTGGACCAGGATCAGAGAGGCACAGAGAAAATACCAATATGCCCGCGCTAGTGTCCTTGTAACTCTCTCACCTCGCTCCCAACGCCCTACAGTTTTAACATCGACACCTATTTTTTCTGCTACTTCACTTTGGGAGAGATGACTTTTTTTCACGCCTGTCCCTTAATAGTGCATACCAGGGCAAATCCTTCTCGCTTTGTGAGAGAGGATATGGTTCTTGTCTATCCCTCAATGGCTCATTGTCTACATCCTTCTCCATTTGAACCCCATCACTCCCATATATTTTCGAGCACATGACACAAAGATGTCCTAAAGTGTCCAGCAGATACACAAGATGGTACTAAGATGCTGTTTATCTTCAATCATCATTAGATTATTCTAAAATCAACAACTATCTTAAAAACCTATAGAATATTCCAAAGAGTTAATTTACTCACTTGAGCCGGTTATTAGATATGCACTTATCTATAGTATATCAGTAGAAATTAGATAAAGCAAGGTAGAACAACATTAAAAAAGCTATTTTAGAAGAAAAATCATCACTACTTTTACCTAGATAAATACTGTGATGAAAAACTTAGAAACCTTTGATAAAATATTTTACTTTTTCAATTCTGCATTTAGCCTTCGTAGTCACCTTCTCGTAGTCTTAGGGTTTGAAGTGCTTTTAGAACATAATTCTGATATGAAGGGACAAGGCTGTGAATGATCTCACAACATCCTCTTCTCCGGCATGCGAACACGACTCCGAAGCTGAGTTCTTAGCGCAACACGACGAATATATCAAAATGTTAGTGTGGAAAAAAGTACAGCGCGCCTCCTCGTGGATAAGCGATCTAGAAACTGATGAACTGGCTCAAAGAGTGCGTATTAAATTATGGCAGGCGCTGCAGAAAGGCACCATCTCCAATCCGAGGGCCTATATCAGATGCGTGGTCGATACGGTGACAGTAGATATGATGCGTCACTATAAGCTGGTTCTTTCGCTGGTGATAGATGAGGAGGGCGAATCCTACCATGGCAATCTGCTGATCACGCCAGGCAAAGGAATGCAAGATCCAGCGGATGAACTGGTGTGGAAAGAAGGAGAGACCGAGGTGCTTAAGAAATTTATCGCCGCTATAATCATGTTGCCGCCACGCCAACGATACGCCGTCGTCTGTGCTTTGAAAGATAACTTCGATGACATCCATTCGCTCGTGAGCGCCTTTAAGGATTTCGGGATAGATATTGAGCCGATACAGTCGCCGACCGAGAGGGATGATATTCAGCGGCTGCGAGCGTCCCTTTCCATCTCAAGAAAGAAACTACGGCCTCTATTGATGAAATCTGGGTTGGAAGATGCCAGTTGAGACCCACCGCTAACCAGGGATGAGCATTACTACTCATCCCTATAATGAATGTATTGTTTTTTCACATAGCAAAATACATTTTTTATGAATCTCTATAATAGATTTAAAACCCATACGAAAAGGAGCGAAGGAACTATGAATTTCGAACTATCTACACGCCGAAGCTTTTTGAAAGCCTCGCGGACTTCCCTTGTGGCAGCGAGCGTGGCTGGTTTGACGCTCAGTAACTGCGGAACAACACCGGCGAGCACAGGGGCTGGCGGGACAACTCCAACAAGCACAGGAGCTGTAAAAACCCTGTCAGCGGCTTCTAATGATCCCTTACAACGGCTTCTTGAAGGGAATGTTCGCTTTCAAACAGGCGCAGTTACCCGACCCGATCAAACATTGGCTCGCCGCGCTGCCCTTGCACAAAAACAGAGTCCTTTTGCGATCATCTTTAGCTGTGTTGACTCACGTGTACCCCCAGAGCTGGTCTTCGATCAGGGGCTGGGTGACCTCTTTATTATCCGCACAGCAGCTCATGTGTTAGATAGTGCAAGCCTGGGCAGTCTGGAGTTCGGGGTTGCGGAACTGCACATTCCATTGTTAATGGTGCTCGGCCACGAACGCTGCGGCGCTGTCGGTGCGACTATTACAGCGATTGATAGCCATGAAGAACCCCCTGGCAGCATTAAAACGCTCGTCGACTACATCCGTCCCTCTGTCCTGGCGGCACAAGGGACTGGTGCAGTACGCACTGATAACGCGGTTCGTCTCAATGTGAGCAACACCGTTCAGCACCTGCGTCAATCTACTATTATGAACACTGCGGAGAAAAGCGGGAAGCTTACCATCGTAGGCGCTCGTTATGATCTTGATACGGGAG
>WNFX01000730.1_pt1 | contig 32950 bp, 26 predicted proteins | sample 5400111 | NCBI WGS metagenome assembly WNFX01 (sample SAMN13153363, study PRJNA577476) | soil metagenome | isolation source: 40 cm soil or saprolite under grassland replicate 1 | place: USA:California | collected 2016-06-15 | reverse complement strand
CGGTCCTGGTGCTGGCGCCGGTACTGGCGCAGCCGTCGGCCTCGGGGCGGTGGTCGGTCGTGCGGCCGGTCCTGCGGCGGTCGCCGGTCCCTGTGCGGCTGCCGCTGCTTGACCCGGTCCACCGGCCGCGCCTGGGGCGGACGCTGGTGCGGCCGCTGGACCTGCTGCGGCCGTTGACGCAGACCCGGCCGGTGCGGTCGGTGTGACCGAAGGGCTTGGTGTGGCCCGTGGCGCAGCAGCCAGTGCGGGCCCAGGCGCCGACCGTGGCGAGGCTGCTGGTGCGGCTGCTGGTCCGGCGGCCGGTGTTGGAGCAGACGCTGGTCGGGGCGCGACGGCCGGGCTTGGCCCGGTCGCCGATGCGGGTCCTGCCGCTGGTGCTGGTCTCGCCGCCCATTCGGGCCCGGCTGCCGGGTCGGGTCGGGCCGTGTGTGCTGGTCGGACTGCTGGTGCGGGTCCGGTCGCGAGTGCGGGTCCTGTTGCCGGGTCGGGCCCGGTTGCGGGCGCCGGTCCGGTTGGTTGTGCGGGTCTGGCTGCCTGCTGGGGGCCGGTTGCTGGTGCGGGTCCGGCCGTGCGTCGGGGACCTGGCGCCAGTTCGGGTCCGGCCGTGCGCCGGGGACCTGGCGCCAGTTCGGGTCCGGTTGCGGTGGCGGGCCAAGGTGACGGCGCGGCCGTTGGTGCAGCGGGAGATGCCGGTGCTGGCGCGGCTGGTCGGGCGCTGCTCGGTGGTTGCGCCGCGGGAGCCTCCGCCGTTCCTGGCGCTGCGGCGGGCATCTGCGCGGTGCTCGGTCCTGCCGCGTTCGGCTGCGGCGCCTGGCTGGCTGCGGCCCGGTTTGTCGCGGCGCCGCCGGCCCGCGGTGCTTGCGCGAGTTCCGGCGCGTTCGCTGGCCCTGGGGCAACTCCTGATCCTGGCGAACGTGCCGGACGAGCGAGGGCGGCCGCGTCAAGCGAGGCCTGGGGCGGCGGAGACGGAGGGACTGCCGGGGGGCCAGACCGGTGAGCATCGTCGGCAGGCCGGGCCGGAACCGAGCGGCCATTGGCCAGGCGCCGCAGCCTGGCATGCCGTAGCAGCGCGAGCAGGAGCCCGAATCCGAGCAGGACCAGCGCCCAAGGAACGATCGCCGCGGTCAGCGCCGCCGCCCGGTGCTGCACCCCGATCGCGGCGGCGTGCACGGCGCTGGCAGCCGCGACCCCGCAGAGCAGCACGATCAGGCAGAACCACGCGTAAGCCCTGCTGATCAGCCCTGCTCCGCGCAGAGCCAGCACCGAACTGCCCGCCACCACCAGCATCGCATCAAAGATGAACGGATAGATCCTGGCCAGCGAAGCTGACACGCCCGCCTCGCGAGCCAGCGCGTGCACGCCATGGTAGGAAAGGACGAACGCCGCCGTGGCAAGCAGCAGCAGGCCGACGATGACCGCGGTCAGCGCCAGTATCCGCAGAACGCGCGAGGCGTCGCGGCGGCGCTCGGGCCGCGGCCGCCGATCGGGGACGCCTCTTGGCAGGCTGCCGGTGCCACGTTGCGCCGTCACCGGGGATGCGGCCTGGTCGCTCTTCCTTGGCACGGGTGGTCCTTCCTGCTCACGCCCGGCTTGGGGCTCGCAGCTTATAGTCGAGAGAGGGAGCGGTTCGCGCGGCAGGGCCAGGCTGCGCGGGGGGCCCGGCCGATTCGGCGGCGAACGCCAGGGTCGGCGGGGACAAGGAGCGCGCGGCGGGCTGGCGGCCGACGGCATCCCGCCCAACCCACTGATCATGGTATCCCGATCCAGTGATCATGGCGCAAGGAGACGATATGCCGTACTACCGGGTGGCTGGGGACATTCCAGCAAAGCGTCACATCCGCTTCCGCCGCCCCGATGGCGGCCTGTATGCCGAGGAACTTATGGGTGAGGAGGGTTTCTCTTCTGACTCTTCCCTGCTCTACCACGTGCATCCGCCGACAGCGATAGTCAAGAGCGAAGCACTTGCCGATGTGGCCGGCGAGGCAGTGCTCGTGCCCAACCAGCCCCTGCTGCCGCGGCACTACCGGACCCAGGAGCTGACAGGCCAGGGCGAATCCTGGGGTGCTGACGAGCTGGTACTCGGCCGGCTGCCGCTGATGGGCAACGACGACATCAGGATCTCGTTCGCCTCAGCCGTCGGCCCTTCCGAGCTCTACCGGAACTCCACCGGCGACGAGGCCGTCTATCTCCAGGCGGGCGCTGCCAGGTTCGAGTCGGTCTACGGGGTCATCGACGCGACGGCCGGAGACTACGTCATCGTGCCGCGCGGGACCATTCACCGGTGGATCCCGGTCGGCCATCCTGAGCCGGTCAAGGCCCTGATCATCGAGGCACGCGGGCACATCAGGCCGCCGAGGCGTTACCTGTCGCAGACGGGCCAGTTCCTGGAGCACGCGCCCTATTGCGAGCGAGACCTGCGCGGCGTGTCAGGACCGTTGCTCGCTGAGGGCGAGGACATGCCGGTGATCGTCCGCAATCGTGCCGGACTGACCAGGCTGACCTACGCCTACCATCCGTTCGACGTGGTCGGCTGGGACGGCTGCCTGTATCCCTACGCCTTTAACATCGCCGATTTCGAGCCGATCGTGAAGCGTACGCACGCCCCTCCGCCCGTCCATCAGACGTTCGAGGGACCGAGCTTCGTCATCTGCTCCTTCTGCCCGCGCCCGCTGGACTTCGACCCGCAATCCGTGCCCGTTCCCTATAACCATCACAACGTCGACTCGGACGAGATGATGTTCTACGTGGCGGGCGACTACTCGGCGCGGCAGGGGTCGGGCGTGGGGATCGGGTCGATCACCCTGCACCCGTCCGGCTTCACTCATGGGCCGACGCCCGGCGCCGCCGATGCCGTAATCGCCGGAATGGAGTCCGGGCGGCTGACGACCGACGAGACCGCCGTCATGATCGACACCTTCCGGCCGTTGCTGCTCGCGCCGGACAGCGCGCAGGCCGAGGACCCGGAGTACGCCTGGAGCTGGGCCAGGGCCGCGCGCGGGTGATCCGGTCGCCGATCAGCTGTAGGAGCCCACGACCTGGGCTTCGCTTGCGGCGGGCTGCTCGGTGCAGCGGCCCGGCAGCTCCCGCTGGAACTCGGCGAACGCGGGCAGCGCCGCGAGCGGATTGTCCTGGCCGTGCTGCGCAACGTGCACGAACGTCACCCCGTCGGCCAGCCGGTAGGCGGTGTAGCTGAAGTCTGCCGGCTTGACATCGTCCAGCGCGCTGAACACGTTCCCGATCAGCCGAGCGTTCTCATCCGCGGCGTCGGGCCTGGTCCGGTAACGCACCACTACGTGCCTGCTCATCTGCGGTTTCTCCCCTGTGCATCGAAGTTCTGAACGGCCCTACCTGGGCGGTCCCACGTTACTCAGGTAGGCTTGCATTTAGCAAGTACGATTTTGTTTCGAAAGTAAAGGTATTCTTGCTCCATGCCTGCGCGCGCCACGGCTTCACGGAGCTATGCGCAGCTGTGCGGAATCGCGACGGCGCTTGACGTGATCGGCGACCGCTGGGCGCTGCTCGTGGTGCGCGACCTGCTGCTCGGGCCGCTGCGATTCGGTGAGCTTGCCGACGGCCTGCCGGGGATCGGCACGAACACGCTGGCCGAGCGCCTCAAGCAGCTGGAGTCCGCCGCAGTGATCGGCAGGCGGCTGCTTCCGATGCCAGATCGCGGCGCGGTGTACGAGCTCACCCCGTACGGCCGCGAGCTTGGGCCGATACTGATGGCGCTCGGCCGGTGGGGGACCAGGAGCATGGGGCGGCTCCCTGCCGATGTCGCTACCCGCTCGCGCTGGCTGGTCGCCGCGATGCTCGCGTTCCACGACGACCGTCATGCGGTAGCCCGGCCGGTGACCTGGGAGCTGCGGCTGAGCGACGGTTCGTTCACCGTGCGCGCCGGAGGAACCGAGCTCGTCGTCACCGCTGGCGCGCCGCAGACCGCGGACGCCGTGCTCACCACCGATGACGAACACCTGCATCGGCTACTCACCCGCCAGCTCATGCCCGCCGAGGCCATCGCCGCGGGGATCGTCACCCTGGACGGCGACGTTGCGATGCTCGAGCGCCTCATCGACCTGTTCGACTTCCCTGCCTCGGCGGCCGCACCGCCGACATAGCACGGATTCCCGTCAAAACGCGTCCTAATTTGCCAGGTTCGTCCCCACCTAATCCGTACTATGTCGAGGGGAGCACCGCTCTGATGGGGATGGGGGCCTATGACTGACCACACCGAGCATGGCAGGCGGCTGCCTGAGGCGGCGCGCGCCTTGTTCGACGGGCCGAACCATGTGACCGTCGCCACCATCGACCCCGACGGCCGTCCGCAGCTGAGCGTGGTCTGGGCCAAGGCGGACGGCGACGACGTGCTGTTCTCCACGATCAGAGGGCGCAGGAAGTTCGCCAACCTGAGCCGGGATCCGCGGGCGACGGCGCTGGTGTACGCGGCCGGCAACCCGTACTGCTACGCGGAAGTCCGCGGCACGGTCACCATCACCGACGACCCGTCGGCCGTGCTGATCAAGGAACTCGCGCTGAAGTACACCGGCAGCCCGTTCGGCGACCGGCCGCACGAGCAGCGAGTGATCGTGCGGATCAGGCCGGACCGGGTAGTCGTCTATCAGGACTGAGCCCGGCGCGGGCGGAACGGGATGAGACCAGGGCTCATCCCGTAGCCTGGGCAGATGATGTTGCGCCGCTATGAGACAACTACTGCGCTGGTGCGCCGGTTCGGCCAGGGGCGGGCCAGGTGAGCGGCGGCGGCACGGGAGCGGCGAGGTCCGGCCCTGGCGGCCGGTCCAGGTCAGGCAAGCCACGTCCTGGCACCGGCGGTTACGGCAAGCGGAAGCTCGAGGGCAAGGGACCGACCCCGGCGGCGGAGTTCCGCCCTGGCCATCCGAAGCAGCGCAGGGCGGCTGCCGCGGCCAGGGGCGCGATCTCGCCCAGGCAGGCCGACGGGGAGCGCGGTGCCGCCGGGGCAGGCCGTCCTGCCGGGGGAGGCCGTCCCGCTGGTTACTCCGGCGCCTCCGCCGAGTTCGTGGCCGGGCGGAACGCGGTGCTCGAGTCGCTGCGCGCCCTGGTGCCGGCCCAGGCGCTGCACGTGGGACCGCGGCTGGACGCTGACGACCGGATCAACGAGGCGATCAAGCTCGCTGCCGACCAGGGCATCACCGTCGCCGAGGCCGGCCGCGCCGAACTCGACCGGATGACCGGCGGTGCCGTTCACCAGGGCCTGGCGCTGCGGATCAGGCCCTACAAGTACGCGCATCCCGACGATCTCATCGGCACGGCGGCGAAGTCAGGGCATCCGCCGCTGATCGTGGCGCTGGACGGGATCACCGATCCGCGGAACCTGGGTGCGGTGGCCCGCTCGGTCGCGGCACTGGGCGGTGACGGCGTGCTGATTCCGGTGCGCAGGTCGGCCGGGGTGACTGCCGGTGCGTGGAAGGCGTCCGCCGGCGCACTCGCCAAGGTCCCTGTCGCGCAGGCCTCTAACCTGTCCCGCGCGCTCGCCGCCTATGCGCAGGCCGGCCTGTTCGTGGTCGGCCTGGACGCCGGCGCGCAGAATGACCTTGGGTCACTTGCCCTGGCCGACAGCCCGCTCGTGCTGGTGATCGGCTCGGAAGGCAAGGGCCTGTCCAGGCTGGTCGGGCAGCAGTGCGACGCGCTCGTCAGGATTCCGATCGACGGCGCCGAGTCGCTGAACGCCGCGGTGGCGGCCGGCATAGCGCTGTACGTGGTCTCCCGGCTGAGGGCGGGCGAGCCCGGGTAACCGTGGCTACGATCAGGCCAGCCAGAGCCGAACAGTCCGGCGCGGATCGGGCCAGGGCGGCGAGGGCGGCACTGGCCGACTTCCTGCGCGACTGCGTTGGCGTTGACGGCGCGATCGAATCCGCGTTCCGCCAGGTCCCCAGGCACCTGTTCGTCCCTGAGCTGTCGCCGCAACTCGCGTATCAGGACGAGTCGGTGGCGGTGAAGTTCGGCGGCGACGGCACGCCCGTCAGCTCGTTGTCGCAGCCCACGATGATGGCGATCATGCTGGGCCAGCTAGGGCTCGAACCAGGACATCGCGTGCTGGAGATCGGGTCAGGGACCGGCTACAACGCCGCGCTGATGGCGCATATCGTCGGCGCGGCCGGCAGCGTCGTCACGCTAGACATCGATGCCGAGCTCTGCGCCAGGGCCAGCGCTAGCCTGGCGGCCGTCGGTTGCGGACAGGTCCGCGTGGTCTGCGCGGACGGCGGGCTGGGCGTCCCCGGTGGCGCGCCGTATGACCGGATCATCCTGACCGTCGGCGCCTGGGATTTCGCGCCGCAGTGGTTCAACCAGCTCGCGCCGCACGGCCGGATAGTGCTGCCGCTCTCGGTTCGCGGCGTGCAGCTGTCCGTGGCGCTCGACCGGCCGGACGGGCACCTGATCAGCCAGTCGGCCGTCAGATGCGGCTTCATCCGGCTGGCCGGGGCGCTCGCCGGGCCAGAGATCGGCCTACCTGGCGGACCGCAGCCTGGCGCGCTGTTCCAGGCCGACGACGGCAGGCCGCTTGACGCCGATGCGGTGTACGCGGCGCTGACCGGACCAGCCAGCGTCGTCGAGGCCGACCTGCCGGTGGTCACCAGGGCGGAGCTGAACGACGCCGACCTGTGGATGACGCTCGCCGAGCCCGCGCTGGTGCGGGTCACGGCCTTCGGCGGCGGTGCCGCGGAGCCGGCGGTTGGCGCGCTGCGGCCATTCGGCGGGCTGGCCGAGACCGGCAGGGCAGATGGAAGGCTCGGGATCGCGGTGCTGGCGCTCGGCGCGGCCGAGCAGACCGCGCTGCAGGTACGCGGGTACGGCCAGAGCGGAACAGAGCTGGCAGGCTATCTGGCCGCTCGCGCAGGGACCTGGCACCGGCTTGGCCGGCCGGGCATAGATGACCTGCGGCTGAGGATCTACCCGGCCAGATATGCCGGGAAGCATCCGGCTCACAGCATGATCTTCCGCCGGCCGCAGGCGACGCTGGTGCTTGACTGGCCGCGCTGAAAGCCGGCTCAGCCTGGCCCGGTCAGGCCAGGTGGGCCCGTCAGGCTAGGTCAGCCCGTCAGGCTGGGGCCGGCCCGGTCAGGCTGGGCCGGCCCCGTCAGGCTAGGCCGGCCTGGTCAGGCTAGGTCGGCCTGGATCGCGACCAGCGCGTCACCGATCCGGGCATCCGGCGCATCGGGCTCTGGCATCGTCATCCTGATCGACCTGGACAGCCGCCTGCTCACCCGCTCCCTGCCGGGGTGGGCTCGGTTCGGCGGCGCCGCGGGCGGGACCTGCACGGGCTCAGCTCCCGGCAGGCCGGCGTCCGCTGCCGGCTCGCCGGCCTCCGCCACCGGCTCGCCGGCCTCCGCTCCCAGCAGGCCGGCCTCCGCCACCGGCCCGTCGGCCAGGGTGGATACCGGCCCGGCGATCAGCGGATCGGGCTGGCCGACCAGATCGGGCCGCTTGTCGCGGTAGTCACAGAGCGAGAGCACGTAACGCATCGCCTCCACCCTGGCCCGCCGTTTGTCGTTGCTCTTGATCACCATCCACGGGGCCTCGGGCAGGTCGGTATGCGCGAACATGGCTTCCTTGGCCCTGGTGTACTCGTCCCATTTGTCCAGCGACGCCAGGTCGACCGGGCTGAGCTTCCAGCGCTTGACCGGATCGGCCTGTCGATCAATGAAGCGGCGCAGCTGCTCGGCACGGGTCACGGAGAACCAGAATTTGACCAGCGTGATGCCGTCACTGACCAGCTGCCGCTCGAATTCCGGCGCGTCGCTCAGGAACCTGGCGTACTCATCGGGCTGGCAGAAGCCCATCACCTGCTCGACGCCAGCCCGGTTGTACCAGGACCGGTCGAAGAGCACGATCTCGCCGGACCTCGGCAGGTGCGGGACATAGCGGCCCAGGTAGTTCTCGCCCTGCTCGTGGGCCGCCGGCTTGTCCAGCGCCACGACTCGCATCCCGCGTGGGTTCAGGTTCTCGGTGAACCGCCGGATCGTGCCGCCCTTGCCGGCCGCGTCGCGGCCCTCGAACACGATCAGCACCCGCTGACCAGCCGCCTTGACCGACTGTTGCAGCTTGAGCAGCTCGATCTGGAGAGCCCTCTTGGCCGACTCGTAGGCCTTCCTGTCGAGCCGCTCGGCGTATGGGTAGCTCTCGCGCCAGGCCTGCACGTACGTGCCGTCGGCGCGGACCAGGGCGGCGCGCCCGTTCTTCTTCCGCGTCACGGCGAGGCCGAGCTGGGCGGCAAGTCGGTCGAGCGGCGCGCAGGTGTCAGGCTCGAGCGGCCGGTCCGCTGCTGCCCGCTCTGCCATCACCGTACTCACGTCCACCCCCGATCTGTCCGGCCGACAGCTCCCCCAGCTGACGCCAATCGCCAGGTCGTACCCTGCCTGCCCGCCCGACCGCCCGCAGGCAGCTGCCAGCCAGCCGACACCGCCGGGCCCGGCGATGCGTGACGCACGGCGCAACCGCACGCGACGCGACGTGGAACAACGGGCGAATAGATACCCGTGCGAGTCCTGTGCACACCTGGCTGAGGATAGGCCTGGTGCCCTTGTGGCGCGAGTCGCGCGAAATGCGGGCTACGCGCGCAACCCGAAGCTGGCGATAAGCGTCCAGAGACTGGAATAGTTTGCCTACCGGGCGTTCCGGGCGGGCGCGGCCGACCAGCGTCGGCCAGCGCAGGGAAGGGAAGCAGCAGATGGGGCACGGAACACGGCGGTGGGCGGCTGGCCTGGGAACGGCCGCCGCTGCTGCGGCATCGGTTCTCGGCCAGGCCGGAGTTGCGGCCTCGGCGGCCCCCGCGGCCTCGGCGCGCCCCGCGGCCCCCGCGGCGTCGGCGGGCCCCGCGGCCTCGGCCAGCAGCCTGGCTCATTCCTGGCAGGTTGGCCGCACGGTCGTCGCCGGGCAGGCGGCGGCGTCCGGTTCGGTGTACCTGCCCGCTGGCCGCATCCTAGGTTTCGGCGATCGCGGCCCCGCCGTGCGGGCGCTGCAGCGGCGGCTGAGCTTCCTGCACTACTACCCGGGCAAGATCGACGGCCATTTCGGCTGGGACACGATGGAGGCGGTCTGGGCCTTCAAGGAGGTGCAGTCGGGCAGGCGGATCCCGCCCAAGCACAACATCGTCGGCGCCGCGATGCAGCGGCAGTTGCAGCACCCAAAGCTGCCGAAGGTGCTCCACCCGCGCGGCGGCAGCAACCTGCGGATCGAGATCAACAAGAAGATCGAGGTCCTCGTCCTCTACCACCACAACAAGGTGGAGCTGATCAGCCATGTGTCGACCGCCGCCTACTGCCGGCCTGACGGCTGCGGCTGGGTGACGCCGAACGGATTCCACCGGGCGCTGTGGTTCGCGGCCGGCTGGGTAGGCGGACCGCTCGGATCCATGTACAACCCGGTCGTCTTCACCCCGGACGGCGCCTACGCGATTCACGGCGAGCCCAACCCGCCCGCCACGATCAGCTTCAACGGCGTCCCGCTGAACCCGGCCTCGCACGGCTGCGTGCGCATCCCCTTCGACCTGTCGAAGTTCTTTCACAAGCTGATCAGGCCGTCGACCAACGGGCACGGCACCCCGATCTGGATCTGGGGCCCGAATCGCTGATCGCGCCACGGCACCCTGACCCGGCCCAGGTCCGCGCAGCCTCGGTAGGATAACCGCCACGGCTGTGGGAATTCGCCCGCACCGGGCGCGTGATCGGATGGGGGTGGGTTCGATGCGAGGTCCCGCAGTGGCGGTCGCGGCTGCGATCGTGATGACCGCCAGCCTGGCTGCCTGCGGCAGCTCAAGCAGCGGCACCGGCACCGGCGCATCGGGCAGCCCGAGCGCAACGACCGCGAGTTGCACGCATGCGGCGATTCAGCCCCAGCTGTTCAAGAGCGGCGTGCTGACGGTGGCGACCGACAACCCGGTGTACACGCCCTGGTTCGTGAACAACACACCGTCGAACGGCAAGGGCTACGAGAGCGCGGTCGCCTACGCGATCGCCGCGCAGCTCGGCTTCTCCAAGTCCGGAGTTGTCTGGGTGAAGGAGTCGTTCACCAGCTCATACGCCCCTGGCCCCAAGGCTTTCGACTTCGACATCAACGAGGTCTCCGTCACCCCGGCGCGGGCCACTGCCGTGACATTCTCGACCAGCTATTATCCGGTCCAGCAGGCGATCGTGGCCCTGAAGGGCACGCCGATCGCGACAAAGCACTCGGCGGCCCAGCTGAAGACCTACCTCTACGGTGACCAGATCGGCACCACCGGCCTGACCTTCATCACCAACAACATCCAGCCGTCCAAGCAGCCCAAGGTGTTCGACACCCTGGCCCAGGCCGCCGCCGCGCTTGCGGCGCACCGGATCGACGCGCTGGTCACCGACACGCCGACCGCCCAGTTCATGGCCTCGGCCCAGCTCAAGCACGCCGTGCTTGTCGCGCAGTTCCCCAGCGTCGGCGAGCACTACGGCCTGGTCTTCCACAAGGGCAACCCGCTGGTGTCCTGCGTGGACAAGGCCATCGCCGCCTTGCGGTCGAACGGGACGCTGGCAGCGCTGCAGAAGCGGTGGCTGGGCATCTACACCAGCTTCCCGACGATTCAGCCCTGACGACAGCCGGACTCGGGCGGCTAGGCCCGCATGAACGATAACCGGCCCGAACCGCCTGCCGACCCGCTCACCGGCCTCAAGGGCTCCGCATCACCGACCGTCGGCGGCCTGTGGCAGCCGCCAGGCTCCTTCGCCGCCGGCCGTGGACCACGGCTGTTCTCTGGCGGCGGCACCAAGGCGACGGTCGTCTCCTCGGTCAGCACGCTCGTCGTGCTCGGCATCTTGCTGGTGATCTTCCTGCTGGCGCCGGGCGCCCGCGCCGTCGAGCATGCCTTCTTCAACCCGACGGACATGTGGCAGTCCTTCATCGGCAACCCGAAGCAGGGCTATTACTCGGTTGGCGCGGCGATCTGGCTGAACATCAGGATGTTTCTCGCGGCCGAGGTGCTGATCCTGGCGTTCGCCCTGCTGATCGCGCTGGTCAGGCAGTCCACTCACCCGGCGATGTTCCCGATCCGCCTGCTGAGCACCGGATACGTGGATTTCTTCCGCGGCGTACCGCTGATCCTGGTGATCTTCGCGCTCGGTCTGGGCATTCCCGCGCTGAGCCTGCCGGTGGTCTCCACCCAGCCGGACGTGGTCTACGGCGTTGCCGCGCTTGTGCTTTCGTATTCGGCATACGTATCCGAGGTCTACCGGGCGGGGCTGAACTCGGTGCATCAAAGCCAGGTGGCCGCCGCCAGGTCGCTCGGGCTATCCCAGCGCACCGCGCTGCGGTACGTCGTGCTGCCGCAGGCGTTCAGGAACGTCATCCCGCCGCTGCTCAACGATTTCATCAGCCTGCAGAAGGACACGGCGCTGGTCGGGACGCTCGGCGTGATCGAGGCCAATAAGGCGGCCGGCATCTACAGCGAGACGGTGTTCAACTTCTCCAGCTTCACGGTCGCCGCGATCTTGTTCCTGATCCTCACCATCCCGCTGGCCAGATTCACTGACCGGCTGATCGAGCGGGACAGGCGACGGCGGCTTGCCGGGAGCACCAGGTGACCGCCGGCGAGCGGCCTGGCAGCGACGCGCGGCCCGATGGCTCGGCCGAGGCTATCGGCATCGAGGACCTGCACAAGTCGTTCGGCAGCAACGAGGTGCTCAAGGGGATCTCCCTCTCGGTCGCCCCGCACGAGGTGATCTGCCTGATCGGCGCATCCGGCTCAGGCAAGTCGACGCTGCTGCGCTGCGTCAACCTGCTCGAGCCGCTCGACTCGGGCCTGATCAGGCTGTTCGGCCAGGAGATCACCGGGCGCGGCGTCAACCAGAACCTGGTGCGCAGGCAGATCGGTATCGTCTTCCAGGCCTTCAACCTGTTTCCGCATATGAACGTGCTGCGGAACGTGACGCTCGCCCCGACGAAGGTGCTCGGCCTGCCAGCGGCGCGGGCCGCGCAGGAGGCGCGGGCGCTGCTCGAGCGGTTCGGGCTGGCCGACAAGCAGCTTGACTACCCGGACCGGCTGTCCGGCGGCCAGCAGCAGCGGGTGGCGATCGTCAGGGCGCTGGCGATGCGTCCGCAGATCATGCTGCTCGATGAGGTGACGAGCGCGCTCGACCCCGAGCTGGTGGCCGAGGTGCTTGAGGTGATCAGCGAGCTGGCGGCCGGCGGCATGACCATGCTGATCGCAACCCATGAGATGGGCTTCGCCCGCGACATCGCCAGCCGGGTCTGCTTCCTTGAGGAAGGCCGGATCATCGAGGACGGGCCGCCGGGCGAGCTGTTCACCGAGCCGCGGGACGAACGTACCCGCCGGTTCCTGCGCCGCATTGTCGATGCCAAGCGCCTGTAACGCGCGGCCGCGGGGCTGTCGCGGGCTCCCGCGCATCGCTATAGTCCTGCGAAGTTGCACCAACGCTGCGATATCCCGTTAAGGAGGGTACTCGTGCTTGGCTCCCCCCGAAGATTGACGGCGGCGGCTGCCTCCGCGCTGCTGCTGGCCGGAGTGGCCGCGGCCGGTCCCGCGCTGGCTTCCACGCGCGCTGCGGCGGCCTGTCCCGCCCCGATAGTTCCCGGCGATACCGTCCTGTGCGGCTCGCTGACCGACGGCGCCACCTACCTGATCGAGGTTCCGGCGAGCTGGAACCACGCCCTGTTCCTCTACAGCCACGGCTATGTCACGCCAGGCTCGGCGAACCCGGCGCATGACGTTGGCGACCCGGCGACCGGCGCCTGGCTGCTCACCAACGGCTACGCGCTGGCTGGCTCGTCGTACTCGACCACCGGCTGGGCGATCGCCCAGGCGCTGCCCGACCAGATCGCCACGCTCAACCTCTTCGATCGGCAGGTCGGCCAGCCAGCGCACACCATCGCCTGGGGCCATTCCCTCGGCGGGATCATCACCGCCGGGCTGATCCAGACCTACCCTGACCGGTTCGACGCGGCGCTTCCGATGTGCGGCGTGCTGTCCGGCGGGGTCGCGACCTGGAACACCGCCCTGGACGCCGCGTTCGCGTACCAGCAGCTTGTCGATCCTTCGGTGACCTTGGTGCACATCACGAACCCGCTCGGCAACCTGAACGGCGCCGAGGCCGCGGCGGCCGCTGCGCAGAATGACCCGTCGGGCAAGGGCCGTGCGCGGCTGGCGCTGTCCGCGGCGCTCGGCGACACGCCTGGCTGGTTCACCACCGGCTCCCCAGAGCCCGCCCCGACCGACTTCACCTCGCAGGAGGCGAACCAGTTCCTGTGGGAGAGCCGCGTCGACTTCCCGTTCGTCTTCGCGTTCCGCGCCGAGCTCGAGGCACGGGCAGGCGGCAACCCGTCGTGGAACACCGGGGTGGACTACTACCGCCAGCTCGCCAGGTCCGCTGACCGCAACGAGGTCATCGCGCTCTACAAGGCGGCAGGGCTGAGCCTGCGGGCCGACCTGCGCACCTTGGAGAGGGCCGCGCGGATCTCCGCCGACGCGAACGCGGTGAGCTATCTGAAGAAGAACATCTCATTCAACGGCCAGATCTCGATTCCTCTGCTCACCATGCACACCATCGGTGACGGCCTGGTCGTCCCGCAGAACGAGCGGGCGTACGCCAGCGTGGTCCGCCGCGCGGGGAACTCGCGGCTGCTGCGCCAGGTGTACGTGAGCCGGGCCGGCCACTGCGCGTTCACGCCGGCCGAGACGATCACCGCGGTCCGGGTGCTGTTGCACCGGCTGGTCACCGGCCGCTGGGGCGCTCACCTGCTAGCCCCGGCGAGTATGAACGCCGCTGCCGCGGCTCTGCCCGCTATCGACAACCCGGCGCCTCCGGCGTTCATCAGGTTCAAGCCGACCAAGTTCCTGCGGCCGTTTTCCTGCGGCCGTTCGACCTGCTGATGCGGCACTGAGTGGCCGGCGGCCAGGTTCCCGGGCCGGCCAATCAGAAGTGCTGGCCCAGGGGCGACCCCTGAAACCCCGTGAAAGAAGGCTGGCCCAGATTTCTCTGGGCCAGCCTTCTTGGCGCTGGATCGGGCTAGCCGCGCTTGAGCGGCTTGAGCTTCAGCAGCCGCCACCAGGTGATGATCGAGTAGAAGATCAGCAACCCGACCATCGCGCCGATGTTGACCAGCCAGGTGTGCGACGAGTGCTGCCAGATCGGGTCGGCGGACGCGCCCGGCAGCGGGGTGATGTTGTTCAGGTCGACCGTCGACGCGGACGCGGCGAACCCCCACCGGGACGGGGTCAGCCAGGCGAGCTGCTCGAGCACCGGCTTGCCGGCGATCGTGATGAAGCTGCCTGTCGTGATCACCTGCACCATGACCAGCAGGAACACCAGCGGCATCGCGCGCTCGGTGGTGCTGACCGCCGAGGAGGTTAGCAGGCCGATCGTCATCGACACCACGGCGATGAGCGCGGTCGCCAGCGCGATCTCCACGATCGGGAGCGAGAGCACGGCGCCCTTCGGGGCGAACGACTTGCCGACCAGTCCGATCGCGACGAGCAGGATCGCCTGGAAGGCGCTGATCACGCCGAGCACGATCAGCTTGGACATCAGGTAAGCACCGGCCGACAGGCCAGTTCCTCGTTCTCGCGAATAGATCGGGCGTTCCTTGACGATCTCCCTGATCGCGTTCAGCGCTCCCGCGAAGCAGGCGCACAGCGCCAGGATCAGCAACGTCGTCGACGCGCCGCTGTTGGGCGGCCCGGCGAACTTGGCCGGCGCGACGACGTGCACCAGGGCCCCCAGCGCGACGGCCACGCCGATGAGCAGGGCCATGAAGCCGCGATCCGAGCCGAGGACCGCGGTGTAACGCCGGACCAGCGTGAACATCTGGGCGAACCGGTTGCTGGTCTTCGGCGGGGCGGTCGGCGCGGCACGCGGCGCGCGCTGGCCGATGGCGCCTGGGTCCTGCATCCCGGCCGCGATGTACTGCTGGTAGTACGGCGAATTGCGGTACTCGGCTGCCCAGTCCCTGTTCGGCTCGGACTCGAACGCCTGGAACACCTCCGCCCAGCCGGGCTGGTTGAACTGCTTCAGGCCGTCCCTCGGCGCGCCGAAGTAGGCGATCTTGCCGCCGGGCACCAGCACGAGCAGCCGGTCGCACAGGTCCAGGTTGGCGACCGAGTGGGTGACCACGATCACCGTGCGGCCGTCGTGCGCCAGCTCGGCCATCTGCTCCATGACCGACTTGTCCAGGCCAGGGTCAAGGCCCGAGGTCGGCTCGTCAAGGAACAGCAGCGACGGCTTGGTCATCAGCTCAAGCGCGACGTTGACCCGCTTCTGCTGGCCCCCGGACATCGCCGCGGTCTTGGTCTCGGCATGCTTGGTCAGCGCAAGCTCGGCGAGGACCTCGTCGATCCTGTGCATTCGCTCGGCCTTGCTCGTGTCACGCGGAAATCTCAACTCGGCGGCATAACCAAGCGCACGCCGAGCTGTGAGCTGGGTATGCAGGATGTTGTCCTGCGGGACGAGCCCGATCCTGCTTCGCAGCTCCGCGTAGTGCATGTACAAGTCGCGATCGTCGTACAGGACCGAGCCCGAGGTGGCCGGCGCGATCCCGGTGAGCGCGCCGAGCAGGGTCGACTTGCCGGCGCCGCTTGGCCCGATCACGCCCATCAGGCAGCGCTCGCCGAGCGGGAACGTGACGTGATCGAGCAGCACCCTGCCGCCCGGCAGGGTGACCGTCAGGTCCCTTGCGATGTAGGAGATGTCGCCGGTGTCGAGGAATTCTTGCAACTCGTTGCCGACCAGCCGGTAGGTGGCCGGGCCGATGCCGATGGTGTCCCGCTCGGTGACCGGCGCCGAGCCGACCCTCTGGCCGTTCACGAACGTGCCGTTGTGGCTGCCCAGGTCCACGATCGTGAAGCCGCCGTGCGGGTCCCTGCGGAGCTCAGCGTGATACCTGGACACGCTCAGGTCGGCGATGACCACCTGGTTGTCGGCGGCCCGCCCGATCCGCAGCAGCGTGGATGGCAGCCGGAGCACCTGGCTCGGCATCCGTTCCATGCTCAGCCGGGATGGCGACCCGCCGGGCGGCGCCTGGCCACCGTACTGGTCCCTGCGCTGCCTGCCGCCGCCGGGCGGCCCGCCGGCGGCCGGGCCGGCCAGCCTGGGCACGGCCGGGTTGGGCGGCGGCGCGCCCTGTCCGTAGCCAGGCTGCCCGCCGGGGCCCTGCTGGTAACCGGCCGGTGCCTGCCCGTAGCCGGGCTGCGCGGCCGGTGCCTGCGGGTAACCGGGCTGCGCGGCGGGTGCCTGCGGGTAGCCGGGCTGCGCGGCCGGTGCCTGCCCGTAGCCGGCCGGCGCCGCGGCCCGCTGGCCCTGCGCATACTTAGTGGGCGCCGCAGCCTGCTTGGCCGGTGCGGCGGGCAGCGGCGAGACAGAGCAGGAGAGCGCCGGACCGTCCTCGGGGTGGCCTAGCCGGATCGCGCATGATCCGCTGATCGTGATCCGCTGCACCCGATCGCGTCCCTGGAACGTCCCGTTGGTCGATCCGACGTCCTCAAGCAGCCAGGTGATCCCGTCCTGCCGCAGCACGGCGTGCCGCCAGGAGACACGGGAGTCGTTGACGACGATGTCGGACTGCGGGTCGCGGCCAACGTAGTAGCTGCGCCCTGCGGGCAGCGAACGCTCCCGGTCAGGGGTCCGCACCAGCAGTGCGGGACCGGCGACGGCAGCGTGGGCGGGCTCAGGCGTCATGGGGTAACTGTAGAACGCTTTGCGGTGCGAATGTATCGGGCTTTTGGCGCCGTTCATGCCGCGCCGTGGCGCCGGTCAACTAGATTATTTCGTACAAAAATCTCATCAATGGCTTGCTTCCCGGCGCGCGTGGGCGACCGGCCCTTGAGGCACGGCGCTGGAGGCACGGTGAGCGAGCGCCCGCCCTTGCCGCCCTTGGCGCCCGCGGGTTGCGCCGGGGCGGCGCCGGCCCTGGGCGGCGCGCTGGCCGATCTGGCGCGCGGACCCGCCGGGGGCGCCGGCCCTGGGCGGGGCGCTGGCCGATCTGGCGCGCGGACCCGCCGGGGTTGGCTCTGTGGCGGTCTGCGGTGACGGCACCTGGCTGATCACCGGCGACTCCGGTGGCATTACGCAGCTGCGGAAGGCCAGCTGAGCGGTAAGTCGGCCGGCAGGTAGCTTGCGGTAGCGGAAGCCAGACCGGATACTTGGATCGCCCACGCGACCGACGTTTCCGGGTCTCGGCATACCCCGAAGTTCGCGCCGGCCGGCTGGCCGGAAGATGGGAGTATCGGGCGGAACGCAATCGCTGGGAGGGGCAGTGAGCGAGGATTTCCCCATGAGGCCAAGGGGATTCGTCCCCGGCTCGCGGATCGCGGGATACCTGCTTGAGGAGCAGATCGGCCAGGGTGGGATGGCCGTGGTGTTCCGTGCTCATGATGAGCGGCTTGACCGGCGGGTGGCGCTGAAGATCCTGGCTCCTGCGCTGGCGGAGGACGAGGCGTTCCGGCAGCGGTTCATCAGGGAGTCGCGGGCGGCGGCGGCGGTGGATGACCCGCATATCATCCCGGTGTTTGAGGCTGGCGAGGCCAGCGGGGTCTTGTTCATCGCGATGCGGTTTGTGCGCGGTGGTGATGTGCGGTCGCTGGTGACGAGCCTGGGGCCGTTGCCGTCTGGCCGGGTGGCGGAGATCGTGTCGCAGGTTGCTTCGGCGCTGGATGCGGCGCATGTGCGCGGCCTGGTGCACCGCGACGTCAAGCCGGCGAACATGCTGCTCGACGCCAGCAGCGGCGCGGGCCGGCCAGATCACGTCTATCTGTCCGATTTCGGGCTGAGCAAGGCTTCGTTGCAGGCCAGCGGCCTGACCGGGACCGGGCAGTTCCTCGGCACCCTCGATTACATCGCCCCCGAGCAGATCGAGGGCAAGCCGGTGGACGGCCGCGCCGATGAGTACGCGCTGGCCTGCGCGGCGTTCGAGCTGCTCAGCGGCACGCCGCCGTTCCAGCGCGCCGAGGCCATGGCGGTCATGTACGCCCAGCTCTCCGAGCCGCCGCCGGCGCTCACCAGCCGCAGGCCCGATCTCTCGCCGGCCGCGGACGGCGTCTTCGCCAAGGCGCTCGCCAAAGCCCCTGCCGACCGTTATCGCACCTGCAGAGAATTCGCTGATGCGCTGCGCGATGCGTTCGGGATCAGGCCGTACGACTCAGGTCCTGGCACCACCCCTGGCCATGACCCGACTCAGGTCGCCTGGCCGCAGGCGGGCGCCGGACCATCTGCGCCGCAGGAAACAGGACCGGCACCCGGCACCCGGGTTCCGCAGGGACGCCAGGTGCCGCAGGGACCAGGACCGGGCGGTCAGGTACCTGCGGGCACCGGTGCTCCTGCCGACCGCGGCGTGCCGACCGAGATGGTCGGCCGGCCAAAGCCCACCAGACCGGGTCTAACCGAGCGTGACTACGGCGGGCCCGACCGGCCGGGCGGCACCGGCGGACCTTACGGCGGGTCATATGGCGGCGGGCGGAGGCGGTCGGCGTGGCGGTCGCCTGCCGTGCTCACCGGCGCCTTGATCGTGCTGCTAGCGGCCGGAGGCGGCGGCGCCTACCTGGCGCTGAAGGGCAATGGCGGCACCGGCGGCACCGGCGGCACGACCGGCGGCGGCGGCAATCACCTCGCCGCGCTTACCGTGCCGACCTGCAGCGGCAACACGGCGTCGGCGTCGCACCTTGCGGTCAGGCACAAGTCCGTCTCGCTGAACTCGGGAAACCCGTTCGGGGTGCTTCTCAGCGAGGACGGCAAGGCCGCCTTCGCCGCGACCCCGACCAGCCTGGAGGTGCTCGGCGTCGGGCCGGGCCTGACGCTGACCCCGCGGATGACCTACCCGATCGCCACCAAGCCGTTCGTGGCCAAGGGCATCACGATGACGGCGGACGGCAAGCACCTGTTGGTGGCGGCGGGCAACGGCATCGACGTGCTGAGCGAACCGCAGGCCGAGGCCGGCGCGAGTGGCGCGATCGAGGGCACCATGAGCGTGCCCGGCCTGAGCGGATACGGCGGAGCGGTTGAGGTGGCGGTGTCGCCTGACGGCAAGTTCGCCTTCCTCACTCTCCAGTTCGCCAACAAGCTGGCCGTCTTCAACCTCGAGCAGGCATTCGCCGGCAACTTCGGCTCGGCGTTCGTCGGGACGGTGCCGCTGAGCCCGCAGCCGGTGGGCATGGCGGTCTCGCCGGACAAGCAGGTGCTGTACGTCGCCAGCTTCGGCTGGCAGCAGAACCAGTCGGCAGGCCAGGGTGTGGTCAGCGTGCTGAGCATCCCCAAGCTAGAGGCTCGCCAGTTCAGCTCGGCCAGGATCGGGCACGTCACCGCGGGCTGCAGCGCCGCGCGGGTGGTCACCTCGGCGGACGGCAAGACCGTCTGGGTGACCGCGCGGGAGAGCAACTACCTGCTCGGCTTCTCGGCCTCGGCGATGCTGTCAGATCCGGCTCATGCGCTGGTCGCCAAGGTGCAGGTCGGCCAGAATCCGATCGGCGAGATCCTGGTGGACCACGGTGCGAGAATGGTCGTCGCGGACACCGACACGCATAACCTCGGGCAGAATAGCCTGGCTGTCGTGAATGTCGCGGCCGCGCTGAACCGTCAGCCGGCCCTGGCCGGCTTCATCAAGACCGGCCAGCAGCCGCGTGAGTTCGCGAGCAGCGGCCGGATGCTGTACGTATCGGACAACGGGTCGGCCCAGATCCAAGTCATAGATCTCAGCAGCCTGCATTGATCTAGCTATCCGCCGCCGCGGCCGACCCCGGTCGCGGCGGCTGCACCAGGTCCGCACCGGGAGGCGGTTGGCTTGTACAACTATCCAGTACAGCAGCAGCGGCGCGGCAGCAGGGGCCGCAAGGTCGTTATCTGGGTCGTCGTCCTGCTCGCGCTGCTGGTCGGCCTCGACTTCGGCGGCAGGGCGTTCGCGCAAAGCGAGGCTGCGACCCAGCTTCAGAAGCAGGGTTTCCCGAATAAGCCTTCCGTGTCGATCGGCGGATTCCCTTTCCTGTCCCAGGTCATCACCAAGCATTTCGACCAGATCACGATCACCTCGTCGAACATCCCGGCCGGCCCGCTGACGATCACCAGGATGCGGATCGTCGCTAAGGACGTCAGGATCAATTCCTATACGTCATTCAGCGGCGGCACCGCTGGCCCGCTGAACGGCACGATCTTCATCAGCCTGGGATCTCTTGGCGACGCGCTGTCGGCGGCCGGACCGCTGGCCGGTTTCATCGGCGGCAACGGCCTGAAGGTGACCACGGTCGGCAGCAAGGAGGTCAAGGGAAGCCTGGAACTGGCCGGCGGCCTGGTCTCCTGGTCGGCTACCTGGGAGGTCACCTCCAGCGGCCCGAACCAGATCGACTTGCACCTGGTATCGAGCAACGGGCTCCCCTCGCAGCTGCGCAGCGGCGCCCAGGATGTGAAGCTGCCGCTGTCGTCGCTGCCTGGCGGGCTGACGTTGACCGGCGGTCTCACCGCGTCAGGTAACGGGATCAGCGCCAAGGTGTCGGCGAACAGCCTGTCGTTCAGCGCCTAGCCGAGTCCGGCTGCGGCTAGGCAGCGCACTCCGCGCAGTAGGCGGCCTGCGGCATCTCGGTCAGCCGTCCGATTGCGATGGCGTCGCCGCACTGCTCGCACCGGCCGAAGCGCCCGGTCGCCAGCCGGGTGAGAGCGGCCTCGATGTCGGCCAGGGCGCGACGGTGGATGACTGTCCGGTGACCGATCCGGTTCGCTCGCTGCCTGGCGGCGTGCCGTGCGTCAGGGTCACTGGCCGGGTCGGCGGCTGCCTCAGCGGCCTCATGGAAGGCCAGCGAGAGCTGGGTGACGCGTTCCAGCCTCTCCTGCCAGCCGAATTCGAGCAGGGCCCGCCACTGCGGCAACGCCGCAGGGTGCAGATGCCGGCCTTCGGCGGCCGGATCGCGCTCCGGCCTGCGCAGTTCGCGGACGCTGCCGACGTTGGCGGGCATCAGCGTTGTTCTCATCTGGACCTCCCTGCCGCTTGGCCGCACCGGATCAGCTCCCAGCAGACCTGCCGCGCCTGTACGCAGGCTGAAAGCAGGGCGAACGGATGCTGTGAAGAGCCGGGCGGCCAGATACCCCCCCGGCTACCCCCCGGCCTGGGTGGGCGCGCCGCCGTTATCGGCGGCCGCCACTGCGGGCCGCTACTGCGGGCCGCGCTCGGTGTCACGTACCCACAACTCAAGCAGGCCGCGGAAGTGCGCGATGAACCGCTCGTGCTCGTGCGCCGGATAGGTAGCGGTCACCGTGTCGATGAGCAGCTGGTCGAACGCCTGGCTGGTGACCCAGTCGTACACCCGCTTACCGAGATCCGGCAGCTGGGCCGAGCAGAAATCGCGGTACTCATCGACCGCGAAGTAGGCGTCCGCCAGCTGCCGGTATCCGGCCAGCTTCTCCTGGTAATCAAGATCGCCACGGTCGCTGATCTCGAAAAAAGCCCTGGTTTCCAGGTCAAGCCACGGCCTCCGGCCGGTCGCCAGGCAGAACACCGTCCACTTCACCAGGGCCTGCATGGCCCAGGGGAAGTAGTAGTGCAGCGACGTTACCGAGACATCGGGGCAGGCGTTGGCGTAATCGATCGGGAAGACTTCGCCGTCCTTCACGAGTACCTCGCAGGAATTGAACTCCCAGCGGAAGAACGCGTTAATGACTTTCGAGATGCTGATCACCTCGGCGCCGGTTTCCGGGGCGAGGAAGGCATAATCCACCTGGTACCGCTCATGCATCGGCGCGGACGCGTCAAATCGCATGACCATGGTCTCGGCGCCGATCGTCAGAGACCTGGCGAAGGCGTCGTAACCGTCGATGGCGGCCTGCAGATGCATCAGCATCTGACCGGACTCGTTGTAGGCACTGTGCAGCTCGGCGACGTTGTTGACCCGGGAGACGCCGCGCCAGCCGCCGCCGTCATACGGTTTCATGTACAGCGGGTAGCCGATCGCCGCGGCTATCGCGTCGAGATCGAACTGCTGGTTGTACCGCTGCGCCGTGTAGGCGTACTTGTCGTGTTCCAGCGGGTTCTTGTAGGGCACGAGGACCGTCTCTGGCACCTTCATGCCAAGCCGCATCATCGCGCAATAGGCCGCGTGTTTCTCCATGGACTGGAACGTGAACGGCGAGTTGAGCAGGTAGACGCCGTCCATCAGCGCTATTTTCTTCAGCCATTCGCGCGGATGGTAATACCAGTAGGCGAGCCTGTCGATGACCAGGTCGGTCCGCGGCCTGGACCGCAGCGAGAAGGGCTCGATGGTCAGCCGCTCGGTGCCGAACAGGTGCCGCCGCCCGGTCCGGTCGGTGACCGGGCCGAGCTCGCTGATCAGGTGCTCGAAGGCGCGTGGCCAGTCGTCTTCCGTGCCAAGCAGCAGGCCGATCAGATGCCGGATCTCACTGTCCACGCGCACCTCCCGCTCTCCGCACCGCAGGCAGCCTCAGTCGGACGCTAGTGCGCTGCGCAGCCCGGCGTCCAATCCGGGCATCTCTGGCGCAGTGGGTCAGATCAGCTCGCTCAGGTACTGCGGCAGCATCCGCCGCCAGGTTGGCCAGTCGTGCGCCCAGTCAGGACCCCAGTTGTCCACCCGGTTCGGGATGCCCTTCGCCCCGAGTGCCGACGCCATCTGCCGCGACTCGCCGACGTCCTCCCAGTCGCCCTCGCCGGACGCGAGCACCGCGAACCGCAGCCTGAGCAGGTCAAGCTGCGGGCCGTCCAGGCCGGGCAGGAACTGCAGCGGCGAGGAGTAGTACAGGTCCTGGCTCCACGCCTGGTCGTAGAAGCGCCCGATCTGATAGCTGCCGCTCATGCCGATGGCGGTGCGGAACACCTCGGGGAAGCGGCACAGCGCGGCGACCGCGTTGAACGCGCCGATCGAGGCGCCGGCCGCGATCAGCTCTGCCTGATGACCGCCGAGATCGGCGTGGATCGCAGGCACCACCTCGTGGCGGATGCAATGGTGGAACTGATTGAGCAGCCACATCCGGTATTCCGCCGGGCCCGTCTTGTCCGTCATCACCTGCCCGGCGACGCTGTCGAGCGAGTACAGCTTGACCTGGCCGTCGGCGAGCAGCTGGCCGCAGGCGTCGACCAGGCCCCAGCGTTCGATTTCCTCCGCGTCACCGCCGGCCGAAGGGAAGACCAGCACGGGCGTTCCGAGGGTGCCCCACCGCACCAGGGCGATCTCCCGCTGGAGCCGGCCGGAGTACCACCGCTCGCCGGTCTTCATCGCGTCACTCGTAGACGAACTTGCCGGGGCCAGGAAATATCCATGACAGTCCCTCCCGCAGCCGGTCGCGCCAGTTTTCCCAGCTGTGCCCGTCCCGTGCCTCGACGTAACGGACGGCCATGCCGGCCGCTTCGAACGTGGGCACCATCGAACGGTTCCGCACTATCAGCGGCTCGTACACCCCGCAGCTCACGAATACCCGGTCAGCGACCTGGCGTGGCGCCGCCCGGTACCGGTTGACGAACTTGACCACCGGCTCGAACGCCGGCCCGCCGCCGTGGTCGTTGCCGATATCGGTGAAGACGAAGGACCCGGACTGCAGCAGCAGCGAACCGTAGTAGCCCGGATACCGGCACGCGGCGGACAGCGAAGCCACGGCGCCGAAGCTGGCGCCCATCAGGCACCGCGCGGACGGCGTTCCCGCGAGCGGCAGCTGGGCCTCAAGGCGCGGCACGAGCTCACCGGTCAGGAACCTGGCGTGCGCGGCCGAGTTCGCGTACTCGACCAGCCGGTCACCCGACGGGGACACGAACGCCGCGATCGTCTCCGCCATGTCGAGCCGGTGGATGAGGTTGTCGAGCACCGTCTTGGCTGCCGCGTACCGCAGGTAGTCGGCGCCGTCGTGCACGATCAGCAGCGGATAGCGGCCGGTCCGCCGGAACCTGGCTGGCAGGTACACGGTGACCTGGCTGTCCCGGCGCAGTGCCCGGCTCGGCACGGCCAGTTCCACGAGCGTCCCCGGCCGCGCCTGCGGATCCGGCCTGGTCCACCGCGGTACCTCGTAGCCGCGGGCGTAGCAGACCGATGAGCTGCCGACCGGGCTATGCGCCAGGCGCGGGTTCAGCGGGTCGTTGAAGCGCTCCCGGTGCTCGCCGCGGGTCACCTCCAGCTGGTACTCGAACCGCGAACCCTCGGGTAGCTCGAGCACGACATACCACAGGTCGGTTCCTCGCAGGAGGCGCATCCCGATCTGCTCGGGCAGCCCGACCACCCGGTTGATCAGGTGCACGGCGTCCGCCTCGCCGCGGTACAGGAACGTGCACCGCGCGCCTTCCACGATCGGCACCTCGTGCCTGGCCAGGAAACGATCGATGGCGGCGGGCCCGATCTGGCCGCGTTCCCTGAGCCTGTTGATGGCCAGCTTCCCGCGCGCCGCGGGCCGTGCCGCGCCCGCGGCAGTGCCGCCAGTGCCGCCAGCCGCCGCGCCGCCAGCCGCCGCGCCGCCGCCAGCCGCCGCGGCCACCTGCCTGGCCGTGGTCGTCACGCCGCCTCCGGCGAGGTGACCCGGCCGTCCGGGGCGAGGACCAGCGCCGCAGGCAGCCAGCCGCCGCCCGAGCCGGTGTCCAGCCGGGTTCCGCGCTCAAGCAGAACGCACCGGGCGGGCGCGAACCGCCGGGCGAAGGCGGCCATTCTCGGCGCGTTGTCAAGCAGCAGCCTGGCCCGGGCGTGCGGCAGCAGTACCAGGTCGCGGAGCACGCTGAGCCCGGCGCCGTAGACCTCGGCGTGGCCAGGGCCCTGCGGCGAGCGGTCGCCGAAGAGCACGATCCGGTCGGTCAGCGCCATCGCTCCCGCCGACCACGCGATCACCGGGGAGCGCAGCGCCGGCGCGATGTTGAGCAGGTGCAGCACCTCAGCGAGCACGCCGACGTGGCCGCCTGCGATGGCTACCGCGGCGGCGGCGCCGAGCAGCCCGGCGACCTCGCCGCGGTGCTCGGCGATCATCGGCCTGCCATGCGGCTGCCACCGGGCGTAGAACTCGCCCCTGATGCCGTCGACGCGGCGCAGGTGCTCAGCGTCGAGCGCGGTCACCGCGGCGATGGCCTCGGCCGTGGCTTCGGCCCTGAGCCGGTCGCCGCTGCTCGCTCGCTGGATCGCGTAGACCGCCCGCAGCGCGTGGTCCAGGCGCAGCAGGTAGATCTCCTGTGCCTGGTCGAGCACGCGCTGCTGCGCGCGCTGCGCCTGGGCGAACTCCGGGTCCCTGTCCAGCACCTCGAGCCATCGCCGGTACAGCCTGAGATTGACATCAGCGGAGCCGAGCAGCTGGCTCAGCTCCGCGTCGTCGCTCTCCCGCTCCTGCCAGCCAGCGGTGATAGTGGCGATAGGCCCGCCGATGTCCAGCGACGCGATGACCGAATCGAGCGTCGGCCTGCGCTGCGGGCCGAGCAGGATCACTCTCACGAGGCGTAAACGTGCAGCGCGTGACCCACCGCGTCGAGCATGCCCCTGAGAACGTCAAAGTCGGGATGGCGCATGCGCACGTACGCATTGGCCATGTACCCGGCCTCCACCGGCTGGGTCGGCGTTCCCGGAGATGGCAGGTGGGCGTCGATCATCCACTCCCCGTACCGGTCCTGCAGCTCGTCCACCCCCGAGTAGCCGGTGATGTAGCCGTCACGGTCAGGGCGCACGGCAATCATCCCGCTGGCGAACCGGCGGGAAGGGGCGGCGCCGATCTCGCCGTCCATGATCGCCGCCGCCCAGGCGCGGTAGACGTCGATCTCATTGCCGGCCGAGTACAGGTCCCAAGCGCCCACTCCCGGCGGCCGGCACCCGATCTCGGAGAAGGTCAGTCCCTTCGGACCTGAGAACCACTCCATGTGGGTCGCCGACGTGCCGATCCGCAGCGCGGTGACCACCCGCTGGCCGAGTTCTCGCAGCTCGGCATACCCGCTCGCGGTGTCGATCCGGTTGGTGGCGACGAACTGCGGTGAGATCCACCTGGTCCGCATCGCCTCGAGCACATTCGGGTAGTAGTGCGACGCGAAGTCCAGGGCCACCCGCCCGTTGATCGTGATGGTGTCGTAGAAGCCCTCGTGGCCTTCGACGAATTCCTCGACCGCGATCGACTCCACGCCCTGGCCGCCAAAGATGCCGAGGGCGCGGTCCAGGTCAGCCTGATGGTCGGCGCGGATCGTATCAAGCGCGCCCGCGCCGGTGCGCGGCTTCAGGATCAGCGGGAATCCCACCCGCTCGGCGAAGCTGCGCACGTCGTCGGCGGTTGCCGCCGCCGCCGACGCCGCCGTCGGTATGCCGGCATCGCGCAGCGCCTGCTTCATGGACGGCTTGTCCCGGCAAAGCCACGCCGTCTGCACGGAGGTGCCGGGGATCTGGCAAGCCTCCCTGACCTGGGCGGTCGGCAGGGTGTGCGCCTCGATGGTCGCCTCGATCCTGTCCACCCAGACCTTGTCCTGCACCGCCCGTACCGCGGCCGTCATAGCATCGACATCGGTGACCGAGCGGACCTGCTCGTAGTGATGGAGCCAGCCAGCCAACTCGCCGTCGAGGTCCGTCGCGCCGAACTCTCCGATGCCGATCACGGTCGCGCCAGCCTCCGCCAGAGCGCGGACGAAGTGGCGCTGAGCGGACGGGAAGAACGGCTCGACGAAGACCACGTTCATGCCTTGCATGCTAACCGCACGGTCAGGCGCGATCACGACAGCACGGGGCAAGCCGGGCTTGCGCGGCCCTGTCATCGGTCGGCCTTCCCCGGCGGGTGGCGGCCGCCGCCGGTCGTTCCCGGCCGCCGCCGGTCGTTCCCGGCCGCCGGGGTCGTTGCCGGGCGCCGCTGTCGGCGCCCGCGGCCGGCTAGCATGTGCGGCTGTCTGGCCGGTGTAGCTCAGCTGGCAGAGCGGCCGCCTTGTAAGCGGCAGGTTCGTCGGTTCGAATCCGACCACCGGCTCCAGGTCTGACCAGCAACGACGCCCTAGCCATCGGATCTTGGCAAGGGCGTTGCGTGCCCCGTGGTCTCAGTCGTGGTCTCACTTGTCGTTCCAGAGGTAGCTGTTCAGCCGGTTGGCGATGTCGCGGCGAAGCCTGGCGGTCACGTGCGCGTACCGCTTGACCATCGCGCTGTTCGACCAGCCCATGACGTCCATGACGGCACGGTCTGGCACGCCGAGCAGCAGCAGGACGGTCGCGGCTGTGTGCCGGGCGTCGTGAAGCCTGCCTTCGCGGACTCCGGCCTCACGGAGCAGGGATTTCCACTCGCGGAGGTCGCGGCGCGGATCGATCGGCTTGCCGTCGGGCTGGGCGAACATCCAGTCGCCCTCGTGCCACTCGGTGCCCGCGTGCTCGCGCTCGCGGTCTTGCGCAGCGCGGTGCGCCATGATCAGGATAAACAGCTGGTCTGGCAGCGCGACACCGCGACGGCCTGCCTTGGACTTCACGTCGGTTTCGACCAGGCCGCCGCCGTGCCGCTGGGGGCACGAGCGGGCGTGGCTGGTGCAGTCGGACGGACAGGGCGGCGGGCATGCACGCTGGTGCCGCTTGCAGCCCGGCGTGCACGGCCCGGTCTTGTGGTATCTGGCGCCGCACGCATGCGGGTCGTCGCAGCCGTGCTGCCAGATTTGGCGCTGGAGCGCCTTCCTGATTTGGAGTGTCTTGGTCTCTTCATCGAGCCGAGACCACTTCAAGCCGAGTGCCTCGCCCTGCCGGATGCCGAGAGCGAGCGCGATGACGTACCGGACGCCGTTGCGGTGCGCGAGCGCAGCTTTGATCAGCCGTTCGATGTCCTCGGTCTCGTAGGGCTCGATTTCCTCTTCGTCGACTCGCGGAGCCTTGGCGAGCTGTGCAGGGTTGCGCGGAATGCGCCCTCGCTTGAGTGCTTCGCCAAGGGCGGTTCTAGCCGTCCGGTGTACTTGGTGAGCCGTTCCGGCTTTTAGCCCGCTGGCTTGAATTCTGGCATACAGCCGTTCCAGATGTTCGGGCTCAAGCCGGTTAAGCCGGTGTGCGCCAATGCCGGGGATCAAATGCTTGTGAACTGCCGCCCGATATCCCATGTAGGTCTTATAGCGCACGGAAGGCCTGACGATGTTCTCAAGCCAGTGGACTAGCCACCTTTCGGCGGTCCACGGTCGGCCCGGTTTCGCGGCGGCTCCCTGGTCACGTAGCCTTTCAAGCTCCCGAACCTTCGCTGTCACCGTCGCCTGGTCCTTGCCCCGCACGTGGCGGCGGTCTGGTTTGCCGTCGTCGCGTACGCCCATCGTTACGCGGCCGTGCCAGCTGCCCTCGTTTCCCAGGTAGATGCTCGATCGGCCGTTGGCGGCCCGGGTTGTCTTCCTGGGTGCCTCCGTGGCCATCAGGCCGCGCTCTGCTGCCCGGCGCTGAGGCCAGTGACGTATGCTTCCAGGGCCGCGGGGGTGATACGGCGCAGCCGCCCGATCTGAACAGACTCGATAGCGCCGATGCGGATGAGCTTGAACATATTGGACCGGCAGATCCCGAGACGCTGGGCGGCCTCTTCAACCGTCAGCAGCAAGCGCGGTGCGCGATCGCCATTCGGTGCGGTCACGGCATAACCTCCAGTGGTTTTGCGAATGAGAATTCATTGACGTCGGCGGGCTTAGCGGCCGGAATAGGCCGCTCGCGATGGAACGGCTGACTATGCGCCGGGACTCGGCGTCACCGAGCCCGGCGGCGGTTCCGGCCTCGGTAAGGCGGTTGGTGATCTGGTCCTGCGAGAGGCCAGACCAGGTGAGCAGGCCGCCGACGTGATAAGCAAGCGCGGCGAGAGCACGCTTGCGGCCATCGCGCATGCCGGCGAGCTCGGCTGCGCGTCGGTCAATCACGGCGGTCAGGTATGCGGTGCCGCGCCGGCCTGTTGGCGCGGCCGACGCCGATGCGGGTGAACGCGGCTGAACGCTCGGCGGCGCCGGGGCGCAGACTCGCACGACTTCGCGGGCCATCCAGTCGGGCATAGAGCCGGGGTTGCCGAGGTCGCCTGCGAGAACGCGGTAGTGGCCGGCGCGAGTGACCGCGCTGGGTGCCAGGCCGTGGGACCAGCCTGCTTTGATGTCGATTTGCCAGCCCAGTCCGTGACGGCCATCGGGGTCGCTGAGGGCCTGCCGCAGGCCGGGGGCGGGAGCGCGGTACCACAGGTGCCGGCCGCCGGATGGCGTGGCGACAGTGACCGGCTGGTAAGCGGGGCCGCGCGGCCACGGGCACGAGCCGCCGCGGATAGCGGCGAGCAGCCGAACGGTGTCCCTGCCGTCCCGGAACCTCGCATGGTTGTTCCACAGCTCGGGTGAAAGGTTCTCGGTGGTCAGGTCGATGCCGGGCAGCAGACCGGTGGCGAGGTTGGCAGGCAGATGGTCGCCATGCGTGTCGATGTCGACCAGCACCAGGCCGGACGGGCCGGCGGCGACACCAGGCGCGGCGGCAGGTTCCTGGCGCCACCAGGCGGTCAGCCGGGCCGGATCGGTGGTCGCAGCCCGAACCCCGTGGCACCACCGCCCGGCCGGCAGGCACAGGCATTGCGCGATCGCATGGTCACGGCATGCGGCGCAGTTGGCGAGCGGCCGCTTGCTGACCGGCGAGACCGGCAGCACGTGCCGACCGCAGCTGGCCAGCTCCAGGGCGAGTGTCAGACCGTCACGATCCGGTGTCCGGCGATCGCGCGGATCACTCATCGCGGTACCTGTCAGCGTCAATCGGAACGGGCCGGTCGTCCTCGGACACGTCTACGCCGACGGCGATTGGTATTCGGGGCGGCTGATGCTCGGCGGCGGCTCGAGCGAGGATGCGATCGCGGGTCATGTTGCGTTCGGCGGCGGCGAGCCTGGCTACGGCTGAGTCGATCATCGGGCGTGGTCCTTCCGGGACGTGCTGGCGCAGGGTGATGTTGGGCTGGCGATGCGATCGCTAGCTGAGCGCTGGCGAGCGAGCTGGCCGGCGGGGATGTATCCGCAGCCGGAGGCCGCATCGGGGCCAGCTGAGAACGCACGCTGCTGCGCACGCGATCGGCTTGCACCCGATGCCTGTGGTGTTCGAGGCATCCCCCGGGCGGGCTGTGGCCGAAAACGTGGCCAGGGGGAGGGAAGGGAGGGTTCACGGCTTCGCGCTGTGCGCGTGTGGGCGGTTAACCTTCAAACCCTCCCGGCCCTCCCCCGATGCGCTCTGGGGAGGGCCGGGAGGGTTAACAGCCTTGCTTTCCACAGCCGCGCGCACTGCTCCGATAGACCTTCCCCGGCCTCCCCAGGGCTCCCCAGATGGGGCGGGCTAGGCGTCGTCTTCAGCTGCCATGCCGATGCCGGTCCACCGCATGGTGCCGTGGCTCTTGCGCTTGTCGAAGCCGCAGTTTTGCAGGGCGGTGGCGAACGCGGTCTGGGTGCCTGGATCTTCGCCTTCGTCGGCGCACCACTTGGACCAGGCGGTGAACAGCTCGGTGGAGCCGACGTGAAAGTGCGGGCCGGTCAGGCACCGCTGGTCGATGAACCGGCGCAGCGCGTCGCTGTCTTGCCGGTAGGCGGCGGTCGCGGTCGTGACTTGCTCGGGTTCATCAAGCCCGTTGGCCTGCCAGTCGCGGTACCCGCCGACGAGCCAGGCGAGCACGGCGTCCAGCTCGCTGGCGAGCCGGGCGCCAAGTTGCTCGTCACGCTCCTGGTCGGGGATTACGACATCCCAGGGGACCAGGCGCAGGCGGCGCCAGATGCCTTCGTCGGTACCGGCCACGATCGGCTTGTGGTTGGTGAGCATGACGAAGGTGTGGGACGGGTCGAAGGACCAGAAGTCCTCCCGCATGCGGCGTGCCTTGAGCCGGTCTCCGCCGGTCAGCCGTTTGACGGTGCCTTCGGCGAGGTGCCGGCCGGCGTCGGTTTCGTGGAGCACGGCCAGGCGCAGGCCGCACAGGTCGGCGACTCCGGTCGGGTGGGCGTCGAAGGTGCGGGCGGTGAGCAGGCCGGCGTCGGCCGCGTCGGCGTAGTCGCCGAGCGCCGGGAGCACGGCGTGGTTGATGAGGGTGCCTTTGCCGTTGCCGCCCTCGCCGTGGAAGATCGGCAGGATGTGGGAGACAACCCGGCCTTCCAGGGCGTGGCCGAGCAGGCGGGCGAGGAAGGCGCGCATGGCCGGGTCGGGCTGGACTCGCTCCAGGAACTTCGCGAACGTCTGGCCCTGGGCTTGCGGGCTGTAGGGCGCGCCGGTCATCTTGGTCAGCAGTAGCACCGGGTCATGGGGGGAGAGCTGGCCGGTGCGCAGATCGAGAACGCCGTTGGGGCAGTTCAGCAGGAACGGGTCGGCGTCCAGCTGGTCAGGGGTGATCACGACGGTGTCCTCGGTGCTGGCCAGGGTCAGCGCGCCCGAGATGCCGGCGGACGACTCGCCGCGCCGGGCCATGTTCAGCGCGGCCTGGCGTTGCTTGTCATCGGTGATGGCCAGTGCGTCGCTGGTGAGCCGGCGGGCGATCGCTTTCATCCACCGGGCTGACTGCCCGGTGGCATCGTGTGCCCATCGGTGCCCGTCCCAGATCAGCCAGCGTCGCCACGCCGCGACGTACCGGAGCCGGTGGCCGTAGACAGCCACCAGGCGCCGGGCGTAGCCCAGCTCGGTGGTCGGCTCGCCCGGTATCGGGTCAGCGACGCCCGCGCCATGGGCGCTGGCGTCGCGGTCAGGTGCGTCCACGTGCGAACCTTCCTAGGTAAGCAAGCCGGACAGGACGGCGAAAGGCCCCGGTCTGATCCAGGAGCCTTTCGCATGTGGTGACCTTTCCTGATACGCGGACAGGTGTCAGAACGTGGAACGGCGGGTCCATGGCTCCGGCCGCCACGTCGGCGGGCTCGGCTACCGGGGCATCCACGAGTCATCGGTGCCGACGGGGTGAGGCGGCCGTTCCCGCGCGGCCTTGGTGATCTTGGCTGTGGCGTACCGCAGCGATGGGCCGGCGACGACAGCGCCGAGGCGGTGGCGACCTTGCCGGTGCGCCGCCGCAGCGACGCGGCCAGCTTGGCCCGCACGTGACCCCGGGGGGTTCAGAACGGCGGGTCCATGGCCGCGGCGAGGGCGTCGGCGGGCTCGTCGGCCGTCGCGAACGACGGGTCGGCCGTGCCGGCGGGGTGCTGCGCCTGGATCCGTGTGGCCTTAGTGATCTTGGCTGTGGCGTACCGCAGCGACGGGCCGACGTCTTCGGCGTCGACCTCGTACACCGTGCGCTTCTCGCCGCTGGCGGTCTCGTAGTCCCGCTGGCGCAGCCGCCCGGTCACCACGACGCGGGTGCCCTTGGTCAGCGACTCGGCCACGTGCTCGGCCAGGTGCCGCCACGCCGTGCAGCGCAGGAACAATGTGTCCGCGTCCCGCCACTCGCCGGCGTCCTGGTCGAACACGCGGCGCGATGACGCGACGGTGAAGGCGGCGACGGCTACCCCGGTCTGGGTGTAGCGCAGGTCCGGGTCGCCGGTCAGGTTCCCTGCGACGGTGATGGTGGTATCTCCCGATGGCATGCGGATGCCCCTTTCTTGAGCAGGGTTAGGTTCGTGACCCGCGAGCCCGCGGGGCAGGAACGGTTGGGAACGGATCACGCCGGACTGGCGTACGTACGGGTGCCCGGTTCGTACCCCCGTGCGGGGGCGGGAGCGGTTATGCGGTGGTGCCGGCGCCGGTGAGCCAGCGGCCGTCGCGGGGGAGTACGCCGCCGCGGCGGATCAGGTTGTAGACCGATTCGTATGTCTCGCCCAGGTCGGCCGGTACGGCCCGGATACGGATCAGTGCGTACCGCAGCCGCGTGGCCAGCGCCCCGGCCGAGCTGGTGACCTGCTGGCAGATTTCCGTGCGGGTCGCGCACTCCCGTATACGGGTTCCGGCCTGGCCGGGGGCGGTCGCCGCGCTAGCGCATGGGCCGGCTGCGGGCATGGCGCGGGCGGCGGCCAGTTGCGAGCGTGCCGCGGCGAGCTGGCCGCGGGCCTCGTCCATATCCTGGCGGGCCGCATCGAGCGCGGCGGCTGTATCGCGGCTCAGGCGGCGGGCGGCGTGGAT
>WNFX01001025.1_pt1 | contig 32960 bp, 40 predicted proteins | sample 5400111 | NCBI WGS metagenome assembly WNFX01 (sample SAMN13153363, study PRJNA577476) | soil metagenome | isolation source: 40 cm soil or saprolite under grassland replicate 1 | place: USA:California | collected 2016-06-15 | reverse complement strand
CTTCCTGCGCCGGCTGCCAGACGTCCCCGATGCGGAACTGCAGCACATCTACCGGCACCTCAAGATCTCGTCACCGGATGAATGAGGTTCATTCCCGAGTCGCACATCGAGGAGCAAGCCGCCGCCCTCTGGCAGCGGTATCGCCTTTCCCCAGGATTCGACGTCGAGCGACTGCTCGACCAGCTCGGGCTCGGCCTTGTCTGGGAGCCTATCCCTGACGAGGATGGCTCGATCCTCGGCCAGCTCCTCCCCGGACAGGAACTCGTCGTTCTCAACGAGCGCCACCTGGACGCCCTTGAGGCGAAGAACGGGCGGCTCCGCCGCTACACCATGGGACATGAGGTAGGCCACTGGGAGCTCCATTCCGAGGCCACACGCTCCGGCGCGTTGAGGCTGCTTCCCGGAGGTCGCACCTGGTGCCGCGAGAAGTCGCCGGACCCGCTTGAACGCCAGGCCGAGATCTACTCAGCAGCCCTGCTCATGCCCAGCGACCGCCTCCGCACGGCTCTGCCGAAGCGACCGTGGCGCGGCTAGCCGACCATCTACCGCCTCGCCGACCTCTTCGTCGTCAATATCACACCGATGAAGATCCGGCTCGAGCGGCTCGGCTGGGCACATATCAATGAGGATGGGATCCCGGTCTCCGGGCCTAAGCCCACAACTGGGCAGGGCCAGCTTCTCAGTGAATGAAACGGCGCGTGGCTCGTGCCTATGCTTGGACCAGGAACAAGCCGGGCAAGTGGCGGGTTGCACCTCGCGAAGGTTGCACTCGCAACTATGGCTGCCACAATCGGTGGCGACGTCTTGAAGAAGGTATGGAGGTCACGATGCCCGCAGTCACCGCTGAAACGCTCACCCTGCCGCGCCTGCCTCATCCCGGTCCCGAGCTGGTCGACCGCCCGGTGGTCTCAGTCACCACAGCTCCCTCCGGCCTGGAAGGGGAGGGCTTCCCGGTGCGACGCGCCTTCGCCGGCGTCGACCTTGGAATTCTGGACCCCTTCGTGCACATGGACCAGATGGGCGAGGTCGACTACGGCCCAGGAGAGCCGAAGGGGACCCCTTGGCATCCGCACCGTGGGTTCGAGACCGTCACCTACATGATCGACGGCATCTTGCGCCATCAGGACTCCAACGGCGGCGGCGGCCTCATCACCGACGGCGATACGCAGTGGATGACAGCAGGTTCAGGTCTGATTCACATTGAGGCGCCGCCAGAGGAGGTCGTCGTGCGCGGCGGGCTGTTCCACGGCTTCCAGCTCTGGGTCAACCTGCCCGCCAAGCTGAAGTGGAGCCCGCCCCGCTACCAAGACATCCGCGGTCGTGCGGTCTCGCTGCTCAGCTCCCCCGACGGCGGCGCGCTGCTGCGCGTGATCGCCGGCGAGGTCGCGGGCCACCAAGGCCCAGGCGTCACCTACACCCCGATCACCCTGCTGCACGCCACCCTCGCCCCCGGCGCGCAGCTCCGGCTCCCGTGGCGACCCGACTTCAACGCCCTGGTCTACGTCCTTGCAGGGTCGGGCTCAGTCGGTACCCAGCGCCGGCCCGTGCGCATGGGCCAGCTCGCCGTCTACGGCCCCGGTGACGTGGTGACCGTCAGCGCGAATGCCAGCCAGGAGAGCCGCAGCCCACAGCTCGACGTGCTGGTGCTCGGCGGCCTGCCGATCCGCGAGCCGGTCGCCGCCTACGGTCCCTTCGTGATGAACACCCGCGAGGAGCTGCTGCGGGCGTTCGAGGACTACCAGGCCGGACGGCTCGGCACCATCCCCGCGGAGCCGCGGCCGGGCCACGAGGTCCTGAAGGAGACCATCGAGCCGCGCTAGGCGCACGCTGGATTGGTTATTGCGAGGTCGCCTTCGCGGCGTCCTGGAGGTAGTCGAACAGGTCGTCGACGAGGTCGTCGGCGCTGGCGTGGCCCTTGCCGTCCGCGGCGAGATGTCCGGCGGAGGCCAGGTCGGCGGCCCCGTGGGCCAGCGCCCGTAGCAGTGATGCCAGGCGGACGGGGTCGCCCGTGGGAGTGCGCCGGCGTCCTGGGCGGCGGCGACGATCTCGACCAGCATGGTCAGGACGTCGTGGGCTGCCTCCCCGAGTTCTTGGGAGTCAATCGTCCAGTTCCCGAAGGTGAGCTTGAAGCGCGCCGGGTACTCCAGCGCCCAGGCGACGTAGCGGTGCATCGCTTCGCGCAGGACCGCCGCCGGCGAGGGCTCGCGCTGGATCGTCTCGGCCAGTGCCTCGCGCTGGCGGGCCAGTTCGCGGGCGGCGATCGCGGCCAGCAGGGCTTGCTTGCTGGCGAAGTGCTTGTAGGGGGTGGTCACCGGCGCGACCGGCGGCATCGGGGAAGCGATCGCCCATCACCTGGCGGCCGATGGCATGACCGTGGTCATGGTCGGTCGCAGCGACCAGCGGCTCCGGCAGGCGCGACAGCGGATCCTGGGCGCGGTCCCGGACGCGGACCTGCGGCTCGAACACGCCGACCTGTCGTTGCTGGGGGAGGTGCGCGAGCTGGCCAAGCGGCTGGCCGATCAACCGGCGCCGGACGTGGTGGTCAGCAACGCGGCCGTCATCGCGGAGATTCGGGACGTCACCGCCGAGGGGCCTCCAGCGGACCCTTGTCACCAACCACCTGGCGCCGTACCTGCTGCTCCGCTCGCTGGTCGAACCGATCGGCCGGCGGCCGGCCCGTTTCGTGGTGGTGGGCGCCTCGCCGAACGCGCTGCGCCGCGTCCCGGTCGACCTGGACGATCTCGGGTTCGAAAACGAGCGTGGGCTGGGACCGGTGCCGAGCTTCCGGCCCTTTGCGGCCTACGGGCGCACGAAGAACATGAACGTCATGTTCGTCTACGGGCTGGCCCGCCGCCTGGAGGGGACGAACATCACCGTCAACGGTGCGCACCCGGGCATCATCAAGGGGACCGGGCTCGGCCGGGGCGCCTCGCGTGGGCTGCTGCGGGTCTTCAACTCCGTGCTGGACCTCTATCCGTGGATGCCGGGCCCCGGCGCCGGTGCCGACACGCCGGTGTGGCCGGCCACCGCGGCAGAGGTGGATGGCATCAGCGGGCGCTTCTTCGTCCAACGCAGGCAGGTCACAACCGCACCCCACACCACCGACATCCCACGCTGCGACCGCCTCTGGGACGAGAGCGCACGCCTGGTCGGCCTTCCCCCGGAACTGTGAACGCGGCCGTGTCTCCGTTGACCTGCACGGTGGAGCGGGGGGCGCACGCTTTGGTGCGGCGGCTGTTCGACGAGGTCGTCGCCGAAGACGTCCTGCCCAAGGTGCTGCACCGCTACGGGCCCATTCCCGCTGTGGTCGGCACCGAATGGCTCACCGGCCCGTGGAGCACATCTGGATCGCGGGATCCAGGATCTCCTCCAGCCATCCTGACGCGTCCGACCGCTGTTGGTCTCACGGCGGCGGGCTGGCCCTCCTGGTGCGAAGCTCGTCGAGGCCGGCGCGGACGATGGGGAACGGGTGGTTGGTGCGGCGCAGCAGCGCGATGGGGTGGCCGTTGCGGAACTGGCCCCGCCTCGCTGCGGAGCTACCGCCAGCAATACCGCCGCCCAGTGGACGCTGACCTGCTGGAGGAAGTGGCGAGGTGGGTCTCCGCGTACCTCCAGGATCGAGAAGCGTCCGCGCGGGATCGCGGGGACTGAGCTCCGCACCTCGTGCTACCCGGGAGGTACGGGGCGGGTTGGCTCCGTGGGGTGACGCGGACGACGGGTGCTGGCGCCTACCGTCGGCGGCGACGACTGGCCATTTGTCGACCAGTCCACCCGACGACGAAGGGATGACGCACCATGACGACAATCCAGGTGCACGAGCAGCACGGGGCGGCGGGAGCTTCGCCCCGACGGCCCCGCATGGCCTGGTGGCGGGCGCCGTTCAGCGCCGATACCTGGCGGCGGACGCTGTACGTCCTGCTGGTGGCGCCGGTCAGCGTCGTCTCCGTGCCGCTGGTGCTCATCGGCGGGCACCGCACCGCGGCGAGATGGCAGCGAGGCCTGGCCCGCCGCTACCTCGGGGTGTGGATCGGCGAGCCGGCGTCCGCTGGCACGGCCGCGCGGACGATCGCCCACGCGCTGCTAAGCCTGCCCATCAGCCTGGGATCGCTGGCGCTCGGCGTCTACCTGTGGTCGATCGTCCCGATGAACCTGGCGTACCCGCTTCGGCCGGGCACGATGGACTCCTACCAGCACTCCTGGGGCGGCCCGACGCTTGCCGGCGCATGGGCGGTGCATGCGGCGGGCGGGCTGGTGATGCTGTGGGTGGCGCCGTGGTTCGTCCGGGGCGCGGCGGCGTTGCAGGAGCGGCTGGCGCGGCGCCTGCTCGGCGCGGGCCCGTCGGGCTCGTGAGATGGCCGGGATCCGTGCGGATAACCTGACTGACGTGAACGCTCGCGGTACGGAGACCAGCGGAGCGGCGACCCGGAGCGGGGCGCGGGCCGCCGTCTCCTGGCTGCTGGCGCTCGCGCGCGATCTGTCCCCGTTCGGGGCGCCCGCACCCCCGCCACGGTCCCGCTGGTGGCGCTGGTCTGGCCGGTGACCAGCGTGCTCGCCCAGGTCGTGGTGCTGGTGATCGTCGGCCTGCGGGGGCCTCGCCGCGTGCTGCCCGTGCTGTGGGCGCTGCTCGCCGCGGTCAGCGGGATCGCCTGGCTGGCGGCGCCGGACCGGCGCGAGTGGGGTGCCCTGGCGACCATGCTGGTCCTCTCCGCGCTCGCGCTGGTCGCGGCTGATGCCCTGCGGGGACGCGACGAGACCAGGCGCCGCCTGCTCGAGCAGGAGCAGATCAGCGACGAGGAGCGCGCCCGCCGCGTGCTGCTCGAGGAGCGCGCGCGGATCGCCAGGGAACTGCACGACGTCGTCGCCCACCACATGTCGCTGGTCGCCATCCAGGCGGAGGCCGCGCCCTACCGAGTTGCCGACCCTCCGCCGGAGCTGACCGCCAGTTTCGCCAGCATCCGTGAGAACGCGCTGCAGGCGCTCGCCGAACTGCGGCGCGTGCTCGGCGTGCTGCGCGCCGAGCGCAACATCGAGGAGACCGCGCCGCAGCCCATGCTCGACGGGCTCGGCGACCTGGTCGCCGGCGTGCGCCGCGCGGGCCTGGAGGTCGAGACGGTGGTCTCCGGGACGCCCAGGCCGCTGCCGCCCGGGGTGGAGCTGTCGGCCTACCGGATCGTGCAGGAGGCGTTGAGCAATGTGATGCGGCACGCGCCAGGCGCCGACGTGCGGGTCGAGCTGGAGTACGCGCCCGCCGAGCTGGACCTGCGGGTGGTCAACGGCCCGCCTGGGGCGGCGCCGTCAGGGCCGCCGGGCCCGGGCCACGGCGTGCTCGGGATGCGGGAGCGGGCCGCCATGCTCGGTGGCGACCTGACCGTGGGGCCAACCGCGCAGGGCGGGTACGCCGTCGCCGCGGTGCTGCCGTTGTCGGGGAGCCACGACGCATGACCGTGCGGGTGCTGATCGCCGACGACCAGGCGATGGTCCGGGAGGGGTTCTCCGTCCTGCTGAACGCTCAACCTGACATCGAGGTCGCGGGCGAGGCGGCCAACGGGGAGGAGGCGGTCCAGCGGACCGCCGCACTGCGGCCCGACGTGGTGCTGATGGACGTGCGCATGCCCGTGCTGAACGGCCTTGAGGCGACCAGGCGGATCGTTGGCGCCGGGCCCGGCTTGGGCGGCGCGGCCGCCGGCGACGCGTTGCTGTCCCCGTCGGTGACCAGGAGGCTGATCGCCGAGTTCTCGCGGCTCGGCGCGCCCAAGGCCCCGACCAGGGAGCGGATCGAGCAGCTCACCGAGCGCGAGACCGAGGTGCTCGCCCTGGTCGCCCGCGGCCTCTCGAACGCGGAGATCGCGGCCCACCTGGTGGTGGCCGAGCAGACCGTCAAGACCCACGTCAGCCGCGTGCTGACCAAGCTCGGCCTGCGGGACCGGGCCCAGGCGGTCGTCTTCGCCTACGAGACCGGTCTGGTCCGCCCCGGCGAATAGGATCCGCCGCGGCGGAGGCTGCCGGCCCGCGCCGGCGGCCAGGGGCCGCAAGGGTCGACGAGCAGAAGGGAAGCGGTATGCCCCTTTCGGAGCGGGAGCGAGAGTTCCTGGAGCAGCACCGCAGCGGGGCGATGGCCACGCTCAGGGAGGACGGGAGCCCGCACGTGGTGCGGGTCGGCGTCGCGCTGGTTGACGGCAGGATCTGGAGCAGCGGGACCAAGGCTCGCGCCCGCACCAGGTACCTGCGCCGCGACCCTCGCGCGACCCTGTTCGTGTTCGACGAGCGCTGGCGCGGCCTCTCGCTGGACTCGACCGTGACGATCCTGGAGGGGCCCGACGCGCCGGAACAGAGCCTGCGCCTGTTCCAGACGATGCAGCAGGGCATGGAGCCGGCGCCGAGCCCGGGGAGCGTCCTCTGGGAAGGCACCGAGCGCAGCGCCGGCGAGTTCCTCCGGATCATGGAGGAGCAGCGCCGCCTGATCTACCAGTTCGAGGTCGTGCGCTCCTACGGAATGTTCTGAGCGCGAGTCCGGCGCGCGTCCTCGACGACCTCCAGGACCGCGGCGGCGACCAGGTCGGGCCGGTCATGGTGGATGGTGTGGTCGCTGTCCGCTGGGACGTCGGGCAGCGAGGCGACCGCGCGCGGCATCGGCGCGCTCACCAGGATCCCCCGGAATTCGTCCTGGCTCGCGCGCACCTGTGACCGGCGCGCGTGGATGCGAGCTGAGCTTGCCACGCCGGCTGCGGGCCGCCGCCTCACATGGTCAGGATGGGGCGGATGGCTTCGCGACGCTCCAGGGCGGTGAAGGCCTCGTGGACTCGGGCGAGCGGGTAGACGTGGGTGGCGAGCGGCTTGGCCGTCACAGCGCCGGTGGCCAGCAGGTCGATCATTGCGGGGTAGGCGTTGGGGCTCGAGCGGATGCCGAGCAGATCGATCTCGTCCAGGGCGAGTCGGTCGACCTCCAGCTCGACCTTGGCGCCGCCGGTGAGACCGAGCAGCGCGACCGTGCCGCCGCGCCGCACGCCGGCCAGTGCCTGCGAGACCGTGGCGGGGTTGCCGGAGCATTCGAAGACGCAGTCGACTCCGCGGCCGGCGGTGGCCGCGCGCAGGGCGGCGACCGGGTCGTCGCGCTGGTAGTCGACGACAGCGTCGCTGCCCAGCTCGGCGGCCAGCCGCAGCCGCGGCCCGCGCCCGACGGTGAGCACCCTGGTCCCGCCACGCCGCTGGTCTCCAGCAGCCTGGCGGCTCGCGGTTGGGTCATGCGCTCCAGACGACGGTCGCGATGGCCTGGCAACCCCTCAGCCTCCTCCAGGTTCTGGTCCGCCGCGGGGCGGCAATCGTTTGCACCATCGCCCCGAGGTCCCCGGCTGTCAAGGCGACCGGCAAGCAGCGCCGTCTCAGGTACCATCGTCGCGCGGTGAAGGCGACGATGGGGACGGCCCCCGGAGCGGGTCGAGACGCTGGTTGTCGGCGGTGGCATCGGTGGTCTGGCCACCGCCCTTGCGCTCTCGCGGCAGGGCATGCCCGTCTGCGTGCTGGAGCAGGCCCACGAATTCGGCGAAATCGGCGCGGGTATCCAGCTCGCCCCCAACGCGCTGCGGATGCTCGAACGGCTCGGCGTAGTCGAGCGCATCGCCGCCGACGCCGTGTACCCCCGACGGGCAGTGCTGATGAGCGCGGTCACCGGCGAGCGCCTCACGGGTCTGGACTTCGGGCCCAAGTTCCGCGAGACCTACGGCTACCCCTACATCGTCGTGCACCGCCGCGATCTGCTGGCCGCGCTGCTGGACGCCTGCCGCGCAAGCCCGCTGGTCACGCTGCGCAGCGACCGCAAGGTCCACGGCCTCGGCCAGGGCGCCGAAGAGGTGGTGGTCGCATGCGCCGACGGCTCCACCTATCGGGCAAGGGCGGTGGTCGGCGCCGATGGGGTCTGGTCCACCGTCCGCCGCTTCACGGTCGGCGACGACGAGCTGGTCTGCTCCAGGGACGTGGCCTACCGCGGCACCGCGCCGATCGAGGCGGTCCCGGAGCATTCTGGCCTCGACGTCGTCTGGTGGGCGGGCCCGAAGATGCACCTGATCCAGTACCCGATCCGTCGCGGCGAGCTGCTGAACCAGGTGGCGGTGTTCACCAGCGACCGCTACCGTCCCGGCGCCGAGGATTGGGGGACGCCTGACGAGCTGGAGGAGCGGTTCGCCGGCAAGCACGAGCACGTACGGTCCGGCCTGCGGCTGATCGGGCGTGAGCGGCGCTGGCTGCTGCACGACCGCGAGCCGGTGGGCGACTGGACGCGCGGGCGGGTCACGCTGCTCGGCGACGCCGCCCATCCGATGCTCCAGTACCTCGCCCAGGGCGCCTGCATGGCCCTGGAGGACGCGGTCTGCCTGGCGGACAGCATGTGGGCGCACGGCGACGACCCCGCCAAGGCGTTCCTGGACTACCAGCGGGAGCGTATCCCGCGGACGTCCAAGGCGCAGCGGTGGGCGAGGGGGATGGGGGAGCTGGTGCACCTCGACGGGATGGGCGCCCTGCTGCGGGACATGGTGATTCGAGACCGCGCCGACGACGACTACGCCTACGTCGACTGGCTCTACGGATACGGCGCCGAAGGGTAGTTGCGCGGCCCGCCCTGGCCGCGGTGGCGCCGCGGGCAGGCCGGCCGCTGGACCGCTAGCCGTCGGAGTCGCCGCCGGGGACCCCGTTGACCGACAGGCCGCGCTGGCTGTTCCTGCACACCGTTCGCGGTCCGGTCAGCAGCCCGCCGAGCGGGTCGTCCTCGTCCTCGGCGGCCTGCCGCGGCGCGACCTCGCCGTTCGGTTCGGCGGCCTGCCCTGACGCGACCTGGGCGGTCGCCGGAACCGTCACCGATTACCAGCCGGCCGGCGGCGTTGGCGGCGACGCTGCCGGCGGCGAGCACGACGCCGATGATCGCGCTCACTCCGGTGGCGCGCCTGGTCAAGGTCTTCACGCTGGTTGCTCCTCCCTGGCTTCGCGGGTTCGTGGGCACGGCGTGGGGACCTTGGGTGCGGCCCCGGCTCGGGCGCCGTGGACCGCGCAGCCCGTCGGGGCTCCCATCCCTCCAGGCGCTCGAGGATTTCGAGCATTACGGGCTCCGGAGGATCGCGACGGCGGTGGGCCCTCGTGGTGCCGAGGCGCTCGACCGCTCGTCTGGTCGGTTTTCCGTGGGGTTTTCGCTCGCGAATCTTTGAGCGACGCTTGCCCTAATTGCCGGTCGACACTGAGCCGGCGGAAATTGATATCGCGTGAAGTCTCGATCCCGAAACGGACGACCTAGTCGATTCGAACAGGAATAAGGCCGGTCGCATGCGCTATACTCCGCGATCGCGCAGTTCAGTCGGATCGCAGCAACGGCGCCGTCGCGGGGGGCCCCAACCAGAGCGGAGGTTCGCGCCCTCGGGCTCGCCGTTCTGCTTGGGGGAGACCAGATGCGTCGCTATAGCTCCGCTGCCAACTACGTCGTTGTCGCGTTGGTCGCGCTGGCGGTGGGGGCCGCCGGTGGTGTGGCCTTCGGGATGAGCCGGGCCGACGACAATGCCGACATGCTCGCCCCACTGGAGACGGCCAATGTGCCGAAAGTGCCGACCGCGTGCTCGACCGCTATCGCCCGGGCCGATTCCTCGATCGAGGTGGCCGACCGCGTGGCCGGCGAATTGGCGGACCACACCAAGGTCATGGACGACCTGATCGCCTCGCTGGCCGGGGTGAACAACGGCATGACCGCGCACAAGGCGCTCACCCAGGGGATGACCTCGATCAACAACGGCCGCCACGACCGGCGCGTCTTTGCCGAGGCCAAATCGCGCTACGCGGACGTCAAGGCAGCGTGCCGGGCGCAATGAGCGGGCCTCGCGGCGCGCGCCCGCCGCGACCCGGTCCAGAGGTGCCCGGCCGCCTGTCCCCTGACCAACCGGTCTGGGAGGTCGACGGCGAGCAGTGTCTGGCGGAGGAGGGCGCCGCCGATCAGCCGCGGCGGGAGCTGGTGCCCGACCCCCTCGGGCCCGCCGGGATCACGGTGACGCCGAGCTCGCCGCCGGCGCCGAGCGCGCGGTCGGCATCGGGCTCGCCGCCGGTGCCGGGCTCGCCGCCGGTGCCGGGCCGGCCCTCCCAGTGGGGCAGGCGCCTGCTGGCGGCGGTGCTGGCGGTCGGGTTGTTCGCGGGCGGGATCGCGCTCGGGTCGGTGCTGGCGGGAGGCCGCGGGGAACCGGCGCGGCCGGCGAGCGCCGCGCGGCCCAGCGCCGCCCCCAGCAGCGCCGCCCCCAGCAGCGCGCCGCCGACCACCGCGGCTCCGGCACGGCAGGTGGCGTCACCCGCCTGCCTGTCGGCGGTCGACGACGCCGACGCCGTGATCTCCTACCTGGTGACCAATATGCGCGACCAGCGGCTGGCCAGGACCCTGGAGCAGTACCGGGAGGCGAGCCGCGCCTGCCGGCGCGCGAGGTGACCGCGTGGGGGCGCCCAGTTCGTCGACTGGCCAGCGCTTCGTAACGTCGATTTAACACCGAAGCACGAGCCTTGGCGCGGTTGTCGTGCTGTACTTGTTCGCGGCCCGCAGGGGCCACCTGTTCCGTGAGCTCGAACCCCAGGAGCACGAAGTGATCAAGCGATCTCCCGTCAAAGGCAGCCAGAGCGTCAAGGTCTCGTTCATCCTTCCCAGGGACGGCGCCGGTGGCGTCTCGGTCGTCGGCGACTTCAACGACTGGAACCCGCTGGCCCACCCGCTGCGGCCGCGCAGCAACGGCACCCGCAGCGTCGTGCTGACCCTGCCTGCCGGTGGTCGCTACGCGTTCCGCTACCTCGCCGAGGGCGGGCACTGGCACGACGACGAGGCCGTCGAGGCCTTCGAGCCCAACGGCGTCGGCGGCTTCAACGCCATCCTGGAGACCTGAGCCCGGCGGTTCACCCATGGCGGCGGCGAGCCGCGCGGCGCCCGGCCGGCGCCCGGCTACGCCTCGAGCTGGTGGACCCGCTCGGGGAGGAAGACCGAGAGGACGTCGCGGAGCGACACCACCCCCAGCGGCTGGTCCTGCTCCACCACGACCAGGTGGCGGATGTGGCGGTGGGTCATCTCGGTCGCGGCCACGGTCACGTCCCAGTTCGGCGAGGCGGTGACCACCGGCGCGGTCATGTGGTCGCCCACGCGCGCGCCCTCCAGGTCGGCGCTCTGCGCCGCGGCGTGGAGCACGTCGCGCTCGGTGAGGATGCCGACCACCCGGCCCTGCCGCTCGACCACGACCGACCCGATCCCGTGATCCCGCATGGCCTGCGCGGCTTCGCGGACCGACTGCTCGGGGTCGATCGAGACCACCGGGCTCTTCATGATGTTGCGGACCTGCATGGCTCGGCCTCCTTATGGCGAATCAACGGCGCCTCCTAGGCGCCCTATCGGACCGGCGGTCGGGCTGCTGGAGCTCGGGGGTGCACTCGCGAAGTTCGCCTCCGTCGGGTCGGCTTGTCAAGCGGTAGCGCGGCGCGGGCCCGTGCGCCCCCGCGGCCGCCCTCAGGACCCGGTGTCGGAGCGGTCCTCGATCTCCCAGGCGTGGTCGAGGGCGTGCCAGGCGATCCGGCGGGCGGCGTAGCGGGGCGGCCAGCCCTTGGGGACCGGTGGGGCGCCGTCGGAGGGCGCACGCAACACCGCCAGGATCTCCTCGCGGATGGCCTCGATGGCGGCGCGGTCGTCCCTGGCCGGCTGGGGATGCTTGATGCCCAGCTTGCGGGCGTAGGCGACCTCCGCCCCGAGGACGTGGTCGACGATCTTGTCGCGGTCGCGCCCGCCGCCCCGCGGTCCCTTGCGCAGCTCCGCCGGGGCGCCGGCGACCACCCGGTCGAGGACGGCCCACGCGGCGGCGACCAGCGCGCTCCGCCGCTCGGCCTCCTTGGCGGGCACGGCCGCCTCCTCGGTGGCGACGACCTCGTGGGGGACGCCGAAGTCGGTCGCCCCCGATCCCTGAACCCGCTCGACCACCTCGAAGCTGTCGCCGACCCTGGCCGGCAGCTCCATCCCCGCCTGCTCGGCGACCACCGCGTAGCGCGGCGCGTAGGCCGCCAGCGCCTCCAGCGCCAGCTCTTCGCTCTTGCCCGACCGGCACCAGCCGGGCCAGTCGAGCGCGCACGCAAACACCCGCTTGTGGCCCAGCTCGACGCCGACGGCGGTCGATCGGGTGCGGCGTGTGGTGGTTGGCATGCCGGCATTCTCCCACGTCGAGGATCAGGCCCCCACCGCCCGGCGCCATCTCGCCTCGGGCACCAGCATGCCGAGCAGGACCGCGATCAGCGCGACGAGCTGCACCGCACCGGCCACGTAGATGCCGAGCACGGCGGTGGCCAGCGCCAGCGGCGCCGCGGCGGCACGGTAGGCGAGCGGACGGATGCGCAGCGCTCTGCGGAAGGCCACGTCACCGGCCAGGTAGAGCGCCACCCCGGCGGCCAGCGTCAGCGCGGGCCCCGGGTCCAGGCGGTGCGTCGCCTGACCCAGTGACAACTTCACGCCCGCCGCCAGGCTGATGATCCCGAGCAGCATCGGCACGTAGGCGAAGAAGTAGGCGCGGACGGCCAGCAGCAGCCGCCGGTTCAGGTCGGGCACCGACTCGAGCGCCTGCTCGGCCCGCTCCTCCTCCCCGGCGAAATAGGTCCACCACAGCGCCGCGGCCAGCGCGAGCCCGAGCAGCACCGTCCCGAACAGCCGCACGGTCAGGGCCTCGCGGCCGACGCTGATGCCGATGGCGACGACCGATTCCCCGAGGGCGACGATCAGCAGCAGCCCGTGCCGCTCCACGAAGTGCGCGGGCCGGATGTTGGGCCGTGCCGGCGAGCGGTTGGCGTACGGCATGACCAGCTGGATGAGGATCGCCACCCCCCACAGCGCGTAGGTCGCCGGCCCGCTGAGCAGCCCGGCCGCGATGACGCTGAGCGCGGCCAGGACGTTGAACGGCCCCACCCAGACGGCCATGGTGCGTCCGTACACGGAGGTGTAGAGCCCGCCGTGGACCAGCACCACCAGCAGGTAGCCGAGGCCGAACGCCAGCCCGCCGCCGTCGAAGGCGCGCGGGATCGCCAGAGCGCAGACCAGGAAGGCGGCCATGCGAGGATCAGCAGCAACCTGCGGACTGGTAGCACCGGCGGCACCTGGTTGGTCAGCCAGGCGTAGCCGCCGTACATCCAGAACAGCACCACGAAGATCAGCGCCACCCGTAGCCCGCTCACCACCGACAGGTCGCCGGCCAGCAGCCCGGTGAGCTGGGTCAGGGTGAACACGAACACCAGGTCGAAGAACAGCTCCAGCGAGGTGACCCGCTGCTCCTCGGCTTGCGGCGGCTGCGTCTCGCGCCAGGTCAGCTCTCGCCCCACTGCCAGGGCCAGACGTGGGCGCCGGAGTTGTCGCCGTGGTAGTAGAGGATGACACCGTAGAGCACCACGAGCATCGCGATCGCCGCGAAGCCCACGATCGCGACCTGGAGCGCGACGGCGCGCTTGATCTCGCGCCAGTCGGAGCGCTTGCGCGACCCTGCCCGGTGCCCACTGGCCTTCCAGAGGTCGCGCGGCGTCACCGCCCGGTGCACCCGCCCGAGCCGGCGCCCCAGCTCATGTTCGTCGAGCTCGCCGGCCTGGAACGCCGCGTTCAGCAAGCTGACGGCCCGCTGCTGCTCATCGAGGGTGATCAGGGAGGGGCCCTCGTCCTCGGGGGTGGCCCCCCGTCGCCTCGCCATCACGCACCTCCCGCGCCAGGATGCGGCACGATGCCCGATCGCCTGCTCTGTTTGCCCTGGTCTCTGGGCGATCTTGACGAATCGTGCCGACCCAGGCAACCGGGTTCTCGTGGTGTCAGGCCGTCCCGCCGATCGCCAGCGCCGTCGCGGTCCCGAGGAAGCGGCCGAGGTCGGCCACCTCCGCCTGCAGTCCCGCGTGGACCCGGTGCGGCAGCCCCGCGAAGGGCTCGACCGTCACCTCCAGGCGCCGAGCGCGCCTGCTGGAGGACCAGGTGGCCACCGCCCGGCCGTCGACGACCAGCGTCGGCTTGATGAAGCCGCCGGCGGTCCACACGGCGCGGGCGTGCTCCTGGGGGACCGCCAGCGCGCGGCTGCGATAGCCGAGCATGAGGACGTCGAAGCCGGGCAGCAGGTGGACCAGCGGACCTTCCGGTCCGGGATCGGCCAGCCAGTCGGCCCGCGACGCCAGCAGCCACGCGGGCTCGCCGGCGACCTCGACCTCGATCAGCTCGCCGGCGACGCGGCTCCAGGCGGCACGCGCCTCGCGCGGCTCCAGGCCTGACCACCAGGCGAGGTCGCGCGGCCCGGCCGGCGCGTAGGCGGCCAGGTAGCGGCGGGCCAGCTCGCCGAGCGCGACCTCGCGGTCCAGCGGACCGGTCCTGGCCGGCGCCGCGCCGAGCCAGTCCTCCAGCAGCACGAAGGTGGGCTCGGCACCGCGGTCGGGACCGTGGCAGACCAGGCCCTCCAGCCCGGCGCGGTGGACCAGGTGGGCGATCCGCTGCCCGGAGGGGTCCACGCCGGCCACGGCCAGGCGCTCGGCCAGCTCGGGTCGGGTCAGCGCGCCGTCCCGATCCAGTGCCAGGCGGATGATCCGCAGCGCCCGCTCGTCCACCCTGGCCCGCTCGACGTCGGCCGCCGCCAGGCCGGTGGTCCTCGGCCGCAGGGTCAGCGCGCTGGCGGAGGGGAGCTGGGCGTGCACACCGCACAGCTGGTGGACGGTCCCGACCGCGCCGGGCGCCGGCCTGCCGCGGCGGTCGAGCCGTTGCGAGCGCAGCCGCAGCAGCCTGGCCTGCTCGTCGCTGAGCATGATCCGGTCCATGGGGCGCCCACGCTACCGCGCCAGGGCGCGGTGACGACGCGCTCGGTCAGCGCCCGCGGCGCCGGGCCGACGGCAGCGACCGGCTGGTCGACGCGGTGGTCGCCTGGGGCGACGACGAGGCGGTGGCGCGGCGGGTGCGGGAGCACCACGAGGCCGGCGCCGACCACGTCTGCGTCCAGGTGCTGACCGGGACCGGCGACGTCTTCCCCCGAGCCGAGTACCGCCACCTCGCCGAGGCGCTGCGCGGGTAGCGGCCGGGGGCGCTCGCGGCCCACGCCGCTCAGATCTCCTTCGCGATGGCGGCGAGGATGTCCTCGCTGTCGGCCGGGCGGCCGGCGCGCACCGAGATGGATTCCATGACGTGCAGGTACCGCAGGACGTCGTCGCGCTTGTCCAGGTACATCGCGCCGGTCAGGTGCTCCAGGTAGACGACGTCCGGCAGGTCGTCGTCGGCGAATCGCAGGATGCTGAAGGCGCCCACCATCGCGGGGTGCGCGCCGGCGCCGAACGGCAGGATCTGGAGCACCACGCTGGGCAGCCGGGAGTACTCGATGAGGCGGTCGAGCTGCGCGCGCATCACCCGCGGGCCGCCCACCGGCCGGCGCAGCGCCCCCTCGTCCACCACCGCCCACAGCCGCGGCGGACCGGGGCGGGTGAGCAGCGCCTGGCGGGCGAGCCGCAGCTCGACCCGGCGGTCGGTCTCGTCCGGCGTCTCGTCCAGCGCCCCGCCCATCACCGCCCGCATGTAGTCGTCGGTCTGCAGCAGCCCGGGGACGAACTGGCCCTCGTAGGCGCGGATCAGGGTCGCCGCCTGCTCCAGGTCGACGTAGGCGCGGAACCACGGCGGTAGCAGGTCGCCGTAGTGGTGCCACCAGCCGGTGTCCTTGGTCTCGCGGGCCAGGTCCAGGACCGCCTCGACCTCGGCCGGGTCGGTCACGCCGTAGAGGGCGAGCAGGTCGACGACGTCGCGCTCCTTGAAGCCGACCTGCCCGTTCTCGAGCCGGTGGATCTTCCACTCCGAGGCGCGGATGCGCGCACCCGCCTCCTCGCGCGAGATCCCGCTCTGGACGCGAAGCCGGCGAAGCTGCGAGCCGACCAACATGCGGCGGACGGTGGGCCCGCCGGCTTGCTGCGCTTCTGTCACGTCCTGTGCCCCCAGGCCGGTTCGGATCAGCGCATAGTCTGCCACTCCGAGCCGCTCCGGGCACTCACGCCGGCTCGGCGGCTTGCGTACCTGGGGCGTGTCTGCGATACGTATCGCATGGCCGCACCTCGAGGGACGTACACGTTCTGGCGCTGGCCGGCGCACGCCAACGGCGCGAGCAGCCTCGCCTGGGACCTGACCGTGCTGCGCGATCCCGGCGCGACGACCTACTTCTGGGCGCACCAGTGGAGCTTCGAGCGCGGGGACGTGGGCTACTTCGGGCTCCAGGCCCACGACCTCCGGGACGACGGCAGCACCGGCAGGCTGGCGGTGTTCTCCATCTGGTCGGCGGTCGGCTGCGCGGACAACCCCGGCTGCCACGCCGGCGTCGAGGGCCAGCGGTTCTGGACCTGCCGCCTGGCCTACGACTGGGAGGCCGGCCGCGCCTACCGCCTGCGCATCGCCAGAACCGATCGGGGCTGGTGGAGCGCGACGGTGACCGACCAGGCCAGCGGCTCCGAGACGCTCGTCGGCAGCATCCGGGTGCCGCGCCGCTGGGGCGGTCTGGACCTGGCCACCCGGGGCTCGTCGATCTGGACCGAGTTCTACGGCGCCAACGTCCCAGGCGGGCTGGCCGGGCCCGAGCTGGTGCCACACGCGGCGGTGCGGTTCGGGGTTCCAGGGGCCAACGACTGGACGGTCCGCCCCACCGCCCACGACAACCGGCTCGGCACCGGGGACTGGGACAATTCCCGGGTTGCCGATGCCGCCCCCGATGCCGTCACCCACGAGATGGGTATCCCGCTGGTGTAGCCAGATAGAGGAGTCGACATGTCACCTCCGGCCTGGACCGCTTCGGTCCTGGGGCGCGCCCGCAGCCCGATGGCCTGGTTCCAGCTCGTCGCCGGGCTCTGGCTGTTCGCCGCCGGCGTGGTCCTGGGCCTGCGCTCCAGGTTGGGAGTCGGGCCCTGGGATGTGCTCCATGACGGCATCCGCCACGTGACGCCCCTGTCCTTCGGGGTCGCGACCATCCTCGTCGGCGTGGTCCTGCTGGTCGCCGGGGCCCTGGCCGGCGTCAGGCCCGGGCCGGGCACGCTGGTCAACATGGTGCTCATCGGGATCTTCTCTGACGCGATGCTCGCCACCGGCATCGGCGCCGACCTGGGCGCGCGCGGGCTGCCGATGCGCCTGGCCGCCGTGGTCGTCGGTGTCCTCCTGGTGGCGCTCGGCTCCGCGCTGTACATCGGCGCCGGGCTCGGGTCGGGCCCCAGGGACTCCCTGATGCTGGCGATCGCGGCGCGCACCGGGCTGCGGGTCGGCGTCGTCCGGGCGATCATCGAGACCAGCGTGCTGATCATCGGCGTGCTGCTCGGTGGCGCGGCCGGCATCGGTACCATCCTGTTCGCCTTCGGGATCGGTCCGGCCGTCGAGGTGGCCTTCCGGTTGCTGGGGGTCGAGGTGCCCTCCAAAAAGACGGCTCCGAGGGTTCAGCCGTGCGAGACGTGCTGACCACCAGGGAGGTCGAGTGAGTCCAGACGAGGCGCGGGCGTTCGTGGCCCGCAACCACTGGGCGGTGCTGGTGACCCGACGGTCCGGCGACGGGCTCCAGACGTCGCCGGTCACGGTCGGGGTGGACGGCGACGGCATGGCCACGATCAGCACCAGGGAGACCGCCTACAAGGTCCGCAACCTGCGCAACGACCCCAGCGCGGTGCTGTGCGTGTTCTCGGACAGGTTCTTCGGGCCCTGGCTCCAGGTCGAGGGTGCGGCCCAGATCGTCTCCCTGCCCGAGGCCATGGAGCCGCTGGTCGACTACTACCGCCGCATCAGCGGCGAGCACCCGGACTGGGACGACTACCGCCGCGCCATGGAGGAGCAGCGGCGCGTGCTCATCCGGATCCCGTTCGAGAAGGTGGGCCCGAGCCGCTTCGGCTAGCATCCGGCCGGTCCACCGAGGTTCCCGATGTCCACCGGAAAAGGAGACGCAGATGGCCGACGCGGTCAACGTGGGACTGCTCGTCCGCATCGAGGCGCTGCCTGGCCAGGAGGCGGCAGTCGAGAGCTTCCTCAGGGGCGGCCTGCCGATCGTCCAGCAGGAGCCGGCCACGATCACCTGGTACGCGATCCGGCTGGGCCCGTCGACCTTCGGGATCTTCGACACGTTCCCCGACCAGGACGGCCGCCAGGCGCACCTGTCCGGTCAGGTGGCCGTCGCGCTCATGGAGAACGTCGGCAAGCTGTTCGGCGAGCCCACTATCGAGCAGGTCGACATCCTGGCGGCCAAGCTGCCGGGGTAGCGTGGACGGACGCTTCCTGAGCGAGCCGGAGGTCGCATGCACCCAACCGCCACGGAGGTCGTCGTCCGTCCAGCGCGTGAGCAGGACCTGGACGCGATCGTCGAGCTCTTCGTCGAGGTGGCCGCCGAGGGCCGCTGGATCGGCACCGAGCCGCCGGTGGACCGCGACCGCCGCCGCCGGCGGCTGGCCGAGACGCTCGACCAGGAGCGCGAGGTCGTGCTGGTCGCCGAGGCCGGCGGCCGCATCATCGGCCAGTTGGGCATGGACCTGGCCGGCTACGGCGTGGCCGACCTCGGCATGCTGGTCTCCGAGGGCTGGCGCGGCCGCGGCGTGGGCAGCGCGCTGCTGCGGGCCGGCATCGAGTGGGCGCGCGGGGCCGGCGCCCACAAGGTCGCGCTCCAGGTCTGGCCGCACAACGCGGCGGCCCTGGCGCTCTACGAGAAGTTCGGTTTCCAGCGCGAGGGCCTGCTGCGCGGCCACTACCGCCGCCGCAACGGCGAGCTGTGGGACGCCATCGTCATGGGCCTGCCCCTGTGAGGCTGTGAGGCGCCCTGGCTCTGGAAGAACTCGACGGTCTTAGCGGGGGAGGCCGCGTTCCAGGACCACCTCGCGCGGGCGCTTGTCGTCGCGCAGGCCCAGGAAGCGGGGGTGGCGCAGCTTGCCGTCGCGGGTGACCTCGGTGAAGCCGATCTGGGCGACCAGCTCGGGGCGCACCCAGTGGACGCGGCTCCGCGGCAGCCCGTCGTGCTCGAACGGCGGCTCGGCGCGTGCCAGCCGGTCGAGCCGCGACCGCAGGTCCCGCAGCACGGCCTGGCTGTAGCCGGTGCCGACCTTGCCGGCGTAGCGCAGCGCACCGCGGTCGTAGTAGCCGATCAGCAGCGCCCCCAGCCCCACCCGCGTGCCGGTCGGATCGGTCCAGCCGCCGATCACGAACTCCTGCTCGTTGACGCACTTGAGCTTCAGCCAGTCCTCCGAGCGGGCGTGCTGGTACGGCGCGTCGGCGCGCTTGGCGATCAGGCCCTCCCAGCCCCTGCGGCAGGCGTCCCGGTACAGCGCCTCGCCCTCGGTGTTGCGGTGAGGCAGGAAGCGAAGTGGGTCCCCGTAGGACAGCGCGTTGCGCAGCAGCGACTTCCGGTCGCGGAGCTGGAGCGCGGAGGTGTCGTTGCCCTCGAGATGGAGGATGTCGAAGAGGTAGTAGAACACCGCGACGCCGCTGCGCAGCGCGCTGGCGGGGTCGCGGAGCTGGATGCGGCGCTGGAGGCGCTCGAAGCTGGTGCGCGGCCCCTCGAACGCGACGATCTCCCCGTCGACGATGAAGTCGTCGCTGCGCTGCGCTTCGAGCGGGCCGACCAGCTCGGGGTAGGCCTCGTTCAGCGGTTGGCGGGTCCGCGACAGCAGCCGCAGCCGGCCTCCGTGGCGGAAGGCCAGGCAGCGCTCGCCGTCCAGTTTGCGCTCGTAGATCCATCCGGGGTCGGAGAAGCGCTCGTTGGTCAGCACGGCCAGCATCGGCGCTGTCCATTCCGGCTGCTCCTGCGGCCGCAGCAGTTCCCTGGCCCGCGGAGGGAGTCGGTCCAACGCGCTGGTCATGCCGCCCCGTCAGCTCCCGTCCTTGTCGGTGGTGCACCCTGCGGGTTCCCGCAAACGGCACGGCTGACACGCGAGGCCGAGCTAGCCTCTTGGGAGGGGCGAGCGGGGGTTCTCGGGGAGCGCGCCGGCCGGCTCGACGTCGAGACGACCGCGCCTGATCGCGGCGACGACCTCGCGCAGCACCCGGCCGCTTTGCCGCCATCCACGGACCCGCCAGACCCGCCGCGGCGCGTCGATGCCCCGCCGCTCCGCCTCCACCAGCCAGGGGCGGTCGATCAGCAGGCTCGCCGCCACGAGCACGATCGCGCCACCGAGGCCGCCCAGGACCGCCGCCGGGTGCGCCATCGACGGGACCACCCTGGTGGCCACGAACCAACCGAGCAGCCCGAGCCCGGCGGCTGCCCCCAGGATCACGATGGCGCAGAGCAGCACCACGACCTCCTGCGCCAGCTCGATGTCGGTGATCCAGGAGCTGGAGGTCGGGCCGGCGCCCCCCGGTGCGTGAGCGCGGCCGCCGGGGCTGGCCAGGCCGGCGCATGCGGTAGGCTGCCGAGCGCTCAGGCTCCGGACGCGTTGGGAGGTCGTCCTGGTGGACTCCGGTCGCATCCTGATCCGTGACGCCGCCGTCCTCGACGCCGAGGCCGGCGAGCTGATCGAGAAGCAGGCGGTGCTGGTCGACGGCGACCGGATCGTGGAGGTCGGCTCGACCGCGAAGGTCAGCGGCGGCGACGCCACGGTGCTGGACGCCGGCGGGATGACCCTGATGCCCGGGCTGATCGACGCGCACGTGCACGTCACCGCGGCGACCGCGAACCTCGCCGAGCTTCATGAATGGGCGCCGACCTATCTGACCGCCCGGGCGGCCGGGATCCTCAGCGGGATGCTTGACCGCGGCTTCACGACCGTCCGCGACGTGGCCGGGGCGGATTTCGGCCTGTCCGCCGCAGTGGCGGAAGGCCTGCTCCCGGGTCCGAGGCTCGTCTTCGGCGGTAGGGCGCTGTCGCAGACGGGCGGACACGGGGACCCTCGCCCGCCCGGACGGGCGCTGCTCGACCAGCACCCGTGCACGCCCGCCATGACGGTCGTCGCCGACGGCGTGACGGAGGTCCGCCGCGCCGCGCGCGAGCAGCTCCGGCGCGGCGCCCACCACGTCAAGGTGATGCTGTCCGGCGGGATCGCCTCGCCGACGGACCGGGTCGACTCCACCCAGTACTCGATGGAGGAGCTGCGCGCGATCGTGGAGGAGGCCCGGGCGGCCAACCGTTACGTCACCGGCCACGCCTACACCGCCCTGGCCGTCAACCGGGGCCTGGAGGCGGGGGTCGGCTGCATCGAGCACGGCAACCTGATGGACGAGTCGTCGATCCGGCTGTTCCAGCGGACCGGCGCGTTCTACGTGCCGACACTGGCGACCTACTCCGCGCTGGCCGAGGAGGGCATCGAGCACGGCATGCCCGCCGACCAGCACCGCAAGGTCTTCGACGTGCTGGACGCCGGACTGCACGCGCTGGAGCTCGCCCACCGCGCCGGCCTGCCGATCGTCTACGGGACCGACCTGCTCGGCGGCATGCACCGCCGCCAGCTCAGCGAGTTCACCCTGCGGTCGCGGGTACAGCCCGCCGCCGACGTGATCCGCTCGGCCACCACCGTGGCGGCCCGGCTGCTGCGAATGGAGGGCCAGGTGGGCGTGGTGGCGCCAGGGGCGATGGCCGACCTGCTGGTGGTCGACGGCGACCCGCTCCAGCGGCTGGAGGTCATGACCGATCCCGAGCGCCACCTGAGGCTGGTCATGAAGGCCGGGACCATCCACGCCAGCAGCCTGGCCTGAGCGGTGGCCGCAGATCCAGGATCCGACCGGGTCCGCACGCTGCCGATCCACCGGGACGAGTTCGTCCACAGGCTTGCGTGAACCAGGCGCGCGGCCCCCTCCGGTCTGCTACCCTGCCGGGCGGCAGCAGGTTCATGTTTGGCGTCGCAGTCCCAGTCGAGCTTGTCCCTTGCGCTCGCGGGTACGTGCCCGTGGATGTTGAACGATCCTCCGAGTGATGGAGGGAGGGACAAGCATTCATGACCGTTGGAACCGTCAAGTGGTTCAACGCTGACAAGGGGTTCGGCTTCATCAGCCCTGAGTCGGGGCCGGACGTGTTCGTGCATTTCAGCGCGATCCAGGCCAGCGGCTACCGCTCGCTGGACGAAGGCCAGACCGTCGAGTTCGACGTGGTCGACGGGCCGAAGGGCCCGCAGGCCGCCAACGTGCGGGCGGCCTCCGAGTAGCCTCCACGGCGGGCCGACCACGGCCCCGCCGATCGCAGCCCCACCTGCCTGGAGCGGGTGGGGCTGCCTGGTCTGCGGGCCCTGGTGCTCCCTGCCTCGCGGCTCGGGAACCGAGGCGAGCTCCTGGCCGTCTACAGGTTGCGAACCGTGATCGAGGAGGCCGGTGTGGACAGGTCACGCCCAAGGCGCTGGAGGGCCCGCGCCCCGCTCATGGCGATTGCCGCCGTCATCGCGCTCGGCGGCTGCGCCCGGAGCGACGGCGCGCCGGCGGGCGGCATCCAGGGGAAGACGCAGGCGGGCGCGCCGGCGGAGGGCCAGCGGGACGCCAAGGCTGGTCCCGGCGGGCAGCCGCTCCGCGCCGGGACGGAGCCAGGCATGGCGGGCGTGAATGGGGCAGGCAGCTGCGACCCGGCGGCGGCGCCGCCGCGGCGCGCGGCGGTCATCGCCTACGACGGTGCCGGCCACCGGCGCTGGTCGGTGCCCCTGCCGGTCGGCTCGCAGCTCGACAGCAACATCGGCCCGCTGGTGGATGGCGACACCGTCTACTCCACCGAGGGCGACGAGCTGCGCGCCCTGGCCGCCGGCGACGGCAGCCAGCGCTGGCGCCTGGCCTTGGGCGGCTCGGTGTACGACGCCTCGGTCCGCGACGGCGTCGTCGTGGTCCGCGTCGGGCCGCTGGACGCGGGCCACGTGCTCGGGATCGAGGCCGCCACAGGGGCGGAGCTGTGGCGCTTCACGCCGCCGCGGGGCGCCTGGCTGTCGTGGCAGCAACTGCTCACCGACGACGGCGGCGTGGTCGTGACCGGCGAGCGGGGAGCGCTGGTGGTCCTGGAGCGCCGCGACGGCACGGTGCGCTGGACCAGGCCCGCCGGCGAGCGGGCCACACCGAGGGTCTTCGCGACCACCGGGAACCGCGTCCTGTGGATCGGCCGCGGCGCCCTCGAGAGCTTCGACGCCGCCACCGGCCGGCTGCTGTGGCGGACCAGTGGCGTGGTCCATGCCGGTGAGTTCTCGGCTGAGCTGACCGTGACCGGGGACGTCGTGATCGTGGGGCTCGGGGTCGACCCGGCCTACAAGCCGGTCACCGCCTACGACCTGGCCACCGGCAAGGAGCGCTGGCGGCTGCGGCCCTCGGCGGAGGCGGCGGTGGTCGGCGCCGGCCCCGCCGGCGTGGCGGTGGCGACCCGCGGCGAGCGGCAGCGCTGGGGCAGCCTGGAGCTGGTGGACGCCGCCACCGGCACGGTCCGCTGGAGCCAGCCACTGACCGGGTGGATCCAGCAGGACATGGTCGACGCGATCAACCGGCAGGCCCTGGTGACCGCGGACGAGGTCGTCTACGTCGAGCAGTTCTCCAACCTGGTGGTGGGTCGGAGCGCTCGGGACGGCGGGGTGCGCTGGCGGACGCGCCTGCCCGGGGGTAGCGGCTGGCCGCAGTGGGCCGCCGCCGGTCGCCTCCTGATCAGCGGCTTCAAGGAGCGGTCGGGGAGCGCGGAGTCCTTCCTGGCGTCGCTCGATATCGGCAGCGGGCGGATCACCTGGAGCAGCCGGCTCCCGACGAACAGCGACCGTCCCGCCACGCCGCTCGGCGACGGCGCGGTGATCCAGGTGGCCGACCCGCAGCGGGCCTGCGCCGTGGACGGCCGCGTCAGCGGGCCCCGGACAGCGGAGGGTGGGACACCGAGATCAGGCCCGCCGGCGGAGGCCCGCCCGGCCTGATCTCGCGGCCGAAGGCCGCTTGGCCACGGCCCGCCGGGGCGCCGAGGGTCAGCGAGGAGCTTCGCCCACGGCCCGGAGGGCGGCCAGGCGGTCGGCGTCCAGGCGCTCCAGGACCTCCACCGCTTCGAGGTTGGCGGTCACCTGGTCGGGGCTGGTCGCGCCGAACAGGACGCTGCACACCAGCGGGTTGGCCAGCGCGAACGCGAGCGCCAGCGCGGCCGGGGTGGTGGCGAGGTCCCGCGCCATGCCGCGCAGCTCCTCGGCGACCTCCAGGGCTGCCCGGTGGCGTGGGCTCTGCAGGTCGCCGGCCAGCCGGCCCTCGGCCCCGGCCGCGCCGTACTTGCCGGTCAGCGCTCCGGCCGCCAGCGCCGAGGAGGCGACCACGCGCACTCCGCCGGAGCCGAGGACCTCTGCCACCCGCGGGTCCTCCACGTCGGAGCGGTGCACCAGGTTGTAGGCGAGCTGGGCGGCGCACGGCCTCGGCCAGCCGTCGGCCTCGGCGATCCGGATGGTCTCGGCGACCATCGCGGGCGGCCAGTTGAGCACGCCCCAGGCCCGCAGCTTGCCGCTGGCGACCAGTCCCCCGACCTGGCCGACCAGGTCCTGGAGATCGAGCCCGTCGGGCGGTGGGGCGGAGTACGCGAGGTCGAGGTGGTCGAGCCCCATCCGCTGGAGCGAGCCGTCCAGCTCTTCGGCGGCGCTCTGGTCCGGCCAGAACTCCCACCAGAGCTTGTTGGCGACCACGACCTCGTCGCGGTTCCAGCCGGTCGCGCGGAACAGCTCGCCGAAGACCATCTCGGAGTAGCCGGTCGGGATCGGCGCCGTGCCGGTCTCGTCGTTGTAGCGGGCGTCGTCCAGGAAGGTGACGCCCAGCTCCCTGGCCTTGTACATCACCGCCAGGCCCGCCGACCGCGGGATCCGCTCGTAGGTCCGCCACGACCCCAGCGAGAGCACCGAGACCGACAGCCCTGAGGAGCCAAGCGGTCTTGCTGGCAACGCGCTCATGGTTCCCTCCGTCCCGGCCGGGCGCGGCTCATGGCCGCCGGCGCCAGAAGTCGTGGCGGTCGCGGCCGGGCACGAACCCCTGCGCCTCGACCATCGCGGCGGCCGCCGCGAAATCGCGCGCCACCGCCGCGGGCGCGTGCGCGTCGCTGCCGAACGAGACCGCTTCGCCTCCGGCCTCGTGCCACCACCGGACGATCTCCGGCCGCAGCGGCACGACCGTGTTGACCTCCAGCGCGCGCCCCGACCGGGCCAGCGCGCGCAGCACGCCGCGGAGCTCCTCCTCGAAGTCGGCGGGCTCGAAGGGCCGGGCGCTGGCGGGCCGCCGGCGGACCGGGTAGTCGAGGTGGGCGAGCACCTGGAAAGGGTCCGAGGACTCCACCATCCGCTCGGCCTCGGCAAGGTAGGCGCGCATGACCCCGTCGGGGTCCAGGCCGCCGGGCGCGTAGTCCTCGTACAACTCGTCGACGATCCAGGGGCCCTCCGGCAGTTCCAGGGAGTGCAGCGATCCCAGCACCCGCTGCCAGGCCCCGGCGTCCAGCAGCGCCCGCAGCTCCTTGGGGTGCCAGTGGGGCTCCCCGAACTCGACGCCCGAAAGGATCCGCAGGCCCGGGAAGCGGTCGCGGCAGCGTTGCAGGCACTCGAGGTAGCCGTCCACGTCCAGCGGCGGCGCGTCGAACTGGAGGTCGGGGCCGACCTTCGCGGCGTCACGGTGCAGGACGCCCCGCCCCTTCGGGGCGATCACCCAGCGGGTGAACTCCATGTGGTCGGTGAACGCGATCGAGGGGAGTCCCAGCTCGACGGCCCGCGCGCACGACGCCTCCATCGACCCGGCATCGGCGTCCCACGACCATTGCGTGTGGACGTGGTTGTCCGGTGGCAGCATGCTCTCGATGATCGGGCAGCCCGCCGAGCGCTCGCAAGCTTACGCGTGGCCGATGGGCGGAGCCTCGTCACGGCACCGACGACGAGCGGCCCGGCGACGGCTGGTGCTGGGGACGCGTCCCCACCACCGGTCCGGTCGCCCACGACCCCCAGGAGCTCCACCGCCGCTCGCCCTGATCATCCGGCGGCGGTCGTCTCCGGCACCTCGCCGGGCAGGCCGAGGATCTTGGCCTCCCCCCAGGCGACCAGGAAGTCCTCCTGGGTGCTGTTGATGACCAGGTGCAGGCGGAGGACGCCGGTGACGTCGAGGCTCAGCCTGGCCGGCTTCCCGAGCCCCGCGGTCGCGGTGTACGCCTTGCGGCCGTCGAGGAAGACCTCGAAGGTGGACCTCGCGTCGGCGGGCGCCTCGTCGGTCACGCCGAGCGTCGCCTCGAGCCGCCGGTAGTGGCGGCCGAGGTCGTAGTCGGCCGAGGCCGGGTCGCAGCAGGCATAGAACAACACGTTGTGCACGAACGTCTTGCCGTTGATGTTCGCCTCGTCCGTGCTCGCCAGGCGCGAGGACTGGGTGGGCTCCAGGTCGGCCAGGTAGGTGGTCACGACGCCGCCGGGGGCTGGCGCCGGCGCCGTCTGATCGATGGCCGCCGGGAACTCGACCGAGGTCGTCGGCGCCGGCAGGACCGGAGCCTGGGCGACGGTGGTGGTCGTCGCCGGACCGACCACGATCGGGCTCCGCACCTGGATGACGCCCACCTGCGTGAGCGCGGCCAGGATTCCCGCGACCCCCGTCAGCATGGTCGCGAGCGCGGTCAGCATGCCCGGGACGGTCTTCAGGAACCCCAGGACCGCCGCCCGCCTCCGCCGCCTCCTGGACTGCTGTGACTGACCCACCATCGGCCTCCGGTCGAGCGCGAACGACGTCGTGGCCGGGATGGCGAGCCGGCCGGGCGCATCGTCCTCCAGCGTTTGTGTGGGCTGGATTCTCCACCTCGGGACCAACGCGGAGAGTCGGCATATTTACGGGGATCGCGCCGCGACCGAGGCGAGCCTCATGCCCCTGGGGTCAGGGACCCGGTTGCTGCCTTCAGGCTCCGTCGCTGATCGGGGCGGCGGCGACGCAGAGCATCGCGATGTCGTCCGACAGGTCCCCACCGTTGGCCTGGTGGACGACGTCGAGCAGGCCGTCGAGCAGGCCGTCGATGCCGGCCTGCTCGGCCAGGAGCCTGCTGGCGGTGGCGCTGAGCGCCTCGACCCCGAAGCGCTCGGTCGAGTCGGGCGCCTGCAGCCCCTCGATCAGCCCGTCCGTGTAGCAGAGCAGGGTCCAGGCGTCGCCGACGCGCAGGCGCACGGTCTGCCAGGCGTGACCTTCCTCGAGGATCCCGAGGGCGGGTTCGCCGACCGCGTCGACGATCTGGACTGTGCCATCGGTGGCCAGCAGCGGCGGAGGATGGCCGGCCGAGGCCACCAGGATCTCGTGGCGGTCGGGGCTGATCCGCAGGCAGCAGACGGTGGTGAACATCTCCTCGGTGGGCCGGTCGCGCACCAGCACCTCGTGGAGCCCGTCGAGCACTTCGCCCAGCCCGTGGCCGGTCAGCGTCAGCGCCCTCCAGGCGGCCCGCAGCGCGACCCCCACCGCCGCCCCGTCGGGGCCGTGCCCGGCCACGTCGCCGATCAGCGTCGCGACCGTCCCGTCGGGCAGCTCCAGGGCGTCGTAGAAATCCGCCCCGATGAGCGCCCGCCAAACGCCGGGCCGGTAGCGCGTCTGGATCGGCAGGCCGGAGTCGTGCAGCGACAGGGTGGGCAGCAGGCCGCGCTGCAACTGGCGCGCCAGCTCGGCCTGGAGGCTCGCCTCGGCGAGGCGCTCGTCGCGCTGGCGCTGGTCGGTCACGTCCTGGAACACCACCGCCACCCGTGAGGGGCTGCTGCGGCCGTCGTGCATGACCCGCCCCCAGCTCACCAGCACCCGGATGTCGCCCTTCGGGCCGACGATCCGGTGCTCCAGCCGGAAGGGCGTCCCGTCGCCGGCGGCGCGCCGGATCGCGTCCAGCACCGGCATCCGGTCGTCGCGATGGACGCTGGCGATGAAGTCGTTCAGCGCGGTGGTCGTCGGCTCCGTGGCGAGCCCGCAGATCCTCCGCAGCTCGGCGGTCCAGCGGACCTGGTCGGAGGCGATCTCCCACTCGAAGCTGCCGAGGCGCGCGATCGCCTGCGCCTGGGCGAGCTGCTGCTCGCGCTCCCGCAGTACGCGCCCAGCCTCCCGCTCCGCCGTCACGTCCTGGGTGACCTTGGCGAAGCCGTGCAGGTTCCCGTTGTCGTCGTAGAGCGCGGTGATGGTGGTGCGGGCGTAGAAGCGGCTGCCGTCCTTACGGACGCGCCACCTGTATCCCTCGGAGCGGTCCTGGTTGGCCGCCTCCGCCAGGTCCTTGGCCGGCAGGCCCGCCGCTCGGTCCTCTTCGGGGTAAAAGCGGGAGAAGTGCTCGCCGAGAATCTCGGGCGCCGTGTACCCCTTGATGCGCTCCGCGCCGGGGTTCCAGCTCGCCACGTACCCGTCCGCGTCCAGCAGGAAGATCGCGTAGTCCTTGACGCCCTCGACCAGCAGCCGGAACTCTTCGGCGGCGAGCTGGCCGGAGCGGTCGACCCGCTCGATGCCCTTCCCCGAGGGTGTCACCGGTAGTGGCATCGTGACGACCTCCCCCGGGCGGTCCGGCGCACGGCTCCGGACTCATGGGCGGCGGGCCTCACTGGAGAGACCCAACCGCTCAGGCTACACCGGCTCCTCTGTCGCAAGATGCGATCATGCCAGGCCCTTGCGCTGCAAGTGGCGTGTTCGCTGTTGCGCCTGGTCCGGCTGGGTGCCGCGCCGCGAGCTCGGGCCGCCGGCCGGGCGCCGCAGCGGGAGCCCTACATGGAGCTGCGCGACACCAGCAAGATCAGGGAGCGCGACAACCTCTGAGGCACCGCCGCGGCGGCGGGCGCTCGCGGGGGGGCCGCCCGCCGCTACGATCAGCACGGTCGGGCGGTTCGAGGCACGGGCGGTGGTGATTGAGCGGCTGGGCGGCGATCCGGGAGGCGTGCACGCTCCTCGAGGACGAGGCCGTGCTGGTGCTGAACAAGCCCGTCGGGATCTCGGTGGTGGGGGAGCGGCACGACACCGACCTGGCGACCCTGGCCAGCGACGCCGGCGAGCGGTTGCTGCCGGTGCACCGCATCGACAAGGTGACCTCCGGCGCCGTGCTGCTCGCCAAGCAGCCGCGGGCGCACGCCGACCTGACCCGGCAGTTCAACCGGCGCTCGGCGAGCAAGCTCTACCTCGCCGTCACCCGCTCGCGAGGGCTGCCCGAGCGCGGCACCATCGAGCTGCCGCTCAGCGTCGGCCGCAAGAACCGGGTGCGGGTGGCCGCCCAGCGCGGCAGCATCCTGTCCGACGAGGCGAGCGGGCGCTGGTCGGTCGCCTCGTCCGAGGTGTTCCGGCATACCAGGACCTACCCGTCGCTGACCACCTTCGTCCGGGTCTGGGAGGGCCAGCACCGCACCCTGCTGGCGGTCCAACCGGTCACCGGGCGCCGCCACCAGATCCGGGTCCACCTCGCCTGGATCGGGCATCCCGTCGAGGGCGACCCGCTGTTCGGCGGCGAGAGCGCCTCGGCCGCGCGCACTGCCCTGCACTCCTGGCAGCTCGGCTTCGACGCGCCCTGGTCCGCTGACGCCCGCGTCGAGGTCGAGGCGCCCCCCGGCGACGACTTCTGGGCGTGCCTGGGCCCACGCCCCGCCCCGGGGGACCCGGCGACCCTCCTCGACCGTGCCCGGCTGCTCACCGGGCGGCGAGTCGGCGGTCGACGGCCTCGGAGCCGATGATCAGGGCATTGGCTGGTTCATGAGCCGGACCTGCCCAAGGTCAGCTGGTCGACCCCGAGCCGGACGACGTCCCGGTCTGACCCGAGGCCGAGCGGCCGGCCGGGGGCTTGGGCGCCGGCCCGGCCGGCCGGGGGGGCGCTCGGGCTCAGCCGCCGCCGGCCAGGCCGGCGGCGGGCTTGGCGGCGTCGAGGTCGCGCGACAGCAGCTCGGCGAGGGCGTCCAGCGCCTGGTCGGCCTCGGCGCCGTCGGCCTCGATGGTGACCTCGGTGCCGTGCTCGACTCCCAGGGCCAGCACCGAGAGCAGGCTGCGGGCCGAGGCCGCGGGCCGGCCCTCGACGCTGATGCGAACCTCGACGGGCTGCCTGGTGGCGGCCTCGACGAAGAGCTTGGCCGGGCGGGCGTGCAGCCCGCTGGCGGAGCCGACCGTGATGGTTCGCTTCGGCACTGGGACCTCCTTGCTTCCTGGCGGGACGGCCGGCTTCAGGGCTCGATGGTGACCTTGATGGCTTCGCCGCGGGCGACGATCTCGATGGCCTCCAGCACGTCCTCCAGCGGAAGGCGGTGGGTGATCAGGTCGGCCACCGGCACGTCGCCGGAGGCGATCGCCTGCAGCGCCCGGGCGTTGTGTGCCGGGCTGGAGCCGTTGGCGCCGACGATGGTCAGCTCGCGGTAGTGGATCGCGTTCGAATCGAGGGTGACGAGCGGATTGTCCTTGGGCAGCCCGCCGAAGAAGCTGATCCGGCCCTGCCTGGCGGCGAGCTGGGGCGCCAGCTCCTGCACGGCTCCGGCCGCGGCCGCGACGATGACCACGCTGGCGCCCTCGCCGTCGGTCTGCTTGCGCACCTCGTCGACCAGGTCGACCTCTGCGGTGCAGATCGCCGCGTCCGGAACGACCAGCGCCGCGGCCTGGTCCAGCCGCGCGCGGTTGAGGTCGGCCAGCAGCACGCGGCCGGCCCCGCGGGAGCGGGCCAGGCGGGCGTGCAAGCAGCCGATCGGGCCAGATCCGATGATCAGCACGTCGTCGCCCTCGCCGACCCTGGCCAGCTCCTGCCCGTTCAGGACGCAGGCCAGCGGCTCGGTAACCGACGCCTCGGCGAACGAGACCCCCTCCGGGACCCGGTTGACCCCGTTCACACGCAGGACCTTGGCCGGGACCACCATGTACTCGGCGAAGCCGCCATCGTAGTGGTAGCCGATCGATTCCTGGTTGGGGCAGACGGTCATCTGGCCGCGGCGGCACTGGCGGCAATGGCCGCACGGGATCGCCGCGATCACCTGGACGCGGTCGCCGGGCCGCCAGCCGGCGACCTCCGCGCCGGTCTCCACCACCTCGCCGGCGATCTCGTGGCCGAGCACGCGTGGCGGGACGATGTGGGGATGGCCGTAGCGGGAGATCTTGACGTCGGTGCCGCAGGTGGAGCAGTTGCGCACGCGCAGCTTCAGGTCGCCGGGGCCGGGACCCGGCTCGGGGGCGTCCTCGAGCCGGATGTCCCCGGGGGCGTAGAAGCGGGCGACTCTCATGTGTTGGTGTCCTCCCGTTCCGGCTGCAACAGCCGGATCACCTCGTCGGGGTCGTCGGCGGCGCGCAGCGCCTCGGCCTTGCCCGGTTCCAGCAGGATCTCGGCCAGGGCGGCGAGGATGCCCATGTGCCCGCTGCCCTGGGCGGCGATGCCGATGCAGATGGTGACCGGCTCGCCGCCCCAGTCGACCGTCTCCGGGAAGCGCACGAACGACAGCGCGTCGCGATGGACCGCGTCCTTGCTGGCCAGGGTGCCATGCGGGATGGCCACCCCTTCGCCGACGTAGGTCGAGATCGAGCGCTCGCGCTCCAGCATCGCCTCGATGTAGGAGGGGTCGACCGCGCCGGTGCCGACCAGCACCTGCCCGCACCTGCGGATGGCCTGGTCGCGGTCGGCGGCGTGCTCGTGCAGGCGGATGGCGCCAGGCTCGAGCAGGTCGGCCGTCTCAGTCATGGAGCACCCCGCCGCCCTTGATCGCCTCGACGACCTTGGTTACCGCCGGGTCGCCGATGAAGACCTGGAAGGGGATGACCAGCTTGCCGGGCGCGCTGGCCCTGGCCCGCTCCGCCAGACCGGCGTGGCAGACGATCACGTCGGCGTCGCTGGGAATGGAGGCGACCGGGGTGTGCTCGACCTGGACCGAGTACTTCTTGAGTTGCTTGCGGAGCTGGCCGGCGAGCATGACGCTGCTGCCCATGCCGGCGTCGCAGGCGACGACCAGCTTGTGGACGTCGCTGCCATTGATGGTGGTGGTCATGCCTGAACCTCCGTTGGCCTATGGGCGCGCGGGCGCGGGCGTGGAGCCGGCGGCGGGAGCGGTCCCGGTCGTGGTCTCCTCCTGCTCGTCCTCCGTGCTCTCCAGCCGACCGAACCCGAGCAGCGCCGAGGCCACGCCGAACGACACCGCGGCGGCGATCAGCACCCCCGCGCCCACTCCGAACCAGCCGCCCTTGGGCGTCACCGCCGCGTAGGCGAAGATGCTGCCCGGTGAGGGCGTGGCCACCAGGCCGGCGCCGGTGATCAGGAACACGATGATGCCGGAGGCGCCACCGAGGATGGTCGCCAGGATCAGGCGCGGCTTCATCAGCACGTAGGGGAAGTAGATCTCGTGGATGCCGCCCAGGAACTGGATGATCGCGGCGGCCGGGACGCTTGGGCGCAGCGACTTCGGCCCGAAGAAGAAGTAGGCCAACAGCAGCCCGATCCCTGGACCTGGGTTGGTCTCCAGCATGAACAGGATCGACTTGCCGTGCTGGGCGGCCTGGGCGACGCCGAGCGGGGCGAGCACGCCGTGGTTGATGGCGTTGTTGAGGAACAGCACCTTGCCCGGCTCGATGATCAGCGAAGCGATCGGCAGCAGGTCGTGGCTGACCAGGTAGTCCACGCCGTGGCCGGCCACGGTGGTCAACCACCGCACCACCGGGCCGATCGCGTAGATCCCGAGCACCGCCATGCCGCCGCCGAGGATGCCCGCGGTGAAGTTGTCCACCAGCATCTCGAACCCCGCGCGGGTCCGTTCGGCGGTGAACCGGTCGACCCACTTGAGCAGGTATCCCGCCAGCGGGCCGATGATCATGGCGCCCAGCAGCATCGGCTGGTCAGCAGCCATCACCACGCCGAGGGTGGCGACCGCGCCGACCACGGCGCCGCGCTGTCCATGGACGATGCGCCCGCCGGTGTAGCCGATCAGCACCGGCAGCAGGATCTTGATGATCGGGTCGACGAGCACCGCGAGCTTGGCGTTGGGCAGCCAGCCCGTCGGGATGAACAGGGCGGTGATCAGGCCCCAGGCGATGAACGCCGCGATGTTGGGCATGATCATGCCGGCCAGGAATGCGCCGAGGCGCTGGATGTTGGCCTTGACGCCGGTCCCTTGGA
>WNFX01001692.1_pt1 | contig 33001 bp, 29 predicted proteins | sample 5400111 | NCBI WGS metagenome assembly WNFX01 (sample SAMN13153363, study PRJNA577476) | soil metagenome | isolation source: 40 cm soil or saprolite under grassland replicate 1 | place: USA:California | collected 2016-06-15 | reverse complement strand
GGTCGATACCAGCGTCGTATTACGTTCGCATAGCTTCGGGCGTGTTTCATGGCCTTTCTCCTTCTCGCCTTTTGACCAACACGTTTCCCTCAGTCTAGCACATCCCCTCCCCTGTATCCTTTGCCCTGACGGTTTTTTTAAAGTCCTCTTGGGCAGCAGGGTCAGCTTTGGCATGGCGCGGACGCAGCACGCGTTGGCTATAGTTGAGTCGCTTGAGATACTCCCACCCGCGTTGGGGAGGCACTTTGCGCTCCGTTTGCTTCAAGATCCAGTGCGCGACTTTGGGACCACTCCAGAGCCCACCATCAGGTGGCGGCTCATCCAACGCTTGTTGTAACTGCGCTTGCTGCTCAGGTGAGAGAATGAAGGTACCACCAGCGTTGTGGTGGCGACGGTCGCCGAGGCCTTGAGGTCCCTCGTGGTTGTAGCGACGGACGAGACACCGAATCCAATCATAACTGTAGCCGGTGACTTCGACTATCTGCTGAGCGGTTTTTCCTTGGGACAACAGCCAGATGATCTGCCAATGGCTTCGTGCCACTGCGTCTGTGGCTTTCCGATAGCGACTCTCGATTTCTTCGAGACTCAGGTGTGGTTTCACGGTGATGCGCTTGTTCATATCCGAAGTATACCACAGGAGATGATATGAGAGGCTGTGTGCAAAGCCTTGAGAAGGCAGATGAGGGGGGATAAGGCCGATGAAGGGGCCTGGTGAGGGGATCAGCAAGGAAGCGCGCCGAGTAGTAAAATAAGGGAGGAGTGAAAAAGAAAAGAGAATCCCGGAAATGGAACGAGGGAAGAGGTGGGGAGATGAAACGAAGAAGCTATCCCAGTGATCTGAGTGAGCGGGAATGGGCCATGCTCGAGCCACTTATTCCGCCCGCCAAGCCTGGTGGACATCCGCGTACTACTGATATGCGCGAAGTGATCAATGCCATCCTCTATCTGGATCGCACCGGCTGCCAATGGCGAGCCTTGCCCCATGAGTTCCCACCTTGGTCGACGGTGTGGAGCTACTTCCGCACCTGGCGCAACGATGGGACGTGGAAGCGGACGCATACGGCATTGCGCGAAGCCGTGCGGGTGAAGCAGGGGCGTGAGTCCACGCCCAGCGCGGCCATCATCGACAGTCAATCGGTGAAAACCAGCCAAAAAGATCTTCTATGTCAAGTCCCCTGAAGAGTAGGGAGAAACAGAAGGGAGAGCGATGAAGCGACAGAACCTTTCGATCAGGCATGAGGCAGTGTACCACGCAAGCTCTGTGGTGTCAAGCCGCTTCGCTTCCCTTGTGTCATCGTTCTGTGATAAGGTCATAGGATAAGTGTGGAGTCGAGAATGTCATCTCATGAAGGAGATGATCACACTGAACACCCAAGAACAGAAACGAGTGATGGTCTTGAATCAGATCCTGGCAGGACACCTGAGTGCCGCCGAAGCAGCACCCTGGGCTCCGCGTTGTCGATGAGACAGGTGCAGCGCATGCTGGCTGCGTATCGAAAGGAGGGCGCAGCCGCGGTGGTCCACGGGAACCGAGATCGCAAGCCCGAACATACTATTGGAGACGAAGTGCGAAAGCAGGTGATCGCGGCTTCCCCAAACGACCTACCAGGGCTGCAATCAACAGCATCTACGCGACTTGCTGGAAGAACGCGAGGGGATCAAGCTCTCGCGGGCCAGTGTGCATCGCATCCTGCAAGCGGCAGGATTGCTGACAGAGCCGAAGCGACGCAAGCCGCAGCATCGACGTCGACGCAAGCGATACGCGCCATCTAGGCATGCTGGTGCAGATCGACGGGAGCCGCCACGCCCCTCTCGGGGGAGCGTGGGCCGTGGCTCAACCTGACAGCAGCCATCGACGATGCCACTGGCAAGATCGTGGCGGCCGTCTTCCGCGAACAAGAAGATGGGCAGGGCTACTTTCTGCTGGTGCACCAGCTGGTCCAGCAGCGTGGGTGTCCCCTAGCGCTCTATCATGACCGTCATGGCATCTTCACTCAGAGGACGGCATCAACCGAGCATGATAGTGTGCAGGAGCAATTAGCCGGAACCCAGGAGCCCACCCAGTTCGGTCGCCTCTTGCAAGAATTGGCGATCACCTCCATTGCAGCCCGTTCCCCCCAAGCCAAAGGGCGGGTGGAGCGACTCTTTGGCACGTTACAGGATCGCCTCGTCGTGGAGTTGCGCGAGGCCTCGGCCAGCACCCTTGAACAGGCCAATGCGGTGGTGCAGGCGTATCTGCCGCGCTTCAATGCCCAATTTGCCGTGCCCCCGGCCCAAGTAGGCACCGCCTATCGTCCCTTCCCAGCGGGCCTGAGCACCCAGGAGGTGTTTTGCTTCAAGTATGGGCGCACGGTGGCGCTGGACAATACCGTGCAACTGGGGGAGCATCGGCTGCAACTGCTGCCGGACAAAGAGCGGCGCAGTTATGCACGGGCTCATGTGGAGGTGCATGAGCGCTTAGATGGCTCGCTGGCCGTCTATTACGCAGGTCGCTGGAGGCTCGAGCACGTCCGCTCCTCTGGAGGCTCCTGTCTTGCGCGCACGTGCTGGCCGCATACGCAAGACTGGGCCACAACTCGAGGCGGGAGCCGCCTGCGTGCTCCTTGCCCAAGCTACGGAGACAGAGGCACCAGCTCCCTCCGTCAAGCAGCCCGAGATCGCCCAGCCCTAGTCATCCGTGGAACTCGCGGGCCGTCATTCCTAAAGTGACATAATCACGGAACACTTACTACGACATTTTCACTGGACATTGACAGCCGCTTCGCTTCCCTTGACACCACAGAGCTTGCGTGGTCTGAAGAAGGCATGCCTGATGGAAAGGCAAAAAACAGGCTGCTGTTTTGCCTCTCATGCCAGGGGCCACGTTGTTGGGAAAAGCGTGAACCGGTCAGGCTGCTCTCGAAGAATGCCGGCGTTGGGCTGCCACAAACGTGGTGCGCTCATAGAGTTCTTTCTTGACCCACATCGCGAAAATGATTCTCACCCAGATGTTGGCCAAGGCTCTGACAGCCATACTGTGGCTCTTGCCCGCCTTGCGTTTGCAGTCGTAGTAGGCCTTCGCCCACCCCTCCTGCTGGGTACTCTGCCAAGCAAATTGCTGCAAGGCGTTGCGCAACGGCTTGAGACAAGCAAGGCGCTGATGGACTTTAGCATAATTGCCGCTCTCAAAGGGCACCGGCGATGTGCCAGCCAGAGCCTGGATGCTGCTGGCATCGGCGTAGCGGCGGCGATCATCCCCCCATTCTGCCAACAGCCGGGGGGCCAGGCGTTTGCCTGCACCTGGAAGGCTGGCAAAGATCTGGCTGTCAGCATGCGTCAAAAAAAGCTCGGTCATCTCCTTGTCATAGGCAGCGATTTGCTCCAGCAGAGGCAGCAGTTGGGCCACCAGCGCTTGCATCAAGCGGGTCTTGGTGCGCGTCGTGACTTCGTCAGCCCGCAGATGAGGCTGATGGAGCACCTCATAGATCTTTGGAGCAACGGTCGTGGGATGGGTGTGCTGTCCCTTGCGCAACGTCTCTTCGATCTGGGCGACCGTGGCAGGCTTCGCTGCTTGTGGGGTGGGATACGTCTGCAAAAAGACCAGCGCCGAGTGCTGTTGGAGCTTAGTGAACAGCTGCAAGGCCGCCGGATAATACGCTTTCAAGCAAGCTGTCAGTTGATTGACCAAACGGGTTTGACTCTGGATCAAGCTCTCCTGATCACGGGTCAAGGCTTTGAGTTCGGCGATCTTGGGACTGTCGGGGTCCAAGCGCCGCAAGTCCGCCCACTCCGCTCGCCCATGTTTGGCCAGCAGATAGGCATCAATCAGATCGGTTTTCGCTCCAGAGGCCGCACGTTTGCGATCAATGGTCTTGGGGTTAACGGGATAGAGAGCGAGCCCTGCCTCCAACAAGGCGGTGATCAGCAGGCCGTGGTTGGTTTCCAGAATGCAGGCGATCTGATCGAGGGGAGCGATCTCACGCAAGAAGCCCACCAGCTTCTTCAAGCCTGCCGGGGTGTGATCCACCCGCAGCTGAGCCACTTTGCGACCCGCTTCATCGATCACAAACGTGTCATGGTGGCGATCTGCCCAGTCGATACCAGCAAACCACATAGCAGAGTCCTTTCTGGTCAGGAGCGTCCTGGAACAGGCGTGTCCTTATACTTGGCGCTCGAGGCGCGTTCTTCTAATCATCGCTGTGATCCAGGAACACGCCAGGGAAGCCCAGTCTTTTTGGATCGGTCGAGCCGGGAGGGGGCCTTGCACTTTCCTTGGCGCGTCCATCGCAGCAAGTATACCTATCTGCTCAGACCCTCAGCAAGAGGATCCTGCTTTGATATTACCGTATAAGGGGGCGGCGCGGCTACGATGGCGGCAAGCGCGTGAAAGAGATCGTGGAGCATCCCTGGAGTGGCCTGCGCGGGGTCTGGGCACCCAAGGATGCCGTGATCGATTGGGAGAAAATCCGCCCAAGAGGCTTCCATGTCCTCAAGTGGCGCTCTCTCGTGGAGCGCACGTTCGCCTGGCTTTCCACGTGGCGCAGGCTGGCCAAAGACTACGAAGTGCTTCCTAGCAGTGAAGAAGCCTGGATCTACCTTGCCATGATGCGCATCATGCTCAGACGCTTGGCTCAAAATAGCTCCTGAGGCCTTTGCACACAGCCTCTGACTGGCACGGAGGAACCGGGATCCTCCCTACGTTTGCCACCCAGGCGGCAAGGCGCAACTGCTGCGCCCCTATCTCCTGCCCAGAGCCAGTCTGGGAGTCGGAGAATGCGTTGGGAAATTCCTTGCGCAAAATGTTGTAAGAGCCATGTATATCCGCCTGGATACGTCTCCCATCTTTGGCTCGATACAGTCCGCGATGTTCTCGCGTGCCTGAAAAGATGAGCTTCTCCGTGCGGACCGGGTCATACGTCGGGATTTCGTCTCGGTCCAAGAACGAGGCTTGGGATGTGTAGCTCTCTTCTCGCACAATGACACGAATTCCGACCAGGTGCGCTTTGTACGTCAGCATGTCAATGAAGCGGCTGTGGGGGATTTGGACAAATCCCTGGTTATTCCGCCGCCCTAAATTCACCTCTTGCTTCCAGAGCCGATTGAGGCCGATCACCAGCGTTCCGATTCCTTCCAGAACGAGCAGATCAATGATCCTGCGGCTTGCCGTGTGCAAATAATGATTGATCCGGCGCGTGCGCTTCGCGGTGATCCGATCCAACTGGTGCGAGGTTGTGTGGTGTTGCCTGGCGAGTCTCTGTTGGTGGCGGGCGCGCTGCTGGTTGTAATAGTGATTGAAGTCCTTGAGCGGGCGGCCATTGACGAGTCTGGGGGCAAAGCCAGGCTTATTGCTGGTAAGCGCGGCAAGATGCTCCACGCCCAGGTCAAGAGCGGCAATCAGGTGAGGATCGACGGCGGCTTGCTGCTCTTTGATGGTGTAAATCACTTCGATCATGTAGCAGGAGCCACGCAGGACAATTCTGACCTGATCAATCTGCTCCCAGGCCAGCTTGGTCTCGATCTTGATGGGTAATCCTGATGGAATCAGCTTGCTCGTTTTCTTGAAGGCCCGTTTGCCGAGGGCCTGCTTGTCGTAAATCAGGATGCTGCGCCCTTTTTCCTTGTCTTTGTAGCCAGGAATGCGCGGGCGGCCCAGAAATTTCGAGGGATCCGCTCGGTAGGCGTCCAACTCCTTGAAAAAAGCCACCCAGTTCTTGTGAAGCTGAATCAAGATCGAGTTGGAAACTTTGGCTGGCAGCCCACGGTACGCCTCGTGGTGCTTCAGCCGATGAAAGATTTCTGCATACGGCAGGTACTTGCCCTCGTGAATGAACGACTGGCGGATCTGATAGAGCGCCTGGTTGTAGAGGTTCTTTGCGGCGAATGCAGCCTGGTCAATGGCCGCATAGCGTGGATCAGTCTTGCGAATCAGATGATGCTCGACCAGTTTCACCGGTTCCCTCCTGTTTGAGTTGTGCGACAATCGCTTCGGTTTGCCGCTTGGCCCGGCGCTGCCCGTAAAGCCGGGCGGCAAAGGAATAAATGACGGAGACCAGATCGTGCAACAGGTCTTCTCGATCATTGTCTGCGAGATTGACCACTTCTAAGGTCCGTCCCTGGCCGCGCAGGAGCACTTCGACATAGCGAAAGCCAAAGCGTGTGGCCCGATCTTTGTGTTCCACGACGATCGTGGTAATACGCTGATCTTCGAGCAGAGCCAGGAACTTGGCCCGATTGTCATTCACCCCAGAACCAATTTCTTTGACCACCTTATGAATCCGGTAGCCTTTTGCCGCGCAGTAATCTTCCAGGCGTCTGGCTTGCCGTTCCAGATTGGCCCGATGCTCATGGGAAGAAACCCGCGTATAGATGGCAACCAGCCTGTCTGGCTTTGAGGCTTTTTGCTCTTCTCCCTCTGTGATCACAATGGTTCCTGAAGGGAGTTGATAGCTTTTGATCTGGTCGTTTTGCCACCAACGAAAGGCCGTTCGATAGGTCACGCCCACAGATCGGGCATACTGGCTTAATTTCATAGCTCAAGGATGACATATTTATCGTTATTTATCAATAAATATCATCATTTTCAAAGACTAGTTCCAACACCTCTGGCCGCGCAAGCCATAGCAGGAGACGATGCAGCGTGTTCAAGCTGTTCTCCGTTCCGCTTTCATGGGTTCTTATGTTCATGAAGAATAAAGTCGCGGACTCAGGGCTATCATTTTACGGGATAAAAAGACTTTTTGGGCGAAATAAAGTTGTGGACTCCAGAAAAGTCTAACGCTTGATGTTTGGAATATTTGTGCTGAAATCAAGAAGGAAAAATACAGGCTATCAACAGATGCTCTTCATTTTCACACAGGCTACGGACTGCTTCAGAAGAGCGCTTGTGGTATTTGGCGAGTGCTCGCTGACATGGCGGGATTGCCGCCGTGCCACTCAACCAGTACAGCAAGACCCCGTTTGCTCGTTTACCTGACGGCACCCCTCGCTGTCCCATCGGCTTAGCCATCCATCCCACCAAACAGTTCAACCACACCTACGGCTACCGCGCACAGAGGTTCCAATGTCCGCTGCTCTTTCCCCAGCAGACTGGGCAGACCTGCGAGCATGTGCAATTTGCCAAAGACAAGGGCTGTGTCAAGAATGACAACTGGGAACGTGGAGGCATTCAACGCGTCACCCTGGACCGCACCTACCACGCGCTCTACTGCCAGCGGACTGCCTGTGAGCGTATCAATAGCCAGGCCAAAGAACTTGGTATTGCGCATCCTAAAGTCCCAAATACTCGCTCGGCTGCCAATCTCAATACCCTCACCTATCTGATTATCAATATGCGCGCCTTGCAACGGGCAAAAGCCATCAATGCTGTATTGCTTTCCACTTCCAATGGAGCTCTACAAATGAATTAGTTACACCCCTCTACAATGCGATGAAATACTGAGATACAGGGGAAGCATATGCTATGCTGCTGGTAATAGTCCCTAGCCGGATTCAGAGGAATGCAGCATGCACTACAGGAAATACAAGTTATATAATCGGAGCAGTATCGTTTCATAATTATGCCGTTCACTATTCATCAACCCAATGCTACCTATGATTGTTTGTAAAAACTGTTGCTGGATATGCATATATGAACTTCTGTTCTAATGTAATATTTTGGGGTTGAAAATCCAATATATAGGTGAACGGCAAAAACTTGTCGCTACTTTGATGAAGAGGTGCATATGGAGGAGAGAACCTCAATACAGCAACAGCAAGCTGAGGACCGCATAGACACAAAACCGCCCGATATTGCCAGATTGCTGTTGCAATATATTGAGCAAGATGCAAATGCCATCATTGGCATTTTTCGGAGTCGTGTGCGTAAAGCGGGACTGGCTTCAAAGCCTGAAGAGGTGCAGGAGGCGGCGCTAGAGCTACTCAACGAAGTCTATATTGAGGCTACGAAGACAGCACATTCCTTCGATCCTGCTCGCCCGCCACGCGCGTGGTTGCTCGGTATTGCAACGCATATCATTAGCAAGAAGAGAGCCGAGCAGGCAAAGCATAAGCCAGAAATTCCCCTCAGTGCTCTACAACATGACCAGCAGGAAGCAGAGGTTGTACTCGCTTCACTCACCCTAACCAGCACGCTGATAAGTGATGGGATGGAGCAGCAGATTGAGGCAAGAGCGCAAGCGGAATATCTGCTTTCCCTTGTTTCAGCAAGTGACCGGGAGGTTTTGCACCTCTCCATCATCGAGGGGTTAGGTGGTGAAGAGTTGGCTCAGCGGTTGGGATGTGCTTATACGGCAGCCCAGGTACGGCTATGCAGAGCCAGAGCACGGCTACGTGTAGTATTGGAGAGAGAGGGAGGTGTGCGCAATGAATGAGCAGAACGCACGGGAGCAGCGTTTTGCACGCGAGAAGGCATTGCACCGCTATATGGATGCTTTTGAGCTGAATGATTTCGAGGTAATGTCTCAAATCCTCGCCCAAGCCGAGCAGGACGCGGACCTGGAAACGCTGATCTGGGAGGTACACGCCGCTTATGCTGCCGATGAGGAATACGAGCAACGAGAGCATGAAGTCGAACAGGTGCGGCAGCTTTTGCGCCAGCATTTGCTCTCTGGCCTGGAAACGCCTCTCACACTTGAAGAGATGCCACCTTTGACGGTGAGCGATGTGATCGCACGAATGCAAGCTGATGAGGCGGTCCGTGGCTCCGTCAAGCAGGAACTGCTGAGTGTTGCGCAACGGCTCCGCCAATCGAATCAGGCGCTACCAGAGCAGTTGGGCCTACACGGAGTACGTACGCTCTTCGCGCAGCTTGGCGTGCAGGCGAGCAAGCACCTACAAAAGCTCTTTAGCCAGACCGCGCTCTTTCTCACCTCAGGCAGACAGCAGGGCATGGCGCAGCTTGCAGCAACGCGTCGCCAGCATGAACAGCTCTACCAGAAGAAAGCACTAGCCAAGGAAGAGACAGCAGGAGCAGAACAACAGTCGCTGAAGGAAGAATGGGAGGAATAAGTTATGTCGCAGACGATTACAGATGCAATCGTGGAACTCTATCGCATCTGTGCGATGACACCGCCAACGCAAAAGGAGCGCGTGGTAGTCCTCAATGAGCTGCTCGGAGGCTATAACCTGACCTGCATAGAGCTAGGAGGCTTAACGAGTGAGGCCGCGTCACACTTTCTCATGCGACGTGGTGCCATTTTTGAGCCGATACGCAGCGCGAGCCAGGAGCCGCTGGCGGGGTATATCTATGTCGATAGCAGCAATGGATATATTTTCGTCGAGCGCAACGATCTCCTTGTGCGCCGTCGCTTCTCGGTTGCGCATGAGTTTGGCCACTACGTGCTCCATTTTTATCCGCTGCTTCGCGAGGAGCAACTGAGCGACCCATACGAACCGCTTGAGATTACAGAGGGGCTGGCCCGATCTTCCCCCGAGGAGGATGCAGATGACCTGCCTGAGGGGCGGGGTATCCATGCTCCGCGTCTTCATCTTCCGCCTTATCAGCAAATGGAAAATGAGGCCAATCAGTTTGCCGCCGAGCTGCTCATGCCTGCCGAGGCTGTACAGTATCTTTTCACGCGTTACGCACCCAATTGCCGCGGTGATGATTTGATCTGGCGGCTTGCGACAGAAATGCTAGTGAGCGGGGCAGCGATGCGCCGACGATTACGCGATCTGCACTTGTTACCGTTGGTGGCGGCACATTTGAATTGAGAGCAGTGAGGAGAAGTGTTTGCATGGGGCTTGAGTTTTTACGAAGTAATGGCGCGCACAGAATGCGCGATGATGCGATACGTCCACTGTTGCTTGATGACAGTGTAGAAAGCGGAGAGGTGCCAAAGAAGGAACAACCCCAGATGGACTATGAAAAGAAAATAGGGGAATGGGAACCGATTGATACCTGTGATGTTGCCCTCTCTGCTACGGAGGCACATAGCCCAAAGCTCTTCATAGATGGCAAGGATGTTGGACGCACAGTGGCCTGGCTTCAGACAGCGGAGGGCTTTCCCATACCGGTACGGCTCTCCGAAATCGGTGCGGTACTGATGGGCAACGCAAATCGCCGTTTACAGCGCGAGTGGTACATCGTTGAACGTGTGGTAACGATGGTCGTAGAGCCGTTTCCCTGGGATGAGGTAGAGAGCTTTGCGGCTGCTCTGCAAACTGAGGGTTTTCGCCTGCTGCCCTGTCAAAAGCCAAAAGAGGGCCTGACCTACGACTTTCAGGAGATGCGCAAAGCAACACAGAACCGCTCGATGGATGAGATGATTCGGCTGGAGAAACAAGCCCTGGTGCGAGCGGGGCAGGTGCCCGTCCTGGTCGATGGGCGTCTGGACCCGCGCAGGGGCGGTTTTGACGAAGCGAACACGCCAGTTGTAGGCATGATTAAGGGACACCACCGCAACTACCTGCATGATGAAGGGTGGCGCATCTACTACAATCTGCAATTTGGCCAGCGTACACCCGCATTTCTGCTCCCACAGGAACATATCACAGTAGTTTCCTGGTACTTACGTCTGGATGGCACAGCCGGTGCTATGCCGGGTTGGGGCATCGTCAGGTTAGAGATACCAGAGAAATTCTTTCTCCTACACCTACAGCAAGATTCGACCTATATTGACGCTCTGTCCCGCATGATTTGCGAGTATCGCTGCAAAGACAAAAGCTATGAGCGGGCCTCAGTCTCGCTCTATCCAATTCAGCGAGCCGAGGAGATTTTGGGGGCAACCATGACTGGCGGCGACCAGATCGTTTCTCGTTTCTACAATCTCACCCAGTTGTGAGCAAGGAGATTTTTCCAATGGATGACTCTTATCAGGATGCTACCTCTGTCCCTGTAGATGATGCATCTGTATCTATGAACGGCAATGGAGGCGCGACCTCTTCAACGGCCGGGGGCCCGCTGTGCATTGGGCGTGTCGGTGCTCCGCCACAGAAGGAGGCCACCAGCACAAACTTCTTCTTCTGGCTTCCGCCTGATACCCTGGTTGAGACGACGCAGCTTATTATCTGCCTGAGCACACTCGCGGGCGTTCCATATACCTACCATGCCATTGTGAGTGAGGTGTATCGACAGAGCCGCAAGCGTTCGATGGGTGCTGAAATAGATGAAGCTGACGGCGACCTCAATTATCAGCCGCCCTTCGAGAATGACGGCTTTACCTATGCCGCGGTCAGCATTCTGCGCTCAGAGGTCTTCACGCCGCCGCAGGAGCGCAGCCCTGTCTTCCTGGCCTCTTCTCAAGATGTGCGTACAGCTTACGGAGCAGACGACATCACGAATGGCCTGGACATAGGACTCATCAAGAATGGAGCCAACCAGATTGCCGGTCCGGGCTGCATCGACCTGGATTACCTGCTCGGAACCAATGGCGGTCATATGAACGTCAATGGCTCAGCGGGGCGCGGCACCAAATCGAGCTTTCTGCTCTTCGTCATCTGGCTCCTGCTCTACAAAGCCAGACTAGAGGCAAGGAATCGCCCGTCCGATAAGGACCGCTTGCGCATTGTGCCGATTATTCTGAACGTTAAGGGATTCGACCTGTTTTACATTGACCGCAAGAGCAATCAGTACAGTGACCAGAAGCATTTGGCAGACTGGCAAGCATTGGGCATTACAGACCCCAAGCCGTTTGAGAAGGTCGAATTTTATGCGCCACAAGCGCCCGGAAGTGACATCGCAGTTTCGACCGGGCGGACAGGTGGGGTGAAGCCGTATAGCTGGAGCTTGAGTGACATTATCGCCCAGGGTCTCTTCTCCTACTTGTTTGCCGAGGTTGACGCCAACGATAGTAACTTTAGCGCGCTCGTGATGGATATAGAAAGCTGGCTTACGACCGAGAACACCGCTAAAGATGGTACCATCACGCGCTCACTACGCGAGGGGAAAGATATACCGAAAACGTTCAGCGAACTCTTAGCGTGGGTTGATCAGCAGGGACAAGAGGATAAAGGCAAGTGGCGCAGCCATCATCCTTCCACCTGGAAGAAGCTCTATCGCCGCTTATTGAAGCTTGTCTATGAGTGCAAGGATGTGCTGCGTATTGACGACCAGGCGGGCAATCCGCTGCAGGTGACACGCAGTGATACTATCGACCCGCTTGTGATCGACCTGTCAACGTTGGCCGGAAAGCCGGAGATACAGCGCTTCGTCGTGGCCACTATTCTGCGCCAGCTCGTGGAGGCGCGTACGGGCGCCAAAGCGCAGCCGGGCTTAGTCTACCTCGTCGCGCTTGATGAGCTGAATCGCTTTGCACCGCGCGGAGCCACAGATGCGATCACCAAGCTGATCGAGAACGTTGCTGCCGAGATGCGCTCACAGGGTATTATCCTGCTTGGGGCACAACAGCAAGCTTCGAAGGTCTCGGAAAAAGTGATTGAAAATGCGGCATTGCGGGTGCTCGGTCGCACCGGCACGCTTGAACTGGATGCAACCGCGTGGCGATTTTTGAGCGCGAGCGCCAAGAGCAAGGCCACGGTGTTGCCTCTGGATGAGAAGCTGGTCATTCAGGATAACTTCCGTGAGCCAATGCATATCCGCGTACCCTTCCCCGTGTGGGCCATGAATCCAAAGGAGGCGGCTTCACCTGAGGAGAGAGAAGCGTCTACAACATCGACAACACCGGACGACGAGATATTGACGTATTAGAGATCGGGCGAAAGAGAGCGAACATGATGCGAATTCTGCATACTGCCGACTGGCATTTACACGAGCGGCTCAAGCGCGTCACACGCCGCCCCCATCTGGTGAAGCGGCTGGAAGAGATCGCGGGCTACCTGGATGAAAAGCGCGTTGATGTGATGGTCGTTGCGGGCGACCTGTTCAGCCAAGGGCAACGGATGGAAGAATTGAACGGGGCGGTGAGCGATATACAACGCATCTTCAAACCGTTTCTGCTCAAGGGCGGCACCATTGTAGCGATCAGCGGCAATCACGACAATGAGTACGTCTTCAACTTCATGCGTAATATGCTCGACCTAGCCGTGCCCATTGATGCCAGCACCACTGGTCCACGCCCGCCTGGCCGTCTCTATCTGGCTGCGCGGCCAATGGTGCTAGAACTGGCCGATCCAGCGGGGCAAAGCGTGCAGTTTGTGTTACTGCCCTATCCCACGCCAGCCCGCTACCTCAGTGACGATAACACGCCCTATGAGAGCCTGGCAAAGCGCAATGAATTACTGCATCACAAATTTGAAGAGACGAGGGACCGGATGCTGAATACCGTCATTAAAAAGCACGTACGCAGCGTGCTGATCAGCCATATTCATGTGCGCGGCACACAGGTCTATACGCGTCATCACGTCTCGGAAAGTGACGATGTGGTCATCGACCAGGGGGAGATACCGGCGTACCTGGATTATGTTGCTTACGGGCATATTCACAAGTCGGGCGAAGTTTTGAGCAACACTTCGCATGTGCGCTATGCAGGCAGCATCGAGCGCATGAATTATAGTGAATGCAATGACGACAAGAGCGTTGTCCTGGTTGACATTGGTCCCAATGGAAGGCGCGGCGACCCCGTCTGCTTACCCCTGCACGCAACTCCCATCTACCGCGTCGAGATTCTTGATCCCGAGACTGATATGCAGGGTTTACGCGAACGTTATCCCAACCATGCAGAGGCGCTTGTCTCGTATCGGCTGGTCTATAGGCCAGGCGAGCACGATCTTGACCGCCTGACCAACGAACTAGAAAGCATTTTCCCCAATTATTACGAAGCGCAGATTGAGGCCGAGGGAGCAAGCATTACCGCCAGTGCCTTTGACGTCACTGCTCCTGATGATATGGCCTCGACCGTTGAGCGCTACCTTCAGGAAAACCTGGCCGATGACCCGCAACGGGATGAGATACTCAAGCTGGCGCGCGCGCTGCTGGCAACGGTAGAGTAAGGTAAGGAGGAGAGGAACATGATTCCGCTACAGGTAACGCTTGAAGGCTTCTTGAGCTATGAGAAGAAGCAGGTCATCAATTTTGTCGGCGCGTCGATATGGGCGCTTTCTGGTCCAAATAGCGTAGGGAAATCTGCTGTTTTTGATGCCATGACATTTGCTCTCTACCATCGTGCCCGTTGTGGCCCAAAGGATTTGCTTCATCACCGGGCTGATAAGCTCATTGTCACATTCGACTTCATGGTGGATGACACCATCTATCGTATCAAACGGATTCATCCTCGCAAAGGCCGCTCGACGCGTGAAGCCTTTATAGTAGACAGTTCAGATGGTAGCAACCTCGATAACGCGCCAACAAAACGCATCGCCAATATGGATAGTGAGGATGAACTTCATGGGTGGGTGAAGCAAAAGATAGATATGGACTATGCGGCCTTCACCACCTCCTGCCTGCTTTTACAGGGGAAAAGTGAGCAACTACTCGATGTCGATCCTAGAATTCGCTATGCCATTCTTGCGGAACTGATGGACCTGTCGCGCTATGAGGAACTTTACGCGGCGGCAGAGGAGAAACGTAAAGCATTCAAGAACACAGTAGAGACCTTCGAGACACAACTGCTCGATCCCAATGTGCGCGTCGTGTGGAATGAAGAACTAGAGGAGGCACGAAAGCTGCTCCACGATGCGGAAGAAGCATGGAAGGATGAGCAGGCGAGCGTTGAGCGCTTCAGCGGCTACCTCGTACAAGCACGGCATTGGGAAGCAGATGAGGCGGAGCAGCAAAAGCAGTGCGAGGAGCTTCAGAGTGCACAGGAACTCTTGCAAAGAGAGGCGGAAATCACGAGCGTTTTCTCTGAGTTGCAAGAGTTGGACGCTGTGTTGCCTCCGCTCAAACAGATTGTCGAGGGGCGCATAGCTCTGCTCACCTTGCGTGCTCGTCTCGATGAGTTGCAATGCCGGGCGCACCATATTGAGGAGGACATATGTATTGCTGAGAGCAAAAAGATGGCCAAGCGACAAGCCGTTACGGACCTAGAGAATGCAGTCAACGACATTGAGCAAGAGTCTACTCAACACCTGCGCCGCCTTGCTACGCTGATTCCATTGATTGGCAGATTAGAAGCCATAGAGCAATTGCAGACCAAGAAAGCCCTAGTGGATGAGCACATAGCAGCGCTGCCAGTAGATATTGCACAACAGATGACGCAGGCGGAACAGCGGTTGCGTGAGCTCGAAGACATGGAGCGTATGCTGCCCTGGCTCAGCGAGTTTGCCGAAGCACGAGGGGTGTTAGCTGTCACGTTGGAGCGTGAGCAAGCGGCAAGCGAGCAGATGGTGACATTGCGCGTGCGCTATGATGAATTGCAAAAGAGCCGAACGGTGCTGGAAGCGGCATGTACCATTGCGCGCGATGACGAGCGACGTCTGGATGACGAAAAGCGAGATAGCAATAGACGATTGCGAGATGCTCAAAACCGTCTGCAAAAATTTGTGGGTGTCGCAACGAAACCTGTGTGTGATCTCTGTGGACAGGAGATTACCGGCGAACACGTCAGGCAAGAGCAGATGCGCCTCCAACAGCTAGTGGAGGAGTGCCGACGTGAGGTGGCGACGGTAACACAGCAACACCAGCATGCGGTTGACTTAGAGCATGCCAAAGAGCGTGAGCTTCAAGAGCTAGATGACCAGATAGGAGCGGTCAGAGATAGCCACGGGCAAGCTAAGCGTGAGCGACAAACAGCGTGTGAGCAGGCTGAAGACCATGAGAAGCGATTGCGTAGAGCTTTCGGGGCAATGAGCGAGTCCTACCGGGAGCGGATCAGCAGTGCTATGCCTGCAGAGAGGGCGGCATGGCTGGCAACTGTCTATCCATCGCAGAGCGACTTAGAGACAATATTGCAGAAGGTGAAGGGAAAGGCATATCAGGCACATGAAGTGAAGGGGCTCCACGATGATTACCAAACGTGGCAGGGGCTGTATCAACAGAGGGCAGTGTTTGCGCAGCAGATCAGCGAACAGGAGCAGGATGTAGACCTCGACGCTGCCAGAAATGCCCGCACCGAAAAGAATGGCATCGAAAAGCGGCAAATCACACTTGCGGCTTTGAGTGAGGAGCAGCACCACAAGCTTGAGCAGGCAAAGAAGGCCGCCCAGGAAACCAAAATTGAGCTTGAAAAACTGGCAACGCGGGCACAGCAATGTCAGAGCGAGATAGGTGATGCAACCGCACGCAAAGAGGAAAGGGAGCGCATACAGCGAGAACGAGAGGCCAGCTTACCGATGCAATGGCGAAGCCAGGCCAACACGCTTGATGAGACAGGTGTGACGGTTTTAGAGCAGAGACGTACTCGTCTCGTGGGCTATCGCTCGCTACATGAGCAATTAACGAGCGCACGCGAGCGTATTGAGAGATGTCAGAAGAGAATTGATGAATTAGATGTACAAATTTCGGCCTATCCAGCCGAGGCGAAGCAACCAGCACAGGTGGTAGAGGGTGAGCTTTCGAAGAGAAAAGAGGCACACAAGCAGGCAAGTGCTGAGCGAGACAAGGCGAAGGACAGGCTTGGAGATTTGGAAGGGAAGCGAGAGCGGCGTCAAGCGTTAGAGCAGCAGAAGCGTGAGAGTGAGAGGATGCAGCATCTCTACGCCATACTGGCGAAGCACCTGGGGAAAAGCGGCCTGCAGTTACACCTGCTCAGGGGGGCTGAACATGCCATTGTAGAGTTTGCGAATCAGACGCTAAGCGGCCTCTCACACGGACGCATGCGCCTCGAATGGCCTCATGAAAGTGACGCTCAGGTGCAGACGGACAAGGCGCTAGATGTAGTGGTGCGTGATCGAGAGATCGGAAATTGCGCTGTCGCTATTGGTTCAGTGAGTGGTAGTCAGAAGTTTCGCATTGCCATCAGCCTGGCAATGGCTATAGGGCGTTACATGAGTCGAGACGGCCGTCATCCTGAATCGGTCATCATTGATGAGGGCTTTGGCGGCCTGGACAAAGCTGGACGTGATGACATGATACAGGAGCTGCGCGCGCTAGGGGAGCATGTGGCGCGCATCATTCTCGTCTCGCACCAGGAAGAGTTTGCCAATGCCTTTCCCAATCGTTATCGCTTCAAGCTGGTCGATGGCTCATCGCGTGTGACGCTCATGGACGAGGAGTAGTCTATGAACGAGCTAGACGATCCAACACCCAATACATTCGATGCTGAGTTCATGAGCGAGCCTGCCCTTGTGCTCTGGGACCCGCTCTTAACACGCCAATTGCGCGTCTTGCTCCATGCAGACCGCTTACTCAGCTTGCAATCTCGCGATGACCATCGCCCGCCCGAATTTCAACACTATGCCTCGCTCTCCCTCGCGCTCAAGCTATTTGATCTCATCATTACGCACACAGGACTTGGGCAGGACATCGAGCATAGCCAGGCGATAGAGGAGCTACTGCCACTGCTTGAGGCCATGGATCGAGGGGCAGGCATAGAGCCGGAGCGAGCGCGAGCGGTGCGCATGGCGGAACGGGTACTGGCGACATTGTACAACGAGGAGGAGCGACGAGGGCCTTTCAAGCTTGACTACACCACATTCGAGCAGGGCGAGGCCGTCAAGCGCACGCTTTCAGTTCGGCTGCTTGAAGAGCGACATCATGTCGATGGACGCACCGTGTTACGCCTCTCCAATGAATGCGCTAATCTCTTGCTCAACGCCTTAACCGTCGATCTGGAGGATGCCCAGGTGGCAGCGGAAGCTATTATCGAGTGGCAGCTCAAGCGGGGGCGTATTCAGGAGGCACGAGGTTCGGCTCAATGGGCCTTGCAGCATTCCATGCGCTTACGCGAGCACATTGAGCGCCGCTTACTCGACACCCGCCGCGACCTGCACAGTGTGGATTGGAGGGAGGAGATGCGCCACACGCTCGATGATGCGCTGTTGCATGTGAGAACCCGCTGCACAGTGGAGCATAGCATTGTGGCGACAGCCCGCGAGCTGCGTGAGCAACTTGAGGCTGGAAGTCGGCAAGCCTATCAATTAGCAGAGATTATCGAGCTTATTGAAACCTGTCGTCAACAACATCTGATTCTTGAGCGGCGGCTGATGGAGGCCCCGCGCATCTTCTTCGAGGAGCAAGAGCGACAGATTTTTACCTTGCGCCCTCCGCTGCTCTTTCCCCACCCGCAAAACGATCTCTTAGCCCCTCTTCTCAGCCTGCCACGTGCGCATGTCGTACAGACATTGGATACCATCGTCAGCGCTTGCTTCCCCGCCAGCGCTCCGGGCGTGTTCTCACTCGCGCGTTATCTTCACTACCTGCTGCAACCTCGCCGTGAGGTACTGGTAGACTCCGTACCAATTCAGCCACGAGAGCTGATTGACACGGACTACGATCAGACTCGCTTTACAGCAGAGATGGTTGAGCGTGCAGAGCACTATCTCGCCGCTATGGAGCAGCCGAAACGGCTCTCCGAAGTGGTGCTGGCCGCACAGGACGCGGGCGAGTCTGCTGCTGTCCTTGAGGTCCTGGTGTTTTTGGTGATGGATTACTTTGATGAGCAAGACTCGCCAGAGCCGGAGAAACTTCCTGTCTCCGTGCTGAAAACGGATACACAGCAATTCTGGCTGGGCACTGTGGCTGGCGATGATGTCGTGCTCTTCCCGAAGCAGAACAGAAAGGAGCATCAACATGCTTCCTGACACACAAACCTTGATTGATGCGGGCCGCCTGATTCAATGGGCACTCCGGCCACATGCGCGCCCTGCGACGGAAGAGGAGTATCAACACTTGATAGACCGCTATCGCGACCAGGTACCGTTTCGTGAGTGTGTGCAGGCGATTTGTCGCGGGTTAGGCGTCGCGGTGACAGCGGCAGGGCAAAGAGGAGTCGTGCTCACACCTGACGACGATTCGGTCTTTGCCATGACCGCCGAGGACTACCGTCGCTCTGGCAGTGCTGAGGACCGCCTCATTGACGGCTTCATCCTGGTCGCCATTCTTGCCACATTCTATCCGCGGGCGCAGGACCTGGAGGAAGACCCACTGCTCGTGCGCCCACCTGTGACCGTTGAGGAGGTAGAGCGAACGTTACGCATGCTGTGTGAGCGTCTGGAAGAGGCAGCACGCACACAGCCGGACCCAACAGTGCAAGAGGTGACTGCCGGGCTAGATGAAGCCTGGCGAGCCTATCAGAATCGTGTTGCGACGAAGACCACCAGCGATGGGCGGGCGAGTGCTAGCACAACGCTGCAGATGATTCGCCGTGCTTTCGGCACGCTACAGCAGCATGGATGTGTGAGCATTGTTTCGCGCAATGGCAACGAGGCATATCAACCGACCTGGAAATACCAGGTCATGACTCAAGAAGAAAGTGTTGCACGTTTGGCCAGCGCCGTACGTACGCTCATCGCAGCAAGGGAGGTATGAGATGCCACAACTGCTTCGCCTGCGTTTCTGTAATGTAGGTCCACGTCGAGCCAGAGTGGAAGACCTCACTCTGTCTATGGAGCACGTTGCGACTGGACAAGCAACACACAGCGCCATCTGGTTACGCAATGGTGGTGGCAAAACAACACTGATTCGCCTCATATTCTGGCTGCTTTGTCCAGATAAGCCAATGTCGGAAACACATAAGATTGAGGAGTATGTGCAACCGGATGATCGTAGTGTTCTCGTGGCGGAGTGGCAAATGGATGGGCGGGGGCAGCAAGCATCATTATGGTCTGGAAAACCAGAACGTTATCTGACGGGCGCATTTTGCGAGTGGCGTACCAGCGGTTCTGCTCAGGAAGGCAGAAGACTCCATCGCATGTTCTTTGCGACGCGTGTCATCGAGGATGAGCCTCGCCTCACGTTGGAAGGTCTGCCGATCTATATCACCAAACAGGGGCAGCTTGAGCAGCGGGTGATGGGACCTTTTCGGCAGGAGTTGCGCGAGTTAGATCATACCTATCCTCAGGCGAGCGTCGAGTATACAGAGACGCTGAGCCAATGGCGCGAGATGCTTGAGCATATCGGAGTAGACCCCGAATTGTTCAGATACCAAATCCGCATGAATAGCCGCGAAGGTGGAGCGGCAGAGCCATTCCTTTTTAAGAATGATGACAGCTTTGTCGATTTCTTTCTGGAGTTGATGGGAGAGGCGGCAACCGGCCACGAAATCGCTAAAAATATCGCCATGTTTCGCCAATCGCTCTTTGATCTTCGTCACAAGCTAGAACCCGAATATGCCCTGTTGCAAACGCTCACGCGTCAACTCGCACTGCTATGCGAGGTGGCAGACGAACGAGCGCGCCTCTACAGTCAGATACACGCAGTTCGAGAGGGCATTGATGATGCAACGGGAGCAGTCAACAGGTGGGTGGAGAACTTGCACCAGGAGCGGAGCACGTGGGAGGAGATAGAAAAAGAGGCTCATGCGGAGCTGCTTCATGTACAAGAAGCGGCGAGACAGCAGAGGCGACGCGCCCTCCTTCTCCGTTTTGCCGCGTCCCAGAAGCGCGTTCAGGAGCTCACAACAGATGTAGCGACTCTAAGCGATCTCGTGGAATATGCAAAGCGGCAGGTCATCGTGTGGCAAGCGGCAATTCCGCTGCGTACAATGATAAGGGCCAGAGCCAGAGCCGAGTCCATTCAGGAGCAAATGAAGGCGCAGCAACAAGAGCACGAGCCGCTGTTACTCGTGCTTCAAGAGAGTGCATGCCGCTATGCCGCCGCCTTATCTGCCAAAGCGGAGAAATTGCGTGCGGAAGAGCTGCATGCCGAGGACCTGGCCCGGCAACAACGCGCAGAAGCAGGTAAGTTACGTGATGGCGCAACAAAACAAGATGTCGAGGCTGCGGGCTATGAGACGCAGGCAAAGCAGACGGCTAAAGAACTCTCAGCATTGTGCCAACTTCATAAACAGTTAGAAGATCAAGGAATTCTGCAAGCGGGCGAGCGCGGAGCCGATGCACGCTATCGTTGGCAACAGCAGCAAGTCGGGCAGCAGAAAGGACTGCAGACGCTTCAAGGAGTTCTTGAGGCTCTGGAGTTGGAGCAGCAAGAGCTTCAGGAGCGACAGCGCACATTGAAAAGCACGCTTGATAAGCTTGGCACGCAGATTACGTACGAACAAAGACTCCTGCAACCCGCGCAGGAAGCGCGCCAGCAGATCGCCGCTGATACGATACTACAGCAGCATTTAGAGGTGCCAGAACTCGACGTTGATCAACTCACGCCACGGGCGACAGAGCTATTACAGGAAAAGCTGCGCGCATCGGAGGAACAGCTTGCCCGGCTGCGGCTCACAGTAGCGGAGCAGGATGCAATGATTCACTACCTCTCTGATTACGGTTTTCTTCCTCCTCTCCAGGCTGTTGCACATGTACAGGAGCGCCTGAGGAAGGAGCGTATTACCGCCTGGTCTGGCTGGCGCTACTTGGCTGAAAGTGTGGGTGAAGCTGAGCGGCGTAGCTGGCTGCGACGTGTGCCTGAACTGGCCTTTTGTGTCGTCGTCCCTGATGAGCAGTGGTCGCAGGCACAGTATACGCTCCAAACAACGCCGCCATACCTGGAAACACCTGTGGTCGTGTTCGCCAGGCGAGAGATACAGAATGGCATAGCTGCGCGCGGCTGGTCACTTGGGCCTACCAGTGACGCCTACTTTCAGAAGGAGGCAGGCAACCGCGAACTCCTTGACCGCCAGGAGCGGCGGCAACGCCTCGAAGATCAGATAAACGAATTGCACCGTGGAACGGAGCAGTTGAGAACCTCCCTTCAGCGGCTCGAGCACACGCTCGCACACTATTCGACGACCTGGTGGAATCAGCATCACGCGCTCTTGAGAGAGGCACAGGAGCAACAACAATCCTCCCAGGCTCAGCAATGGCCACTGGAGCAAGAACTTGAGTATTGCAAGAAGCAGATTGCCGCAAAGCAGCAAGAGCTGCGGGAGCTTCAGAAGAAGATACAGGCCGTAGATGGCTACCTGATACGGCTGCAAGCATCTGAGGCCCAATTGAACGTCGATGCCGATATGTTGCAGCAGAAAGAATATGAGCAGCGTGCCCAGGCAGAGGAATGCAGGACGCAAGCGCAACACTTGCGAGATCAAGCTCGGGAAAAAGAGGATGAAGCCAATGCGACAGTGAACGCGGAGAAGCGCTTTGCAGAAGAAGCAGGCATTATCGAACGCGAACGGAGCGAGGTTCGTTACCTGGAAGGGAATCCGCCTGCTCCTGCCTCTGGTGATCTTCAGGTGCTTCGTGATGAGTATGAGCGGCTCAAAGAGCAGTATGAGCAAAAGATCGGCGTCAATGAGCTTACAGTCCTCCACAAAGAGGCACTGAAAGAGGCAGAGCAGGCACAGCGGCAGCTTCGACGCAAGCTGGAAAAGCCGGTGACGGAAAGTGAGGTGCATGACGCCTTGTCTACACTGTCAGACCCAGAGGATGCGGATCAGCGTGCCGATGAGGCACTCGTCACGAAAGTCAACGCTGAAAACGAGCGGGATCGCGAACAGGACAAGTTAGCGAAGGCTGAGCAAGAGATGCAAGGCTTCAAAAAGCGACTGAGCGGGCAGGGCATTGATGAAAACGAATTAGAGGATGTGCCGAAGAGCGAAGCGTTATGCATCAAGGAGGCAGAAGAAGAAGAACGGTTGGCAACCAATAATGAGCAGGCGGCTCAGAAGCAAAGCATGACAGAGCTGGAAGCTCAGCAGAGCGCGCAAAACTGTGCCACGCATATTGAAAGCCTGGTCCGCGTACAGCGTCAGATTGAGATGATGCAGGAAAACCATGCTGCTTTGCTCGCTCTAGGAGCACATGATGAAGGTCTTCCCGATCTAGCAGGGCTGGACGAAGCTCCCTCATCTCAGAAAAGACAGGCTGCGCTGAAAGAAGAGGAGATTGACAATGTTTTACAAGCATTGCAGAGGCAACTCAAACAGATACAGGAGGGAAAAGAGGATTTAGACCGCCGGGCAGAAACAAGCTCACAGCACATTATGCGTGCGCTCAATGAAGTGGACAAAGAGTTTAAGGAGGTTTCTCTGGCGAAACGGCTGTTGGCATATAGCGACGGGGTGAATGGAGGCTATGAACAGCACTGCCGCACCTTGCTGCCTGAGATGCTTTTGCGGCAAACCTTAATTCGGGAAGAGCGCGAGAAAAGTATGGCTCATCGAAATACTCTCGTTGAGCACTTAGTGGAACTAGCAGAGTCAGGCGCGGACTTTCTCAAGAGCGCGAGCCACTACTCAAGGCTACCTGCCTCGCTTCCGGCGTTTGAGCGCCGTCCCTTTTTACGCATTCACCTCTCACTACCTGTGACGAAAGATGAACGCGTCGGCAAAATTGCGGACCTGTTGAATGCTCTCGTAGAGGGCGAGGGCGAGATTCCTACCGGGGTAAAGCTCCTTCAGCAAGCGGTGCACCGGCTCGGCGAGCCGATGAAGGTGGAGCTTCTTTTTCCAGACCCCGGTGATCTGCATTATATTACCCCCAGTCAAATAGCGAAAGAAGAAAGTGGCGGCGAACGCCTCACCAGCATGGTCCTGCTGTACTGTACCTTGTTGCGGATGCGGGTAGCACGTCGCACGAAGCCCGCGGGACGGTCGAGTTGTCTGATTCTCGATAACCCCATCGGCGTTGCTTCCCGCTCACTCTTCTTGCAGTTGCAGCGTGAAGTGGCGCAGGCGATGGACATCCAACTCATCTACACCACCGCTCTCAAAGATTTTGATGCGCTGGAGATATTCCCCAAGATCATACGCCTACGCAACGCTCAACGCAATCGCCGTACTGGTGAGGCGTTCCTCATGCACGAGACGCCGCCGATTGGCCTTGATGCGATCCATATGATGCATGATGAGTCGCGGAACTTTGCTCGTGAGCATCAGGAGCACCGAGAGGACCAGGAGGATCAGCCATGACATCCAACGCATCCTTTGAAGAACCAAAGCTGCCACCTGGACCAATGCAGACGTTTCTGCATCGTCTAGCACACGCTTCTGGTAAGCGCCTGGAAAGTGCCGTGCTCTGGAAATACTTTGCTGAGGCATTTCCATATCGGCCAGGTGGAGTGGAGAATCGCAAGTGGCTACAGCGAGCCCTTCAGGAGGCCGCAGATCAGGGCATCATCCGCTTGCCCTCCGCACAGGGGCGCTCCTGGGACCGTGCGCTTGAGCCGCCTCTGCCTACCGTCGTCTGGAAAACGCCCCCAAATGAGGTACACGACGATGAGAGTTGGCGTGACTATCCCTGGTTGCCACAACTGTGCTGGATAGCGGATATGCCCATGCTCTCCCAAGAGCAGGTGATCTTTCTCAAGCGGGTACAGGCGGCGTTGCGAGAGGGCGTGCTGCAACGCTCTGCCCCTCTCACCTATCGTTCCCTTCAGTTGACCGGCAACGAGAAGCGCCTGGGCGAACTGCTGCATAGCGCCCTGTTCAGACCTGGCAGACTCAGCCTGGCATTGCTTGGCTGTATACCCGACATTCCTCCCTTAGTCATAGAGGAGATTGGAGCATCCCCTGTCGCCCTCATTTTTGAGAATGCTGCCGCGTTCAGAACAGCCGCCATGGTTCTCAAGCAGTACGCGCACCCACTCTATGGCTGGCTTGGCTTCGGCAGCGGAGCGAGCTTTGAGCGCTCTGTCCTCCATTTTACGCTTGTGGAACACCAGATAGAGCGCATCGAGTACGTGGGTGATCTGGATAGACATGGCCTACGGATTGCGCGGCGGGCTGCTGAACTGGCACAAAGCGAGCACCTTCCCTCGGTTGTTCCGGCCCGGGGATTGCATCGGGCCATGCTACAGTCAGTCCAGCAGTTCGGGTATCCTGAGGGCTTAGAGTATCAGCCAAAGGAACGGAGAAGCGACGCCAGTGATGAAGCCTTAGCTGCATGGTTGCCAGAGGATGTGCGCGTAGATGTCTTGAAAATTATCCAGGCGGGTGGGCGCGTGCCAGAAGAAGTGTTGGGGCCTGATGAGCTACAGCACGTATGGCAGGCGTAGTTGGAAGCGGCCCGCGTGTTCCGTGTCATGGACAATCTCAATACGCACACCCCTGCTTCGTTCTACGAGGTCTTTCCGCCAGAGCAGGCCAAAACCCTCATCGACCGCCTGGAAATCCACTACACCTCCAGCATGCCAGCTGGCTCGATATTGCCGAGATCGAACTGAGTGTCTGAGCAAGGCAAGGTCTGGCCCACAACATTGCTACCATTGAGGAATTATGTCAGCAGATTCAGAGTTGGCAAACTCATCGCAACCAGCAGGTCGGTACAGTCAACTGGCAGTTCCACACCGCTTATGCATGCATCAAACTCAAGCGGCTCTATCCTGTGACAAGTTGAGCTAGACAGAGCAGTCACTTGGGGGGTCTTGTGACAATAGTTTATACGCTGTGCAGCAACAAGGCTCTGCTACACCCATAACGCTCTGTAAAGAAATGGGAATAATCACACTGTGAGGTTCGAAGAGATTGATGTGGAAAACTGGTCGAGAATGTGGAAAAAACTCGGGCAGCTTTATCTCTAACAGCAAGTTGCTTTTCCTCACTCTAACTTTTCAGAGCCAAGTTCCAATACGGTCTGGTATTACAGGAAAATCATGCGTTGTCCTCCGAATAATTTATTCAGAGGACGACATGATTGTAGTCCGCAACTTTATTCTGCGAGTCCACAACTTTATTCTTCGTGGACATCTTAAAAGATCAAGAGGTGCATCACTATGACGGTGGAGCAGGTGATCGCGCTGTTGCAACAGCATGCCAACCCACAAGCCGTCCAGGGCATGGCTCGCGTCGGCATCAGTTCTGATCAGACGCTGGGCGTCTCGATCCCGACATTGCGAAGCATCGCCAAAAACATCGGCAGGAACCATCTCCTGGCCCAAGAGCTGTGGCGTTCTGGCATCCATGAGGCACGTATCCTGGCCTCCATGATCGCTGACCCGCGCCTGGTTTCCCCTGAGCACATGGAAGCGTGGGTCAACGATTTCGATTCGTGGGACGTCTGCGATCAGGTCTGTGGAAACTTGTTCGATAAAACTCCCTATGCGTATCACAAGGCCGTGGAATGGTCTCACCGGGGGCAAGCGTTTGTTCGGCGGGCAGGTTTTGTGCTGATGGCTGAACTGGCGGTTCATGACAAACGAGCCCCTGACGAAGCGTTCTTGCCCTTTTTCCCACTGATCAAGCAGTATGCCGTCGATGAGCGTAATGTTGTGAAAAAAGCCGTGAACTGGGCCTTGCGGCAGATCGGGAAACGCAATAGCCATCTTCGCGCTGTGGCAGTGGACTGGGCGCAGGAGATCAAACAGGTGGATTCTCGCGCAGCCAGGTGGATTGCCAACGATGCGCTCAAAGAGTTGCAGAAGCAGACCCCTTAGCTCTCATACGCTGCCAACAAAGCGAAATCCCACCGCCTGAATAGCTTCATGGTCGATCAGATACTGCTCCATGCGCTTAAGAAAGGTGAGCAGCTCTCGCTCCTGCTAGGGTGCCGTCTGGCGAATGCCGTTGCCAATATAAACGAAGAGGTAGGGAACCCAGGCGAAAAAGTGCTCGTGACACGTCCCATGCAGCGCTGACATCATCTCTTCGTACCGATTGAGGTGGTGCTCGGAGGCGCGTGTGAGCCAGACAGTTCTCAAGACCTCAATGGAGGCCGCCTCTTCGGGCAGCGTGGCCGGATCGGCATCATAGTGCCCGCTCAAGAAGAGCAGGCGCTGCATCTGATAGAGCCAGCAGGCCGTCTGCTCATCGAAACGATCATAGGCGTAATCCTGGCAGATGATCCTGCCGTACAGAGATAGCGCAGGCTGCCAAAGCCGGGAGGATGAGGATGAGCGGCACTGCTTCGCTCGGCTACCTCGATGCTGTCTGGCGACACATCGATACCAATCACCAAGTGACCATCTCTGGCCAGCTCAAGGGAGAGGTAGCCGTTGCCACAGCCGACCTCCACGATCGTCTGCGGTGATTGGGGGAGCATACTTTGCACGAACTGGTAGGTGTCGAGGGCGCTCAACTCAATCAAAGGTACACTGCGCCATTGGAACCACCGACCCGCATCGAGGTCTGGGTATCCGATAGGATGTCGCAGATCAGCAATGAAGTGCGCAGGAAGATTACTCATGCCTTCTCTTCTCTCGAGGGATAAGGTCTACTCACCACCTCAAGAAAGGTTTCTTCGTCCTCATCATCGGCTTCTGTGGAATCCATCTCATACTGCTCCCCGTATTTCTGGGCTAAGAGAGCATTGGCATACGCATGCTGAGCCACCAGGAGTTCATACGCGTACGCTTCGATCTGTGGCCCAAGCGCGTTGCCCATTAGATCGCAGGGAGCCACGAGGACACGACTGGTCATGCGAATGCGCTTGAGCTTGCCGGTTGTGCGACCGGTGACCAGGTAGAGCTTCTCGTGCTCGTGGGCGAACCACATGGCGGTAGGAACACCCACGCCACTTGCGCGAAAAGTTGTGAGAAGCACAAACTCGTAGGGAGATAGGGAGGCAAAGGGATCGTCGATCTCTCCCTGTTGCTGCTGGCTTTCGGTACTCATGCGCTCTTCCTTTCCTCATGACGTTGCTGCATAGCCAGCTGGTGAAGTAGTGTGCGTTCTCGGCTCTTGACCGCCGGACTGTTGGTAGTCGTGGCCTGTTCCAGGATGATCTGCCGCAGAAGTGCAGACCCTACAGTGAGAGAGGTGCGAGCGTTTGCAGCGCACATGCCTTGACCATGTGGTTCGTGTCAGTTGATTCATAAACTCCTCACAACTATATTACGCTATTTTTCCATACCTTGGAGAAGTTGAAAAAAACGATCTGTTGTGCTTCAAGGTACGACCCGACTTGTTCCCAGGTGCGATCCACCTTCTCCCGTTATCTCCAGACGCCGATTCGCTAGACTGGTGATGAAGCATGCGGTGTGCTTGCAAATGCACGGATGCAAGCAGCGCCAGCGCTATCAGCTCCGGCTCATGTGAGCGAGCTCGCTTCTATCAAACGATCGCAAGATCCCGTACAAGCTAAAGGAAGGATACATTGCATTATGGATCAGACACAACTCCCATCTGAAGGCAACCAGCCGAGTGGTTCCCAGGAGTCGCAAGGCCCAGATGCCCAGCCTGTGGCTTCCCCAATGCACCCACAGACAGCACATGAACACGATGACTTCCCGGAGGACGTCCTGCTGGAGGATGAAGCAGCGGGATGGAATGCGCAGTTCGTCGTCCCGTTCCAGCAATCCGGGCCGATGCCTGCGGTGAATCCGCAAACAGCACGAGCAAGTACCAATCAGACGAGCACACTTGCACAAGGACGCACAAACCCGCGGCGGTTTCCCGTCCTCAAGGTCGCTCTGATCAGCTCACTCATTGCGCTAGCCATGGGGTTCCTGGCGCTCTCGGTCTTCGCACAGCCAGCGTCACACCTGACTCCTCTCGCAAAGCATCCCACGCAGGGTTCCCAGGTGCCACATACCGCGCCAACGGCTAAGCCGACGCGCACTGTACCGAGGACCCCTACTCCGACGATGACCACGGTCACCGCACAGGCAACACCTCCGAGCGACTGGGTTCCTTCGGTGCTCACGCTGCAGCAACTCGGGTGGACAGGGGCTGGTCTCTCGATGGGTGATGCGCTTGAAGCCGAGCGCACCGCCTGGACCTTCACCGACCGCGAGATGAGTCTAGACTGGCGAAACACGGGGACGCGGGCGCAGCATGGCGGCACGTTTACGGCCGCGGTGTTTCTCCTGACGCCACATGCCAGGGCGCGGTTTTTTACCAACGATGTCCGTGCGTTTAACAATGTGCTGTTCGACAGGGTCCAGCAGCAGCAACTGATTCAGGAGGTGGTCAATGCTCAGCCGCGCTTGGTCCGGTTCCAGGTCCAGGGCGCGCAGCAGTTTGCCTGGGTCGATGTTGCCTTCCAACTCTGGCAGTCCCAGCTCGGCCAGCAGACCGGGAGCCGAGTCGAGGGCCTGGAACTGGACCCGGCTACTAACGGACCTCGCGTCCACCATATGCTCGTCCTATTGCTGCGTGTGACCCCCGGCACACAGGGGACCAACGCTCCTATGGGAGGCACGGGCTGGCTGGTCAGCACCTATGCGCTGGATCCTGTAGGGGGGATCTTACCAGCTATCATCCAACCTGCTTGACCTTCTTCAAATGGTGGTTGTACCTATACATGCAAACTTGCTCCTGGTGGAATTTGCCTCATGATCCTGGTGAATCACAAACGGGACAGAACGAATGGCGTTAACTCGGACAGCTTGCGAACCCGGATCATGGTGTGATTTTCGCCAGGAGAACGATTGCATGTATACTGTACCCCCAAATTGCCTTCTAGATTCTGTTGACCGTGAAGATGCAGAGAGGTCTTTGCAACGAAACGTTTTGGGCCATTGAATGTTCGAGAGCGTATTACTGCGATTGACGAATGCCTGTCTCTTGTGCTACAGTAGCAGTCGGCCAATCGCTTGTCGCTACATATAGGCTTCATTACCGGCATTGTACATGCCTTGGTAGAGCAAAACGCCGTTTGCGCCATCGTTTTGTTTGCATGATGTGCAGACAGACACGCAGCGGCATACCCCCATTCCACGCAAATGAGAGAGCCCGGTTCAGAACACAACTTCCATGCTTTTTGCGTGTTGTGTGCTCTACGTCGAAGGGGAATGAGATACATACTCATCGCCCTCTCATCTTCTTCCTACTATCACTCCTGGAGAGCGGCCTTGTTCGCTGATTACATCTTGGAGGCTCAGCACCCGCAGGTGCTAGTGAACCATTTGGTCGATGCATGCTGTACGGGGCTGTGCAACTTCCTCATCCATGCAACGCGAAGAGCAAACTTCTCCAGAGGTATTCCAACGGTACAAGCAAAAGGAAAGGTACTATGCACAATAATTCCTCTTTCACCGATGAACAAGACGAGCGGTCGGCGGCAACCGAAGAGAACGGGCGCGAACAGCAAGCAGGGGAGCTGTGGCTCCCACACGAGACGCACCTTCCAGCAGGCCTTTCTCCCCCGCCTTCCTCCAGGCGACCACCAGGGAGAAAGCAGCTCGCGCTCATCGTCGTTGTTGTCTCGCTCCTGCTGGCAGTGAGTGCGCTCCTCTTGCCTATCTTACTGGCACAGCCTGGCAAACTCGCCACCGCATCTCACCCGGTGACGGCGGCCACCATCGTTGGGCACGTTTTCTTCACGAGTAGTGGACAACTCAATCCGATCAGTTCAGAGGGTCTCAATGATGTGGTGCATATCGATTTGGGTGGTCTCACTCCTCCTGCCTCTGAGAAGAGCGACTATGCCTGGCTGCTGCCAGATACATCGCATAATGAACAGCAGCCGGTCTTGCTGGGCACGCTTCAGATTCTCAGGGGCTCGGCGCAGCTCACCTACACTGCTCCCACTCATACAAATTTGCTGGCAACGTACAGCCGCTTCCTGGTGACCGAGCAGGCGGCAAACGAGGAGCCCATCATTCCCTCGCTTGACCCTGCCACCTGGCGCTACGCCGGGAGTATTCCTGATATCCCCACGCCAGGGGATGCGAGCCATTACAGCCTACTCTCACACTTGCGGCATCTGCTGGCGAAAGATCCCACGCTTGAGCTCATCGGTTTGTCGGGTGGGCTCGATATCTGGCTGTACCGCAATACTGGAAAGATCCTGGAGTGGTCCAGCGCAGCTCGCGACGACTGGGCCGCTGGGCAAGCCTCGCTTACGCTGATGCGCCGCCAGATCGACCGGATCCTTGATTATCTGGATGGCGCGGCTTTCGTCTGGCGCGATGTTCCCCCCGCTACGCCGTTGCTCGTCGATCCCAAAGCGGGGCGCATTGGCCTGCTGGAATTGGAGCAGGGGCAAAACCCGCCAGGGTACCTGGCCCACGTCGATTTCCACCTGGTGGGATATACTCACGCGCTCGGCGTGACACCAGATCAGAAGCGGCTCACTACCAAGATAGATGCCATGCTGACTGCGGTGACAGCGCTCCTTTGGAAGGTACACAGTGACGCAACCCTACTCGCGCAGATGAGTGATACAGGGCTCCTCGCGCCCCAGGGCCTCTCGCTGCTGAACGACATGGAGACGAATGCCACTGATGCCTTCGTCGGTCAGCCCAACCCGGCAACGGGCAGCGTGCAGGGAGGGATCACCCAGATTCACGACGAGCTGCAACTCCTGGCCACTATCCAGGTGAGCACCGTACAGGGGAATTGAAGACGGCTGGGCCACGACGGAAGCAGAAGTGGGGGCAAACCTTGTGGTTGTCGTTCTTCCCTTTCTGGCGGTGATCCTTGCCGGTCAGCCGCTACGCAGGTTCCATACGACGACCACCTTCCCCGATGCTGTCGCGAGTTGAAGACCCTTAGGCGACCAGGCAAGACTGTGTACGGCACTCCCCGGCTGGACCGTCATGGTAAGCAACGGCTCCTGGACCTGCGCAGGATTCCAGAGCGAAAAGGAGCCATCATCGATGCCACTTGCCAGGCAGCGGGCGTCAGGCGACCAGGCCAGTGAGCGAATGGGGCTGCGCGAGGACTGCAACCGCCTGGGCGTATCCAGGCAACTTGGCCCTTCGCTGACTGCCTCCGTATGCTGGCACACGAGCCCATCCCAGAGGCGGATGACGCCGTCATCGCCGCCAACCGCGAGCTGCATGCCGATGGGAGCGAAGGCAGCAGCGCGCATAGGCAAGCGAGCGTCCTGGTAGAGTGGATGGACTTCTCGCCCGCTTTCGGCGTTCCATACGCGCACAACGCCGCCATGTGAAGAGGACGCGATGGTGTGACCGTCTGCCGCCCACGAGACAGCCTCGATGGGAGCCGTGTGGCGGGTAAAGATGGTCTGAGGCTGATACGGCGTCGTTTGCCAGACAATGGCGCGCTGATCCAGGGCGCCACTCACCACCTGCTGCTGTTTGTGCATGGTCCAGGCAAGGCTGGTCACGGTCGAGAAATGGGCATTTGTTGAGCGAGCAAGGACCGTGCCCGTGAGCGCGTTAATAAATGTGACCTGGTTGGCTGCACCTGTCACCAGCCGTCCACTTTCAGGTGACCACGCAAGAGCGGTGACGGCAGTCGTATGGAGCACACGCTGCCTGACCACTCCATCAGTTCCCCAGACCAGAAGCTGGCCATCGTCTCCTCCAGAGGCAAGGTGCCGTTCATCAGGTGACCAAGCTATGACGCGCACGATCTGGTAATGGCTCGCAAAGGTCGACGCCGGTATCGCGGAGACGATGCGTGGCACAGCAGTAGAGGACGCCGAGGGTGCAACGAGAGGAGCGGCGGGAGTTCTCCTCCCGCCCAGGTACCGCTGTGCCCGCGCGACGGCCAGGCCAGTTCCGAGGCCGGTAAGTGCAAATGCGGCAAGTGTTCCTGCCGTAAGGAACGCTCGCCGACTCCAGCGGCGGCCAGGGCGCGGCACTAGTTGAGTGCCTGCAGGTAATCCGACAGCCTGTACAGGCTTCGTTGGAGCACTGATTGTTGATGACACGAGCGTGAAGCGTGTCCCCGAGGTAAGCTGGAAGTCGCGAAACCGCTGATTGTTGGGAAGATGCCTTTTCCCGGCTGTGAGGCGAAGCTGATAGATGACGCGCATGCCAGAGCTATCCGTTGTCGGATAGCCGAGTTGAGAGGCAAGCTCCGTGGCTACGGCACCAATAAGTATGGCATCATCCACATCAACCACCACCCCTTCGGGGTCAAGTATAAGTCTGAGCATTGGTATGGTCTTCTCTCGCGCATCTCGGCCTGTATTCCAATTGAACCCTGAACTGCGTGGCCATTGGCCTTCTGGAGATCACGACAATTAGTAGTATAGCCAAGGCGTTCGGACTGCACCTGGGTAAAAGATGGAAAATGAAGGGAAACACTTGGGAGAAGGGAGATCGTTTGCTGCCATTACTAACCGTTTATGCTTGGCAGTGTTATCCAATCTGTTCTCAGCATAGTCACGTCGATTACAATGAAGGATTACTTCCTGGTGAAACGCTGTTTCCGATCCTGAGGAACAAAAGAACGGTGCGAAAGACATCTATTTGGAGAATCGCTGTTAATTCGACTTGACAGACGGTTGAAGAAGGTCTCACCTTCAGCTGGTTATTCTAGCCAGTTTATCGATTTCTAAGGGCTAG
>WNFX01001099.1_pt1 | contig 33003 bp, 36 predicted proteins | sample 5400111 | NCBI WGS metagenome assembly WNFX01 (sample SAMN13153363, study PRJNA577476) | soil metagenome | isolation source: 40 cm soil or saprolite under grassland replicate 1 | place: USA:California | collected 2016-06-15 | reverse complement strand
GACACCGCTCTCACGGACACCTGCGGCCAGCGCGCCCGTCCCCATCCAGCGATCGTCATGGCCTGGAACTCATCCGTACTTCCAGAGCCCGAAACAGCCCGTCTCATGATGATCGGCCAGAGTGCCCCAGAACTACTAGGGCGTGTTTGCAATGTTGATGGCGCGAATGGGTAAGATTTGTGCCCATGGCACGAACAACCCGAGAACTCTCCGATGGGCAGTGGGCCGAGCTGGCCCCACTGCTGCCGCCCCAGCGGCCGCGCATGGGCCGGCCGCCCAAAGACCACCGGCTGATCGTCGAAGCGATCGTGTGGCTGGACCGCGCCGGCGCGCCGTGGCGGGACCTGCCCGCCCACTTTGGGCCCTGGGCGACGGTGGCCAGCCGCTTTTACCGCTGGCGCCGCCAGGGCGTGTGGGACCGGGTCCTGGCCGCGTTGCAGGCCGACGCCGATGCCCGCGGCGAGCTGGACTGGCTGCTGCACTTTGTCGACGGGTCGGTGGTGCGGGCCCACCAGCACGCCGCGGGGGCGCGGCACCGGCCCGCCACGGCCGACCTGGCCTGCCAGCGCAGGGGGGGCTCCCGCCGATCCTGACCAGCCGGTCGATCGGGAGGCGCTGGGCCGCAGCCGCGGCGGCCACTCCACCAAGCTGCACCTGCGGGTGGAGGGCCACGGCAAGCCGATGGTGGTGCTGGTGACCGCCGGGCAGCGCCACGAGGCGCCCATGCTGCGCTGCCTGCTGGAGGCGGGGGCGGTCAAGCGGCCCGGTCGGGGCCGGCCGCGGATCCGGCCGGACGCGGTGGCCGGTGACAAGGGCTACAGCTACCCGAGCATCCGGCGGTAGCTGCGGCGCCGTGGGATCCGGGCGGTGATCCCGAGCAAGTCCAACCAGCCCCGCCAGCGCCGCTTCGACAAGCCCGCGTACCGGGAGCGTAACCGGGTGGAGCGGGCGATCAATCGGCTCAAGCAGTTCCGCCGGGTCGCGACCCGCTACGAGAAGCGTGAGGTGAACTATCTGGCGATGGTCACGATCGCCGCGATCATGCTGTGGCTGGAGTGACATTGCAAACACGCCCTAGTCGTCCAGGCCGCCGGCGGCCGGGGCGGTGATGTGGCCTTTGGCCCAGCCGATCAGCGGATGGAGCTCCCACCAGTTGTGCAGCCCGTCGTGGCGGACGATGCCCCAGGCGGTGATGCGGTCGTCGTCGTGGGGCGCGCGGATGGGCAGTTCCGGGATGATCTCCAGGACCACGAACGCCCCGTCGGGCGCCTTGAGCACAACGTGCTCGTCGCCGTCGAACTCGCGGTTGACGTAGGTGACCTGCCCGTAGACGCGGGCGCGGGTTGGTCGCCAGCGGCCGGCGGCCAGCGTGTCGATCGTGGTCGGCCGGTACAGCCGCGCGTCGGTGGGCAGGTGGCCGTCGAGCCGGGCGTCGGCGCGGTTGAGCGCGATCCGCAGGCCGTGGTCTTGGACGCGGGCGACCATCCAGCCGCCCAGCCCGATGAGCAGTACCAGGCCGATCACGCCCAGGCGCCACTCGCGGGGACGAACGGCGGCGGGCGCTCCGGGCGTGCGGAGCAGCCGGTTGAGTAGCCGCTGGAGCCGGTGGCGGAGCGGCAGCAGCGCTGTGACCGCGAGGCCGCCGACGGCAAGGCCGACAAGCACGTCCGAGGGGTAGTGCGCGCCGACTGCGACACGACCTAACGCGACCAGGAGCGTGACGGCGAGGCTGGCAAGGCCCCAGCGGCGATTGATGAGCAACGCGCCGGCGCTGGCGGCGGCGACCAGGGTGGCGTGGTCGGAGAAGAACGAGCTGTCCCCACCACGGGTACCGATCGCATGGACGGCGGGCAGCGCCCAGTAGGGACGCAGCCGGAAGTACAGGTGCCCGGCGAGCTGGTTGAGCCCAAGCGCACCCGCCGCCCCCAGGCCCGCAAGGACAGCGACGGCAAGCGCATGGGTGTCGCGCCGGCGCAGCGCCGTGACGGCCACGCCGAGCAGGATCACGATCGGCACCACGACCAGGTACTTGGCCGCGACCAGGGCGGCCAACCGCTGCGGCTGGTGCTGGGCTGCGCGGTTTGCGAACTCGACGATGGCGCGGTCAACCGAACGCATCGCGGGGCCTTTCAGGGATCGGATGGGATGGTGGTCTGCGGTGCCGCGGGCGGCGGCGTGCGGCTCGCGTGGAGCTGCTCGACGGCGTGGACGGTGGTGAGCAGGCCGAACAGCCAGGCGGCGCCGAGCGCCAGGCCGCCGAGCGCGTCGGTGAGCCAGTGCACGCCCAGATACACCCGCGACAGGCTGACCATGCCGGCCAGGCCGACCGCGACCGCCCAGATCGCGACCTTGCGGGGCCAGTGCGAGGTCGCGCCGGCCAGCAGCGCGGCGAGCATCCCGTAGGTGGCGGCCGAGTCGGTGGCATGCCCGGACGGGAACCCCAGCCCGCCGGCGTGGACGATCGCGAACGCGGCCGGGGGTCGTGGGCGGGCGACCAGCAGCTTGACCGACTCCTGCAGCACCCGCGCACCGACCCACGCCCCGGCGAGCAGAACGAGCGCCCGCCAGCTGCCGCTGCGCCAGCGCCACCCCAGCCCGACCACGACGACCACGGGGATCAGCACGGCTGCGCCGCCGAGGTCAGTGATCGCACGCATCGCCGTGGTGAGCCACGCCTCCCGATGGGCGACCAGGAAGGTCATGACCGGCCGGTCGACCAGGGCGAGCTCGTCGCGGGCGAGGATGTCTTGCAGCACCGCGCCGAACGCCCACGCCGCGCCGGCCAGCGCCAAGATCGTCACGGTTAGCGACAACCCGAGCGCCCCACCGGGCCGCAGCCGACCGGCGAGGAAGGTGAGCTGGCGCTGATAGCGTTCCCGCAGGCGAGCGATGAGAGGGCGTTGGAGCTGCCGGTCGACGGCGGCGCGGACCCGGTCGGGGTGGCGGGCGACCCAGCGGGCGGCCACCACCACCGCGCCCACCACGACCACCAGGACGAGCAGCAGCAGGCTGGCGCGGCCCGCGAGCTGCTCGACCCGCCGCCAGGAGCCGCCGGCCAGGTAGCCGAGCAGCACGAACCCCGGCGCCCAGATCACCCCGCCGGCCGCATTCCACGGCAGGAAGGTGCGGTAGGGCATGCGCGACATGCCGGCAAGCGCCGGCACCAGCGCGCGCAGCAGACCGACGAAGCGGCCCAGGAACACCGCCCGGCCGCCCTTGGCGCGCAGGTAGGCCTCGCCCTTGGCCCAGCGCTCCTGGCCGACGCGGCGACCAAGGCGGCTGCGCTTGAGCGGCTCGCCGAACACCCGGCCGATCTGGTAGCCGATCTGGTCGCCGACGACCGCGCCCAGCGCGCCGGCCGCCATCATCACGGCGAGGCTCACGCGGCCCTGGTAGGCGAGGAAGCCGCCCAGCAGCATCGCGGTCTCCCCGGGCACGGCCAGGCCGACGAAGGCGGCCGACTCGGCGGCGGCCAGCAGCCCGAGGATGATGTAGGCCCAGGGGCTGGCCAGGCGGGCGGCGGTGTCCAGCAGCCCGCTCACCGGCACGTCTCCCACATGGTCGGCATCAGCAGTGCTCCTTGCCACGGCCCCGCCGCCAGCCAGCGCTTGCTGTTACCGGCAGGTGGCTACCTGCATGTTTACCGGCGGATCGTAACACCGGATACAATCCAGGGCTGTGGAGGAGGTGCCCATGCGGTGGACCGTGCTGATCGTTCGGCTGCCGGCCGACCCGTCCCGCCACCGGGTCGCGGTGTGGCGGGAGCTCCGCCGGGTCGGCGCGCTCTCGCTCGGCCAGGGCGTGTGGGCCCTCCCGGCCACGCCCGCCTTCACCGCCGGGCTGGACCGCGCGGTCACCCTCGCCGAGCGCGGCGACGGCGAGGTCGTGCTGCTGGACGCCGCCGGCCGCGACGAGACCAACACGGCCCGCCTGGAGGCGCTGTTCACCGCCGCCCGCCAGGCCGAGTGGACAGAATTCCTGGCCGACTGCGGCAAGTACGAGGCCGAGCTCGACAAGGAGCTCCGCACGAGCAAGTTCACCCTGGCCGAGCTGGACGAGGAAGAGCAGAGCCTGGACCGGCTGCGCCGCTGGTACCGCGACATCAAGGTCCGCGACCTGTTCGGCGCCCCCGCAGCCATCGAGGCCGAGCAGCGCCTCAAGCACTGCGCCGAGCGGCTGGAGGACTACGCCGACCGCGTCTACCAGGCCGTCCACCAACCCTGACCCGCCGCCGGCGGGGTCACCGACCAAGGAGCTGCTGGTCCCGGCCTGGCTTGCCAGACCTCCGCTCGGGCGACGTGGTCAGCCGAGGTGACGTGTCAGATGCGGCCAGGCAGGGGGCGCCATGAGCGCCCCCTGCCTGTTGACGATCGACGAAGCCTGGACTAGCTGCTCGTGCAGCTCACCGTTCCGGCAGGCACGGGACCGTCGGAGGTTGGCGGGTCGAAGGTGCAGACGACGGTCAGCACCACCGTCCCGGGCGGCTGCTCGACGGTGATCGTGGCGGTGGTGAAGGCCAGGTCGGTGATGTCCTCGATCCAGTTCGAGTTGGGACAACCCGGGGCGCCGGGGATCGGAGTCTCCGGCCCCGTCGTGGAGACGTCAAACGGGGTGGTGCCGTTCTTGAGCTCGCTCTCTGGGATCCGCTGGGCGCCGCTTACCGTGATGGGGGCAGGGTTTTGCCCCGGGGGCTGGTGGACGCCACTGCCGGGGTTGGTACAGGTGGCGGTGGCGTTGCCGGTCGCGTCGAGGTTGACGATCACGTCGCCGTTGCCGAGGCCGGCCAGTGCCCCGGAGGCTTCCAGGAACAGGCCCCCATCGGTGAAGGCGGGCTCGGCGCGGGCGCCGCCCTTGAGGTGGACGCTAGAGGCGAAAGCCGCGGTGGCCATCGCGGCCATGACAACGAAGGCCAGGAAAAGAACGGTTGCTGTGCGTCGCATCGCCCGCTCCTTGGGCTATGGCCGATTCCGGGTTCCGGAACCGGGCTGGGTTGGGCGGGCGAGGCGGCGGGCCACGGCAAGACGGTCGGCCGCACCAGCCACGGGAGGTCGGCAGCACACGAAAGCTCCATGCCCTTAAAACAGAGACCGCCCCCCGCCTCGGCATCTCGACTTCTCCTTTGAAGCCGATGAAGTCGATGGTTCTTTGACCCAGGGTTAGGATGGTGTCACTGGCGTGGATTTCGTTGGATACGCATCGTGCGTGAAACCGGAGTACGTATTGGGCCGTAGAATTTAGGAGTACCGAATTGCTATGCGATACCCGTCTATTTGCGTTACGACTGTACAGAACGCTCAGAAATCATTTGATTCGGATGTAGGTTGTAGTACGTAAATCGGTGAAGATGACGCTTACCGGGCTATTGCGGAAGCGGCCGATGGTGGACACCTCGCTCGAGCCACCTGTCCTCTCATGGGTTGGTCTGTCGGCTGGGTGCGACTGGGGACCAGCTCGAGCCGGGCCAGCTGTAGTCCCAGCAGCCGCACGGCGGGCTGGCCTGTGGATTTGCCGGAGGGTTGATGTGGAGCGCCCGCCGCATCAGCATTGTCAGACGACTTCGGCGCCTGCTGGGCGGAGGGAGGATCGCAACCACGATGGCACGGTCGAGCGGGAATGGCTTTCTCGCCAACTTCAGCACCTACGACGCGCCCTTGCCCACCAAGATCCACGTCGCGCTGGCAAACAGCTGGAAGAAGGCACGCACACGATCCGCCTGCTGCGGGAACTACGGCCAGCCGGGCTGCTGACAGCCGGCTGAGGGGCCCCGTGAGGGTCCCAACGACCACGGGCACCCGCACCACCACGACGACGAGCACGGCTGATGCTCGATCCGCAGCGCACCGGCCGGTTCAGCTCTCCACGAGCAGTTCCATGACCTGCTCCACCATGAAGCCGCGCTCGTGGCGGTCGGCGACCTCCCGCAGTGTGTCGAGCAGCGCATCTGTGAGCTCGAGCGGGACCACACCGAGCACCTCGGAGCGGGTGATCGTGGCCCGCGGCTTGTCGGGCGCGAACCAGTGCCGGAGCAGCCCGATGCCGATCTCGTTGACGCTGCGGTGGCCCTCGGTCCAAGCCGCGACCTCGCGTGCGAAGAAGGCCTGGTTGAGGTCGGCGAGCGCCGCCACGCGGGTCCTCTCGGGCCGCTCGGCGAAGTCGTCGTCGTCGAACAGCCTCGACGTCGGGACCCGCCCGGCGGACTCGAAGAACTCGCCCCTGTCGAACGCGACCAGGTCGCCTCTCCGGGTGGCGACCGCGGTCGCCCGGCGCAGCGGGCCGCCCGGGTCCTCGTAGAGCAGCCCGGTCAGGAAGAGCGGGTAGCGCTGGAAGCGGAGCCCGTGGACCACCTCGGCCAGCCTGACGTGCTGAGCGAACGGCTCGGTCGGCGCGGGTGTCTGGGTCACGAGGTGCTCCTGGTCGCGAGGGTGCTCAGCTAGCCAGGAAACCGCAGTCCGGCCCGGTCCCGCAACGCCAACCTGCCAGCTCATCCCGCGCGGCTGGGGTCGCGGCCGTGTTCGGCCGGATACCCAGTGCTTCGTCCCCATCCTCCAGCCAGCCGCGGCCGGCACGGCCAACTCGTCGCCTGATATGCCCCACTGAACTCGGGCGGTTCAGCTTGCCCCGGTTTGGGTGGCAGCTTGTGCGGGGAGAGGAACTCCTTTGGGGAAGGTTTACGCGCGCAGGAGCGCGAGCGGCTCGACCACCGAGCCACTCCGAACGCCGCTGGAGGCAACATGGCCGCACTTTTCCTGGTGCTCGCGGTGGCCGACGCCGTGCTGCTCGGCGACGCCGTGCTCGGCAACACCAGCGCCAGCTCAGTTTCCGTCTTCAACCACTCGATCACCGGCTTCACCCAGGGCCAACTGCTGGTGGTCGCGGCCGGGCTCGGCCTGCTGCTCGTGCTGCTGCCGGGGCTTGCCTGGAGCTGGTCGAGCGCACGCCGCGCCAAGCGTCGGCAGCAGCAGGCGGAACGACGCGACCTGGAGGGCAGGATCGTCAAGCTCGAACGCGACAACGCCGCCCTGCGCCAGGAGCTGAAGCGCGCTGAGCGCGTCGAGACGCACGCGTAGGGACGCGGCGTGCCTTCCACCCGGACTCCCGCCAACGGACCGTAGTCGACGACGCGCCCGGCCGTCGTGGTTTCGATGGCCAAACGGACCAGACCCTGCCCATCAGCACCGCCGCCCTGAAGTCGGGGGCGCGCGATCGGGTGGGCCGCGGCGCCTGGTTCGCGCCTGCCCACGGGCAGGCGCGCGGCAGTAGCCGCAATGCTAGGGAGGGGGCAGGAGGTGGAGATTTCGTTTCCCGGCTCGCCGACCTGCCTTGCCGAGCTGCGGCGCGCCATCCGACACAGCTTGGCGGAGATGCCAGCCGCCATCCCGGACGAGGTGGTCGACGACCTGGTCCTGGCCGTCAGCGAGGCCGCCACCAACGCCATTCTGTACGGGTCCGACGATGCGCAGCCGGTCACGGTGACCGTCAGGGTCCGTGGCGGCTGGATCGAGGTGACCATCCGCGACCGGGGCCGCCCCGCCGTCCCGCGCACGGCTCCCGTGGCGAGCCTTCGCGGGCGTGGGCTGTGGCTGATCGGCCAGCTGGTCGACGAGGTGCGCCTTGCCAAGGCCCGCCCAGGGACGCTGGTAACGCTTCGCCGCTGCATCGGCGACCCCGCCGTCGGCGGGTTGCCCAATGGGCGCCTGAAAAGCGCGCCCAAGACGCCGCCCTATTTGGATGGCGCCTGATCGAATCCGCGCGCCGAACTCCCAGAGAGTTTCTAGAATTACGTCTTGATCGAGCGTTTCCCAGACGTGCCTGAGCGGGTTGTCAAGCCTGGACGCAAGGGGGAGATTACCGGCTGTTGCGCTGAGCAGGATGACTGCCGTGCCCCGCAGGAGCGCCCATCGTGACCCGACCACCGTCTGGCGGCCAGGGCGTCGCAGCGCCTGGTCGCAGCCGTCGACCCGCGCTGCTTCTGGCTGGGTCGATCGGCTGGCTCGCCGGCACGGGCCCGCTGCTGGAGCGGGCACGGCGGCTCTTCTTGCTCTTCAGCCTCGTCCAGCTCGGCTTGCTGGTCCCGTTTTTGGTGGTTTCCCAGCGGGCCGTTGCCTTGCGGGTGCTCGCCGGTGTGGGCATGGTGTTCCTCGTGGCCCGCTGGCGTCACGGCTATCGCCACCAGCGGTTCCACCTGGCGCTCGAACCCGCCGAAGGGGTCTCCCTGCTGCTGCTGACCGCCAGCATCAGCAAACCATTCCAGGCGCTTGGGCTGCTCTATGTCGGGTTGTACTTCCGCTGCCTGTACGGCACAGGCCGTAAGGTCGTGGTGGTCCTGGCGTCCTACCTCGCCGCGTTCCTCGGCGGGGTCGGCGTGGCGGCCGGCCCGGCGAGCCTGCTGGCGGGGCCGGTGGTGGCGCAGGTGCCAACGCTGGCGCTTGCCGCCGCAACGATGCACGCGCTGTCGATGTCGGTGGCCAAACAGCAGGCGGCTCGGGACCGTGAGGAGGCGCTGTCGCGCGCCAGCGATGCGCTGCTGGCGGCCACCAGCGCCGACGAGGTCTGCCTCGCGGCGATCGCCGGCGTCCAGGAGCTGCTCCCCGTCCCGCTGACTCCGCGGGTCAGCGTGTACCTGGACACCGGTACCGGGCTCCGCCTGGCCGCCGGGAGCGATCCGGCCGTGGCCGCGGTGCGGCCCTCGATGGTCGCGGGCCTGCCCGCTGCCGTGCTGGCGGCCGCGACGACCGGTCAGGCGGTGCTGATGTCGCAGGTGCGACGCACCCGCGCCGACAACCGCCCAGCGGTGTGGTGGGCGCATCCGCTGCTGGTCCACGATGTCGTCGGCGGGGTGGTGTTCGTCGCGCTCCGCGCGACCCCACAGCCGGAAGTGACCGAGGCGCTGGGGACGTTGGTGGGCGAGGTGCGGCTGGCGTTGGAGCGCGCCGGGCTGGCCGTCGCGCTGGAGGCCGAGCACGAAGCCGCCGAACAGCTACGCCAGCTCGGCTCGCTGCAGCGGACCCTCCTGGAGGCGGTCTCACACGAGCTGCGAACACCGCTGACGACCGTCCTGGGTGGCGCGGTCACCCTCCAGCGGTTGGGTCCTGACCTGGCCAGCGAGGTCGGCTGGGACCTCGTCCGTCGCGTGGTCATCAACGCCCGCCGGCTGGACCGGCTGCTCGGCGACCTGCTGGACCTCAACCGCCTCGATCGTGGGATGGTCGCCCTGGAACACGCCCCGGTCGACCTTGGCGCCCTGGCAGGTGAGGTGGTCGCGCGAACCGAGGAGCTGGTCGGACGCCACGTCGAGGTGGATGCCACCCCGGTCATCATCGCCGTCGACCAGGCAAAGATCGAGCGGGTGATCGCCAACCTGCTGCTGAACGCGGCCAAATACACCAACCCCCAGACCCCGATCTGGGTGCGGGTCGCGCCTCTGGAGTCCGGGGCGTTGCTGGTGGTAGAGGACGCCGGCCCGGGGGTGCCCGCAGCGCTCAAGCACGCCATCTTCGAACCGTTCCAGCAGGGACCCACCCCGTCGGCGGATACTGCCGGGGTGGGGCTGGGGCTGTCGCTGGTGGTCCGTTTCGTCGCGATGCACGGCGGGCGGGTGTGGGTCGAGGACCGCATCGGGGGCGGCGCATCGTTCCGCGTGGTCCTACCCGCCGAAACCGACCCGGCCCCACGCTAGCGCCACCTGCCCTCAACGCGGGGCCACCTGGCGCCGCGGCACCGCGACCTCGTGGCGCAACGTACCGCTGTCGCTTCGCTGGCCAGGTGTGGGAGACGACGTCATGGCCGCCTGTCCGAGCCCGCCGTCGGCACGGCGTCGAGCGCCGAGCCGAAGATGCGGCGGTACACGTCTTCGCCATAACTGGTCGCGAGCGGCGCACCTTCGACCAGCCTGAACGTGCGCCGCCCGTCGGCCTGCCGCTCAGCCCGGAGGAACAGGGCGGCGTGCACCTGCTCGCGATAGAGCCCGTGCGCCAGGTCGAACAGGTGGGTGACGTAGAGGACCTTGATCCCCGCTTCGGTGAGGGCGCGGACGATCTGCCGGGCGATCTCGGAGCCTTCCCGTTCATTGGTCGATGCGAAGGACTCGTTGCAGAGCAGGATGCAGCCGGGGCGTATCTTGCCGGCGATGTCGCCCATTCGGCGCAGTTCCTCGTCGAGCTTGCCGCTGGTCATGGTGGCGTCTTCCTCGCGCTTGTAGTGCGTGAAGACGCCGGCGGAGACGCCCGCACGGAACGATTCGGCGGGCACGAACATGCCGCATTGCATCATCAGATATGCCAGCCCGACGCTGCGCAGGAAGGTCGACTTGCCGCCCTGGTTGGCGCCGGTGATCATCACCAGCCGCCGGTTGTCCGCGTCCAGGTCGTTGCCCACGACCCGGGCCTCCACGCTCAGGCTGAGGCAGACGTCATAGAAGTCCCGGGCCGACAGGGTGGGCTCCCCCGGCGCGTCGGGCACAGGGAAGCAGGTGGGCTCCTGCTTGGCGGCAAGCCGCTCCCGCAGGTTCAGGCAGCCGACGTAGAAGCCGAGCTCGGCCCGCAGCATGCTGAAGAAGCTGAGGATGTGGTCGGCCGACTGCGCCGCCGCGTTGGCGACCAGGTTGATCCCCCTGCCGCGCAGCTCCGACAGCGCCCGGAAGCCGTTCTCGTCGCGGTCAGCGATCTGGAAGCTCAACCCGGATCGGTTCGCCACCGAGAGCCGCTGCATCCAGCCCTTCTGCTCGGGAGCGCGGCGAAGCACGTAGCGAATGCCTTTGTTGCCCTTGCCGAGCGCGGCGCTGATCAGCACGCCGCGCCGGAACTTGAGCTCCTTGAGGTGGCCCTCGACGGTCGCAAGGTATTGGTCGTCGAGCTCGCTGGCGAGCATCGCGAAGAACCGGTTGAACCCTTCCGAGCGGAAGCTACCGGCATGCTCGTCGGCCAGGCCCCGTAGCCGCCTGAGCGCGCTCACGAACAGCTCCAGCAGCTGCACCGACCAATTGAGGACCGAGTCGGGTGAGCTCAGGAAGGAGCGCCAGATCCGCTTCTGGGCCCCGATCGCCTCGACGGCGAGGTTGTAGAGGTCGATCACCACCGAAGGCTGCTCCAGGCAGTCGGCGAGCACCTGCTGGCGATACCTGATCGCCTCCGGGTCCGTCAGGCTCGAAAGCACCGCTGTCCTGGCGACCTCGAACAGGAATCCGTCGCCGCCGGCCATCGCGTCGAACAGCGTGGTCAGCTCCAGGTCCTGGGTCAGCGCCGCTTCGTTGGGTAGCGGCTCCCGTGGCAGGAAGAAATCCTGGTCCCGGTGCATCAGGAAGGCTTTCATCGTGCGATCCGCCTCCTCAGCCGCTCGTACGTCAGGCCGTACTTCTCGGCGATCGCGGCCGCGTAGGCGAGCCCGTCGGCAGGCTGCCGGACGATCTTGTAGGTCCGCATCGCCGGATTGTCCGGGACCACCGTGCTGACCATGCTGACGGTGTGCTCGCCCAGGGACGCCAGCTCGTCGACGAACGTCACGTACACGGCGAGCAGGTCCAGGTCGATGAGGCGGTTCATGACCTCCCTGCCGAGCACCAGGGCGTCGCGCAGGGTCGTGGAGGTGAAGCTCTCGTTCATGACGACGATGCTGGAGCCGGTCGCCTGCTGGAGGATCTCGTGGACGCGGAGCAGCTCGTCCTCCAGCTTGCCGCTGAGCGTCGCCAGATCCTCTTCCCGCTCGAAGTGCGTGAAGATGCGGTCGGGCAGGAACAGGGCCGCCTGGAGGCCCGGGACGGGGCAGCCCAGGCTGGCCAGGTAATGCAGCTGGCCGAACATCCGCGCGAAGGTGGTCTTGCCGCCCTGATTGGGGCCGGTCACCACCAAGACGCGCTCCGGCCCCTTCAGAGAGAAGTCGTTGCACACCACCGATGCGCTCTGGCCGATGAGCTTGTTGGCCAAGGCGATGTCGAACGCGCCGAGCGCGTGGGTCTCCTTGGATTCCCCGGACACCCTTGGATAGCAGAATGTCAGCCCGGCCGGTTTGAACCGCTCGATATATTCGAGGTACGCGACGTAGAACTGGACCTCCCGGTCGAAGGCGCCGACCGTCGGGTCGAGATACTCGCGGTGGCGCGCGCAGAAGTCGTCGAGCGTCCCGAAGACACCAGGGTGGAGTTGCGCGACGAGGTCCAGGACCTGGGCTTCGACGTGGTTCATGTCGAGCCAGTCAGGGAGCTTGGCCCGGTAGTCCCGCACGGCTCCCTGCTGGAATTTCGCGAAGGTCCGCTCGACCTCCTGGCTGTAGTCGGCTTGGTCCTGGTACCTGTCGACCCTGACGCGGTTGCCTTTGATATGGATCGAATACCGCACCGTTGCGAGGGCGTCGTCGAGCGCCTGCGCCTGAGAGGCAAGCCCCGCGAACGCTTCGGACCGGGTGTAGCCGGCCACGTAATCGCGGAAGCCCACAAGGCCGCTCGACTCCAGGTCCAGGACGGCCAGCTCGTCGGCCAGGGCGCCGACGGCCTGGCAGTAAATCCCAACCGCGTCCAGGAGCCAGCGTTCCTTCTGATATCGATAGTGCAGCTTGTCCGCTTGCGCCAGGTGCTCCCGCATCGAGCGCATCTGCTGCGCGAAGGCCCGCACCGCCTCGAAGACGGCGTCCTTTTCGAGGTCGCGCAGCACCGCATGGCGGTAGCCGACAGCGTCGACGTCGGGCAGTGGCGTGTAGAAGAAGGGCTTCAGGTCGTAGTCCGCTCGGCTGGCGGTGATCGACTCCACGACCTGGTCGAGGTTCAAGTCGGAGAAAAACGCTGGCTCCGCTCGCTCGTCGGCGCCATCCTCGGGCCGGTCGAAGAGGATGCTGTGGAACCGCAGACCAGCTCACCTCCTGGGCTGCACCGGCGGAACCCGGTTCCGCACGTCGTCGGCTTCCACCGGTGGACGGTTGGTAGAAGCCATCAGCCCCTGAGGCGATTCAGGCGGGCTTCATCGCCTGCCACGATGCTACCCGCCCCGGTCACCCCTGCGGCGGTCGAGGGTGCCATCCGCCGGTTCGCGCCAGAGGTTGCCGAGGTAGGGAGCGGTTGCCTACCGTCGATCGTCGAGGTAGAGGCCATCAGCGCCGGTGACGCGGTTATGCGAGCCTCATCGCCTGGCGATTGTGCCACCAGCCCTGTTCGACGCAGCGGGCTGCGGTGGCGCTCGTTGCGCGGGACACCACGCGGGCCGACAATCGACCCATACGACCTGGGGATGGAGCCCCCGGCGACGCCCTCTCCTTCGAGGGCTGATGGCTCCTTTCGGAACGACGAGAGGAGCCATCAGGGTGACCGCATCGTCTCCACCGCCGGAATGGTCGGCGGCGTGGCCCGCCAGGATTGCGTGGTTGCCCCCGTTTGGCCATGGCAACGGTCTGGGCGCGCCGAGCTGGGCGCCGATCGCCGACGTCGATCCCAAGCTGGCGGACCCGTTGCTCGATGCGTTCCGAGACGCCGGTGTCCCGGCCTATGCGGCGCCGGTCGGACTGGCGCCACGGCGGGCGAGGCGCCGCCGAGCTCGTTTCCCAAGTCCCGACCATCGGATCTGGGTTGGCTCGCAGTGGTATGCCACCGCCGAGGACGTGCTGCGCACCAACTCCCCCGGCTCGGCGCCGCCAACCAGTCGAATGGGCGTTGAGCGCCATGGTCCAGTGGTACTGTCCCGACTGCTTCGCCGAGGTGGAGCAGCAGACTGCACACTGCCCACGCTGTGGCACCGACCTGGCCGATCCCGCACGCGATTTCGAGGAGCAACTCATCCGCGCGCTTGGGCATCCGCTGCCGGACCGACGACTGCTGGCCGCCCAGGTCCTCGGTCAGCGCGGTGCCCGCACGGCCGTCCCGCGCCTGATCGGGATCGTCGAGGAGGCCGACGACCCCTACCTCGTCGCCGAGGCGATCGTCGCGCTGGCGCGGATCGGGGATCCGGCGGGGCTGGCGGTGGTCGACCGGATTTCTCGGCAGGGGTCGGCGGTGGCCCGTGCGGCCGCCAGGACAGCCCTCCGGGAGAGGCGCCCACCGCCATCCCCAGTGGAGGGTGGCGGATGACCACGGTGCTCGTTATCCGGCATGGCCGCACCGCGCTGAACGCCGACGGGGCGCTGCGCGGCCGGGTCGACGTCCCCTTGGACGAGGTCGGGCTGGCGGAGGCCGCCCGGCTCGGTGACCTATTCGAGCCTGTGCCCCTGATGGTGGTCGTGTGCAGCCCGCTACTGCGCGCGCGCCAGACCGCCGCGCCCATCGCCAACTCGACCGGGGCGGCGGTGCGGATCGAGGAGGCGTTCACCGACCGTGACGTCGGCGGCTGGAGCGGCATGCCCGCCGCGCAGGTGGTGGAGCGCTTCGGCGGCCTGGACCACGCACCCGGAGTCGAGCCGCGCGCCGACTTCGACCGCCGTGTGCTGGCCGGGTGGGCGAGCGTGGCCGCCGAGCTGGCCGCTGGTCGTCCGTGGTTCTGGCTGCCGGCCCAGATGACGAGCGGCCTGAGCGGGGCCTGGTCTGACGTTCAGCCGGTGAGTCGGGCGCGGCGACGCCGCAGGAACGGCGATCTGCCACCACGCGGTCGCAGCGTGACCCCGGTTGCCGGGCCGGGCCGGTGGCGTGGCCTGGGTCAGGCGGCTGCCTGGCGTGCAGGCGGCCGCAGGAGCGCCGAGGCCGTGACCGACAGCACCATCCAGCCCGCGGCATAGGCGAAGCCGGCCGTGGGAGACACCGCCGCGTACAGCACCCCGACGACCGCCGACGACAGGAAGTCCCCCGCCGACTGCAGCCCGCCGAGCAGCCCGAACCCGCTGCCCCGCAGTCGATCCGGCAGTAGGTGGGCGACCAGGGTCGACTCGGCCGTCTCGGCCAGCCCGATACCCGCGCCGGCGAGGCAGAACAGCAGCAACAACAGCGGCCACGCGTGGATCCCGAACGCCAAGCCCCCGTAGGCCGCGATGTAGGTGGCCGCGCCGGCGACGAAGACCCTTCGCGGCCCCCGCTGCGGTCCACCACGGTCGATCCAGCCGCCCCCCAGCAGCGCAGTGCCAGCCGCGACGACGTTGTGGGCGGCGTACAGCAGGATCGCCAGCGAGGCGGCGGTGGTCAGCGAGCGGTCGCCGTGGTGCAGCAACTGCGTCACGCGCAGGATCAGCAGCGTGGTGGTCACGTTGCCCAGCTCGAAGGCGGCAACCGGCAGCAGCGGCCCGAACAGCCCAGCTCGGCGGAGGTTCCCAAGCTCCAGCCGCGCCCGCTCACGCGCGACGGCCACCACCCGCGGCGCCTTGGCCGCGGCCACGCTGATCGCCAGCGCCGCGAACAGACCCGGGACCAGGGCGAAGAAGAACGCGTGGCGGATCCCGACGACCGCGACCAGCAGTGCCGCCAGCAGCGGCCCGAGGACCGCGCCGAGGTTGTCGCCCGCCCGCTCCACCCCGAACGAACGGCCGTAGGCATCCTTGGGCGCCAGGCTGGCCAGCAGTGCGTCGCGGGCCGGGCCGCGGGCGCCTCGTGACACCCAGGCGGCCGCACGGAGGATGCCGGCCTGCCAGACCGCCGAGGACAGGCCGATCGCGGCGGTGAACACCCCGGTGAGCAGGTAGCCGCCTCGCGCGATCCGCACCCGCCGGGCGGGGTCGTTGGCGGGCGGGCCGGCCACCAGCTTGGCGATGCCCAGCAGCCCGTCGGACAGTCCTTCGATGACCCCGAGCACGCCGGCGGAGCCGCGCAGGACGCTGGTGAGGAAGCTGGGCAGGACCGCGGTGGCGATCTCGTGGCCCGTGTCACTGAAGAAGCTGGCCGCCCCGACACTGGCCACCCCACCCGACACCCAGGGGGGCCGCCGCCCGCTGCCGGCTATGGGATGGTCGGTCTGCTCGGTGGTTGGCTCCTGGTCCGACATCGTCGCTCCAGTCCGTCGTGCCAACAGGAGCCATCAGCCATGGACATCGGCGTCGAGGGGAGCTCCATCCCCGGCCAGCATGTTAGCGGCTGATCCGCCGGGTCTCTGGTCCGAGCAGGTCGAGCAGCCGGCTGCATGGCCACGCGGTTCGGCGGCGCTCGGTCTCCTCGATGGTCTCCTCGAGGCTGAGCAGCCGGTCGTCGGGGCCCCGCCAGCGGGGAGATCGGTCAACCAGCGGACATTGGCTCCGCGGCGGGCTGCCCTCCGGTCGGCACCCGAGGCCTGCACCCGATCGGAACGCCGACAGCGCGCGCCAGAGCAGCAGGACCTCGTCATCGCTGACGGTGGCCATTGGGCTCTCCTTCCCAATGTCCGGTTGGCCACCATCGCTGGCCAAGGACCTCGGTGAGCCGGTCGCGCAGGGCGAGGAGATCGCCTGCCGAGGGCCCAAGCCCATGCAGCCGGTGCCGCTGCGCGCGGATCCGCGCGGTCTGGCGTCGGTAGGACAGGTCGAGCGCGAGGCTCACCAGCCTCAGGTGATGGTCAAGGATCGAGGCCAGCTTGCCTGCCAGCCATGAGGGAAGGTCCAGGAGCCGCAGCTCCTCACGTAGCCGTCGGTACTGTTCGCGGACCTCGCCGCCCTCCGCTGCCAATAGACCCGTCTTGGCGTCGTCCTGCTGGCAGGCGCGAATAACCGCTTCCGCCTTCGGGTGCAGGTGGATCGCCCGCTCGATGATCGACCGGGCCTGCTCGAGCTGCCGGCGTGCCTGGTCGGGGTCGGAGGGTCTGAACCCGTCCCACTCGCGAGTCGGCCCATCGGACCGACGGCGGTTCAACCAGAACCGCGGCATGGCGTCCTCCAGAGAGTATGAGGAGCCATCAGCCAACTGGCGGTTTTCGGGAGCCCCATCCCTGGATGACCCTAGCACCCGCACCCTGCGCCCCGCGAGAGGCCAGCAGTGGCGCTCGCATGGCCCGCCTGGTGTGACCTCCTGGTGACTAGGTGAGCCCGCCGGTGTCGATCTGTTCGATCTGGTTGGTCGGGTCCCAGAGGTGGAGGACTCGGTCCTCGGCGTCGCTGCTGGCCCTGGCGCTGTGCAGGCGGGCGGCCGCATACGTCAATGCGTGATCAGCTCTGCCACTGGGCCGTGGCAGGCCGGCTCGGAATGCCAAAGCCCACAGACAAGGTCACACGGAGTTCCGATGACCCCGATCTTCGCTGGGGGGCGCCGCCGTCCGCCTCAAGGAGCGGTCGGGCCGGTGAGCGTGGCGAGCGCGTCTAGCAGGTCCTGCGCCTCGCTGCCGGTGGCCTCGTGGTGGTGGCGCTGCTCGCGCGTGCGGGCGTAGCGGCGGGCGGCCGCCAGCACCTCGGCCAGGCAGCGCTCCGCCCGTTCGTCCGCCCAGCGGGCGAGCCAGCGCTCCAGCCGCAGCAGCCGCAGGCGCTCCAGATGCGGCAGGCAGGGCCGCCAGGACGCCGGGGCGCCGGTCAGCGCCGCCGGGCCGAGCTTGGTCAGCAGCAGGTACAGCCGGTTGGCGGCGGAGGCCTCCAGATCCTCGCAGATTGGGCAGGCGACCGGCACCTCACCCTGTGTCGACCGGCGGGCCAGCACCTCGGCGAGCACCTGCGCGGTCCCCATCATGCTGTGACGGCGCCGCACCTCCTCGTTGGCGACCGCGCGCCAGTGGCGGCCGCACAGGCCTCCGGCGGCGTAGAGCCGATGTCGCCCGTCCCCGTCGGCCAGCGACTGGGTGACGAACCAGCCGACCAGTTCCGCCTCCAGGCTCGGCAGCGCCCGGCATGCCGGGCAGCCCGGCAGCTCCAGGGCGGCCTCGGGCCGACCCAGCGGGTCCAGCGGGTCGACGCCAGGGGAACCGTCCCGCATGTCGCCTCCTTCCTCGACCGGTGGGCCGCTCCGGGTCACGAGGTAGAGGCCATCAGCGTCGGGGACGCGGTTGGGCGCGAGCCTCATCGCGCTACCGGCCGTCCGATTGTGTCACGGCGTCCGGCGAGCCTGGTGGTGGCTGCGCCACCTCCAGGTGGGATGGCTGATCGCCAGCGCGGACCCGAGGATCTCAGTGGCCGCCAGCCCGCCGTGCCAGGACCGCCACGATCCATGTGACCATGACCGCCGCGCCCACGCCCAGCGCGCGGATCTCCCAGCCGGTGGCCGCCCCGGCGAGTCCGCCGGCCAACGTCACCAGCAAGGCGAGCAACCCCGTAGCGGCCGCCATCGCCACCAGGAGCAACGCCCGGCGCCGGGCGACGCCCACCGGCTCGCCGGGGACGCGGGCCCGGTCCACCGCCCAGTAGGCCAGCTCGGCCGCCAGCAGCAGCCCCGGCCCGTACAGCAGCGCCGCCCGCTCGACCGGCCCGCCGCCTGCCAGCATCGCGACCGCGGCGGAGATTCCCAGCAGGCCGATCGACCAGGGCAGCGGCGCGGTCGAGCGGGCCAGTAACCCGACCACCAGCAGCCCAGCCGCGCCCACGCCGAGCAGCCCGAGCAGGGTCCGCAGCGCGCCGTGGACCGTCCCAGCGGGATAGGCCGCCAGCCCGAACGTCAGCACGATTGCACCGACCGCCGGAGCGGCGGCCGCCGCCGGCAGGCTCAGGCGCGGGCGTGGCGGAGCCGGCGTTGGAATCTGCGCACCTCCCCGATCGGGATCTCCAGCGGCTCCTCCGGCCGCCATTCGGCGACGGCCACACCCAGCCGCTGGTAGCGGATCCGCAGCGCGTCGCGTTCCAGCTGCCACAGCCGCCAGGCCAGCTCGCCGACCTCGCCGGTCGACGGGCGGGCCAGGGCGGCCGGGGAGATCGCCAGGATGGCCACCTCGAAGCCGCGGCGTCGCAGGTCCAGCAGCGCCCGGATGCCACGCTCGTCCAGCAGCGGGGTGATGGCGATGACGATCGCGCCCGGTGGCAGCATCCGTACCGGCACGACCTGGATGGTCTTGTCCGCGTAGCTGGTCACGACCCGGGTGTCGAGCAGCACGTCCAGGAGCCGCCAGAGCTGCGCTCGCCCGCCCGCCGGGTACAGCCAGGTCAGGTACCCGCCGAAGCCGACCAGGCCCACCCGGTCCTTGACGGCCAGGTAGCGGCCAGCCAGCGACGCGGCGGCGCGCACCGCCAGGTCCAGGGTGCTGCCGCGCTCGTCGCCGGTCTCGGCGAAGGTGTCCATGAACAGCACCACGTCGGTGTTGCGCTCGGGATGGTGACGGTTCACGTACAGCTCGCCACGCCGGGCGCTGGCCCGCCAGTTGACGTGGCGCATCGGGTCGCCGGGCAGCAGCGGGCGGATCTCGGCGAATTCCACCCCGTCGCCGGCCAGCCGGGTGCGCTGGTCGCCGACCAGCCGCTGGGCGTGCAGCGGCCGCAGCAGCTCCCGCAGCACCTGCGGGCTGGGGTAGACCTTCAGCGGCAATGCCGCCGCCACGGTGCGGTCGAAGGCCAGCAGGCCGAAGCGGTCGTGGCAGCGGACCTGGACCTCCCCGAGCCGGTAGGCGCCCCAACGGCCACACCGCAGCCGGAACCGCACCGTGGTCTCCTCCCCGGCCGCCAGGCGCAGCACCCGGGAGCCGGTCCCGGCGACCGGTTCGAGGTTGGGGCGGGCGCGCACCCACAGCTCCAGCCGCTCCACCATCGTCGTGGCCGCGACCCGCACCGCCACCTCGACCTCCTCGCCCTTCACCGCGCGGTCCCGGTCCGCCGCCGCCGACACCTCCAGCTCGGGCTCCCGCGCGGTGGCCAGGCCGACCGCCAGCCACAGCGCGAACGGCGCCGCCAACCCGACGAGCCCGGGCCGCCGCAACACCAGCGCCGCCAGCAGCGCGCCCGCCACCAGCACGACGTAGGCGGCGAGCTTGGGCGAGAACGTCCGGGCCATCAGGACCTTCCGTTCGGCAGGTCCGCGGGTGCCGGGGTGGGCACCGTGTCCAGGATCTGGCGGACGACCTGGTCGGGCTCGACCCGCCGCACCCACAGCTCGGGCTGCAACGCCAGCCGGTGCGCCAGCGCCGGCACCGCCACCGCCTTGACGTCGTCGGGGGTGACGAATTCCCGGCCGGCAAGCGCCGCCCTGGCGCGCGACAGCTTGAGCAACGCCAGCGCCCCGCGAGGGCTCGCCCCCAGCTCCAGGTTCGGGTCGCGCCGCGTGGCGGCGACCAGGTCGACCATGTAGTAGCCGACCCGCTCGGCCACGTGCACCCGCTCCAATGCCGCCTGCAAGGCCAGCAACCCGGCGGCGTCCACCACCTTGTCCAAGGCCACCTCGTCGCTGGCACGCTCGACCCGGTCCGACAGGATCCGCCACTCGTCGTCGCGGTTCGGGTAGCCGACCCGGGCGCGCAGCAGGAACCGGTCGAGCTGTGCCTCCGGCAGCGGGTAGGTGCCTTCGTACTCGATCGGGTTCTGGGTGGCGATCACCACGAACGGCCGCTCCAGCCGGCGGGTGGCCCCCTCCACGGTGACCTGACGCTCCTGCATCGCCTCCAGCAGCGCCGCCTGCGTCTTGGGTGGCGTCCGGTTGATCTCGTCGGCCAGCAGCAGGTTGGTGAACACCGGTCCGGGGCGGAACTCGAAGCTCCCGCTGCGCTGGTCGAAGATGGACGAGCCGGTCACGTCCGAGGGCATCAGGTCGGGGGTGAACTGGATGCGCGCGAAGCCGAGCCCCAGCACCTGCGCGAACGACCGGGCGATCACCGTCTTGGCCAGCCCGGGCACGTCCTCGATCAGCACATGCCCGTCGGCGAGCATCCCCAGCAGGATCAGCTCCAGCACCTCGCGCTTGCCGACCACGGCCCGCTCCACCTCGTCGAGGATCCGCTTGCCGCCCTCGGCGACCTCGGTTACCTCCACCATGGTCTGGTCACGTCCTCTCCACCACTTCGATCGCCGCCCGCAGCTCGCCGAGGTCCAGCGCTGGCGCGTCCCGCGCAGCCGACGGGTCCGGGACCTCGATCAGCGCCCACGCCGCCGGGCCGAGCAGCGCCGACGCCCGTGCCGGGTCGGCGTCCAGGTCGATCCCGTGGCGTGCCGCCAGCCGAGCCGCCGCCACCTGGCGCAGGCGCAACCGGACCTGCCTGGCGTGCATCCCGCTGACGCGTGCCAGGAGCAGTTCCCGCTCCAGCCGCTCCAGATCGGCGGGGCGCCGCGCCCCCGTGGCGCCCTTCAGCGCCGCCAGCGGCCGGGTAGCGTCGGCGGCATGCCGGGCCGCCAAGGCCCCGGCCACCAGGCCCAGCGCGGCGAGCGCCAGCAGCCACGCGTCGGCCACCCCTGCCCGGTGTGCCGGCACCACCACCAGCAGACCGGCGGCCACGGCCGTCACGGCCAGCCCGGCCGCCACCATCCGCCAGCCGGCCCGCCTCATGCCCTGGCTCCCAGCCGCTCCCGCACCGAGTCCAACGCCTGGATCGCCTCGGCACGCATGCCCTCGGTCACTGGCCGGCGGCTGAACTCGGCCCGCTGGAACAGGTCGGTGAGCCGCCGCGTCGGCTCCGGGTCACCCTCCAGCTCACCCAGCACCCGCCGCAGATACTCCAACGGCGCCTCCGCCGCCCGCCGCGGCACGCCCAGACGCCCCAGCACCGCCAGCATGCGCGCGTACGCCGCCACGATCGCTCGCCGCGGATCGGGCTCGCGCCGCAGGTCCTCCAAACTCAGCCGCAACGCCTCCTTGAGCACCGGCTCACCGGCAGCCCGCCCGTGCTCCGGCGGTGCCGCACCTCGGGCCGCACCGTGGGCCCGCACCCACACCATCGCAGCCCAGGCGGCCGCGGCCACCACCACAACCACCACCGCCCACACCACAGGCGTCAAAGGCTCTTCCCCGGCGGGCGGATTGCCGCTCGTGGCTGGGATGGAGCTGGGCGCCCGCGGCGAGACCGGCCCGGTCGACGCAGGCGGCGCCACCGGCCGCCCTCCGAACTGGTGGCGGACCACCAGCAACGACCCCGCCAGGCCCGCCAACACCATCACGACCAGGCCGAGCACGAGCAGCTTGGCGTACCAGGGGATCGGTGGCCGCTCGACCACCGGCTCCGGCTCGTCGTCCGGCCGCAGCCTGCGCATGCGAGGGAAGCCCACCACCAGCAACGCCAGGCCAGCCAGCAGCGCCACCACCGCCAGGAACTCGAGCGCGTCGAACCCCAATCGCACCGCCGTCGAGCCCACCGACGGCCCACGGCCAACCCTCGCCCCGCTTCCCGCCGCAGTCATGGCCAGCAGCACCGCAAGCCCGGCCACCATGCCGAGCCTGGAGGGGATGGGCAATGGTGTCAGCCGCCCAAGCGGACGCCCAGAACGCTCGCTCGTCGCCGCCTCCCGCCACCTCGTACCGGCCTCGCGCTCCGCGAGACCACCGGTAGAGGCCATCAGCGCACAACCAGCGCGGTTACGGCGAGCCTCATCGCCTCGGCCAGGATAGTCGATCCTCCCTCGCCAACCACATGCTCCCGTCGGGCAGCTCGCTGTTCCACCCCCACACCCAAGGCGCGGCCCACCCGCAGCTGACCACGATGCAGGCACTGCTGGCCGCGGTCCCGCCCGAGCGCTTCGACGACTACCTCGCCACCGAGCGGCGCTTTGGCCAGCGGCATCTTGGCAGCACCGGCACCGTCGAGTGGCTGGCCAGCTTCGCCCCGCTCGGCCCGGCCGAGCTGCGCGCCTTCCTGCCCGGTGTGGCCTCCCCGGTCGAGCTGGACGGCGACCGCCTCGCCGAGCTGGCCCATGGCATCGTCGTCGCGCTCGGCCTGTACGCCGAACTCAGCTTCGAAAGCTTCAACCTGGCGCTCTACGGCGCGCCGCCCGGAACCGCCGGCTACCCGCTGAACCTGCGCATGCTGGTCCGCTCCAACCTCGACATGCCCTACCGCTCGGACGCGACGTTCCTGGAGCGCCTGCACTGGGAGGCGGCCCTGGACCTCACCATCACCCCTGAGGCGGTCGCCGAGCGGGCCGGCGACCGGTTCCGCCGCTGAGCCAATCGCCTGGCGGCGGGACGACGGGCTGGTGGTCGTCGTCGGCGCGGGAGGGTGACGGTTGCACGCCGAGTGGCCATGCGGCCCAGGAGGGTAGCCACCAGTTCCAGCGGCCGAACAGGCTGACCAGCGCGGGGACGAGGAGCGCGCGGACCGCGGTGGCGTCCAGGAAGATCCCGGCCCCGAGCCCGGTGGCGAACACCTTGACGGTGACGATCGGGCCGCTGGCCAGTGACGCGAACGCCAGCAGCAGGATCAGCGCGGCGCTGGTGACCAGCCGCCCGGTGCGGCCGATGCCCTCGGTGATCGCGGTGGTGGTGGAGCCGGTGCGGTCGTAGGCCTCGCGCATGCGGGCGACGATGAACACCTCGTAGTCCATGCTCAGCCCGTACAGGAACGCGAACACGATCAGGGGGATGAACACCTCGACCGAACCGGTCGCGGGGACGCCCCAAAGCTGCCGGGACCCGTGGCCGTGCTGCCAGACCAGCACCAGGACACCGTAGATCGCGCCGACGCTGAGCAGGTTGAGCAGCACCGCTTTCAACGGGAGCAGCGGCGAGCGGAACGCGCGGGCCAGCAGCACGAAGGTGACCGCGGCGATGACGGCCAGCATCAATGGGAAGCGGCCGTAGACGGCGTGGGTGAAGTCGACGTCCTGCGGGCCGGCACCACCAACCTGCACCCGCGGCCCCGGGTTCTGCCTCGACGCTGACGCGGGCGTGGGCATGGCGGCGGCTGCCTGGCGAATGTGGGTGACGGTCTGCTTGCCTGCCTGCGTCCCTGTCTGGGCGAGCGGCTGGACATCGACAATTGCGGTCCCGCCGCGCCGCCAGGCCGGATCGGCCGGGGCCAGCGCGTCGGCGTTGGGCGTGCCCAGCCGCAGGCCAAGCCCGGCCACGCCCAGCGGGACGAGCACCGCCAGGGCGGCCAGCACCGCCAGCCAGCGCTGGCGCCGCACCCCGCGCGCCCACGCCGCCCAGCCGCGGCCGACGTGCGGTGGCTTGCGGCGGTGGGGCCAGTCGGCCCGCTGGCCGATCGTGGCCAGCAGCACTGGCAGCAGCGTCAGGGTGACCAGCACGCTGACCAGCGGGATGAGCATGCCCGCATACCCCATCGAGCGCAGGAACGGCACCGGCAGCATCACCATCGACAGCAGGCCGATCGCCACGGTGACGCCGCTGAACACCACCGCCCGCCCGGCCGTCGCCATCGCCAAAGCGACCGCCCGGTCACCGCTGTGGCCGGCGGCCAGCTCCTCGCGCCATCGGGTCACCAGCAGCAGCGAGTAGTCGATCGCCACGCCCAACCCGATCAGCGCGACCAGGTACTCCACGAAGACACTGACGTCGGTGAGCTCGGTCAGGCCCAGGATGAGCAGGAAGGTGGTCAAGATCGCTGTGGCGGCGACCAGCAGCGGGACCAGCGCGAGCAGCGAGCCGACCCCACCGCCACACCCGGCAGCGACATGACCACCGCAGAGCAGGCAACCCGCCCGCCTCTGACCCGGCTTCACCGGCCCGCCATCGAGCCGCCATCCTCCACCGCCGCTGATGCGGCGGTGGAGGATGGCGGCAACCTGGGCAGGCTGATCGCAACAGGTGACGTCGGACCAGTCACCGGGCGTGTGCGCGGTTCGATGGGTAACCGGATCGGCGGCGGCCGAGCTGATGGTGGCCGGTCGCCGGCGGCGCGCGTCGTGGAGTAGCTGGTTGGTGACGCGGCAGAATCTGGCGGTTGGCGGGCCGGACGGAATCGTGCCGGCCCCTTGTTGATCGCCGGCCAGCGCCGCGGTGACGGAACGGACCTGCTCGTAGCCGGTGGCCAGCAGGAATGTCGGCGCGCGGCCGTAGCTCTTCATGCCGACCACGTAATAGCCCCGGTCGGGATGGGCGAGCTGGGCGGCGCCGTGGGCCGGGACGGTGCCGCAGGTGTGGACGTTCGGGTCGATCAGTGGGGCGAGCGCGGCGGCGCTCTCCAGGGCCGGGTCCAGCGCCAGGCGAAGCTCCCTGGCAATCGCGTGGTCGGGACGGAACCCGGTCGCGTTGACGACCCGGTTGGCATGCAGCTCGCGGAGGTCATCACCGACGACGGTCACACCCTCGCCATCGGGTCGTACGGCTCGGGTGCGGAAGCTGGTCACCAGCTCGACCTGGCCGCCATCGATGAGGGCGCGCAGGTCGGTGGCGAGCTGACCTCTGGCGGGCAGCTCGTCGGCTTGGGCGTTGCCCTTGCCGACCAGCGGGCGGGGTGTCGCGGAGCGGACCGCCCAGACGATCTGGGTCCCTGGGGCGCGGCGTTGCAGTTGCGCGAGGGCGAGCAGGCTGGTGGCGGCGGAGTGGCCGGCGCCGACCACCAGGACGCGGCGGCCCGCGAAGCGGGCGTGGTCGCGGCCGAGGATGTCGGGCAGCCCGGTGACCACGTTGCCGCCGGCGATGGCGGTGCGCTCGCCGAGGGCGGGCAGGCCGTTGGCGCCGAGCGGGTTGGGTTGGGTCCAGGTGCCGGCGGCGTCGATCACAGCGCTGGCCTCCAGGTCGTGCTCGCCTCCGTCGCGGCTGCGCACGCGCACGACGAATGGCAGGTGCTCCCGCCCCGGGCTGCGGACCTTGTCGAGGCCGAGGCGGGCGATTCCGGTGACGGCGTGGCCAAGGCGCAGGTGCGGCGCGAGCTCGGGCGTAGCGGCCAGAGGGAGCAGGTAGCGCTCGAGCAGGTCGTGGCCGGTGGGCAGCCAGTCGGGGTCGAGCGGGGGCCACCCCGTGTTGGTCAGCAGGCGCAGCGCGGCTTGGTCCAGCGCCAGGCACCAGGGGGTGAACAGGCGCACGTGCCGCCACTCCGCGACGCTGGCGCCGGGCTGGTCGCCGGCTTCAAGGATCACCGGGACCAGGCCGCGCTCCAGCAGGTGCGTGGCGGCCGCCAGGCCGATGGGGCCGGCGCCGATCACGGCCACCGGCAGGCGCGAGGTGGAGGTTGGCACGGTGGTCATGTTCCTTCGGTGGGGCTGTCAGCAGCACCCCGGCCGGTCTGCCATGGGCAGCGTTCCGCGGCCGACCGCGGCCGCTGTCGCGGCGGTGGTGGCGGGCTTGGTGGCCTTGATGATGGCGTTGTGGAGGCCGTCTGCGACCTCGTGGGTGAAGGTCACCTCGATCTGCTCGAACCCGGCCGCGACCAGGCCCTGCTGGTATTCGGTCGTGGAGAGCGCGCCGGCGATGCAGCCGACGTAGCTGCCGCGCTCGGCGCGTTCCGCCGGGCTGAGGCGGTCCTCGGCGACCACGTCGCTGATGCCGATCCGCCCGCCGGGCACCAGCACCCGCTGCATCTCGGCGAAGACCGCTGGCTTGTCGACCGACAGGTTGATCACGCAGTTGGAGATCACCACGTCCACAGTCTCGGCGGGCAGCGGGATCTGCTCGATGTGGCCCTTGAGGAACTCCACGTTGGTGGTGCCGGCCTCGGCGGCGTTGCGCCGCGCCAGCGCCAGCATCTCCTCGGTCATGTCCAGGCCGTAGGCCTTGCCGGTCGAGCCGACCCGCCGGGCGCTGAGCAGCACATCGATGCCGCCACCGGAACCAAGGTCCAGGACGGTCTCACCCTCGTGCAGGTCAGCGACCGCGGTCGGGTTGCCGCAGCCGAGGCTGGCCAGCAATGCGGTCTCGGGCAGCTCGCCTTGCTCACCGGGAGTGTAGAGTCCGGGACCCCACGCTGGGGCATCGACGGTTTCGCCAGGGCCACAGCACGAAGTGGCGCAGCCGCAGCCTGCCGGCTGGCCGCAGCCGCAGTCGTTAGCTTGGGCGCCGGCAGTGGCCTGCCGGGCGGCGTTGGCGTAGCGGTCGCGGACCTGCTCGCGGAGCTGGTCGGCCTGGGTCTGCTCGATGGTGCTCATGCGGTGCCTCCGTTGTCTTGGTCGGTGGTGGGTGGTGCGGTGACGGCGGCCAGGCGGGCCAGCGCGGTCGGCTCCAGGGCGTAGTAGGCCCAGGTGCCGCGCTGGGTGCGGGTGAGCAGCCCGGCGCCGACCAGCTTCCTGAGGTGGTGGCTGACGGTCGGCTGGGCCAGGCCGAGCACCGCCTGCAGGTCGCAGACGCACACCGGTTCGGCGCTGGTGGCCAGCAGGTTGAGGATCCGCACGCGGTGCGGGTCGGCCAGCGCCTTGAACAGCGACGCGGTGGCGGCGGCCTCCTGGTCCGACAGGACCTCGGCGGCCAACGGGGCGCAGCACGCCACCGCCGCCGGCGCGGACACAGTGGTGGTGGTCATAGGACCGGGCGTCCTGCGCCCAGGGCGCACAGCAGCGTCTGGTCGCGCAGCTAGGCGGGGCAAGGCTGGTACTCCTTATATCGACGTTCTTCGATGCAGTAGGATGCCAGATAGATCGTCAAACGTCAATACAGGACCACGCCATGGTTGGCCTGGCGTCTCAGCGGCCGGCGAGGGTGCTGCGGCGCTCCAGGAAGATGACGTCGCGCCAGCGGCCGTGGAGCTGGCCGATGCGCTCGCGGACGCCGACGACGCGGAAGCCGCAGCCCTGGTGCAGCGCCAGGCTGGCGGTGTTCTCGGGGAAGATGCCGGTCTGGACCGTCCAGATGCCCGCCCGCTCGGCCCCCTCGACCAGCTCGACCAGCAGGCGGCGACCAACGCCCAGGCCCCGCGCCCCCTCGGCGACGTAGATGCTGTTCTCGGCGACCCCCGCGTAGGCGCAACGGTCGGAGACCGGCGCCAGCGCCGCCAGCACCTCGCCGTCGCCGGCGGGCCGGCTGGGGCCGGCCCGGCCACGCGGCTGGCCGCCGGGGCCGGCGCGCGCGACCAGCCGGTGCTCGGCCAGGTGGCCGGCGTCCCAGCGCTGCCAGCTCGCCACCTCGGTCTCGAAGGTCGCGTCGCCGGTGGCGATGCCCTGCGCGTAGATCGCCGCGACCGCCGGCCAGTCGGCGGCCCGCAGCGGCTCGACCCGGACGCCCTCTGGCTGGATGCTGGTGGCCGGATCAACCGCCGATGTGTGGGGATCCATCATGTTGTGCGCGCTCGTGGTTTGGGTTCCTCGGCCTGGATGATGGCCACGCATTGCACCCCCTGCGTGCGGGGCAGGCGACCCATGACCAGCTCGGCCGCGCTGGGGAAGGCCTCCAGGCAGCGGTGGTTGAACTGGTACAGCCTCGCGGTCCCCTTCGGCGTGGCCTGGACGAAGCCGACTTCGGCCAGCACCTTCAGGTGGTGGGAGACGGTGGACTGGCCGATACTCATCGCCTCGACGATCTCCCCGACCGACATGGGCCGCCAGGTGTCGGCGAGCAGGTTGCAGATCAGCACCCGTGTGGGGTCGGCCAATGCCTGGAACCAGCGGGCATAGGTCTGCGCGGAGGCGCGATCAATCTTCATCGTCAATCGACGATAAACGATGAAAGCCTGGCGAGCAACCAGTTGGCCATCGGCGATGCGCTGGCGCCTGACGTGGTTGGCGGGCCTGTTTCCGGCGGTTCGCTGGCGCGGGTACGATGATCCCGCTGCCCGCGAGGAGGTCGGTGGGCCGGGCGCATGTGAGTGAACAGAATTCACTTGCCGAGTCAATGGACCCTATGGTAAACAATGTTCACTATCAAGATCGTCGTTCAGAAGCAGTGCACTGCAGCACGAGAAGGAGACGGTGGCACCGCCGAACCAGGCTGGCGTGCAATTGGGCGCCGGACTCGCTGTGGTCACGCGGAGGAGGTTCCATATGCCCCCCTACAACCCGCCCCGCTACCTCCGCCAAGGTGACGAGCTTCCCGACGACTTCGGTACTCGACCGGGCGATACCCTCACCTTCGGCGCTGGCTCCTACATCCGTGCCTTCAGCGCGGAGGAGTTCCGCCAGTTCACCGATCAGCCCGACGGCATCATCTACGGCCGCGGCTGGCACACGGCCACCCAACCCGACCCGCCAGCAGGGCTGCTCGACGAGCGACCTCGGCGAACCGGCCTGAACCGTCTCCTGCCTACCGGCTGGCGCCGCACGCGTTGAGGCCTCCTGCGCGCGTCCCCCGCCACCGCCGGACGCGCAGCAGGCCAGCATGCATGGCGCCCTGACGGGCAAGATCCTCGAGGTGCACCTGATCGAGGGGCGTGGCGGTCGTGCGACGGCCCGGCGGAGGGGTCGGTGGTGGCCCGGCTTGGCCGGGCACGGGTGGGTCTCCGGTGGGTTGTCAGTTGGTGAGTGGGGTGTTCGTGGCGGCTTCCAGGTTGTCGGTGGGGCGGACCTGGATCTGCTTGGGCTTGGCTTCTTCGGCCTTGGGGACCAGGATCTGCAGCACGCCGCCGCCGGCCGTGGCCTGGACCGCGTCGGTCATGACGTGGGCTGGCAGGGTGATTGAGCGGCGAAAGCTGCCGTAGCGGCGTTCGATGCGGTGGAACTGCTGCTCGGAGGAGTCGTGGGCGAAGTGCCGCTCGCCCTGGATGGTGAGCAGGCTGCCTTCCATGGTGATCTGGACGTCGTCGAGCTCGACGCCAGGGAGCTCGACGGTGATCAGGTAGGCGTCCTTGCGCTCGGAGATGTCCAGCGGGGGCATCCAGGCCGGGGTGCCGCCGATGGTGGCGCCTTGGCGCTGGCCGTGCAGGCCCAGCGCGTGGGCCAGCGCCGGGCTCATCTGGTTCAGCTCGTCCTGCGCGCCGAGCAGGTCCTCGAAGGGGTCCCACTGGGTTCTGCGAATCATCTGGTGCTCCCTCGTGCGTGGTCCGAATCGGCGGACCGGCGACTCGGGGACAACGCCGTCCGGGTGCGTGAAACGGGTTCACTTGCCGAGCGACCTCACCCTATGGTAAACATTGTTCACTGTCAAGACCAGTGTTCAGGAGCGTGAACATGGAGGAAGGACCGAAGGGGCCAACCGACCAGCGCCCCGACCAACGCGGAGGCTCGCGTCCGCTGTGGTTCCAGCCGCCCACCGCCGCCGCGGACCGCCGCCCCCCGTTGACCCGCGAGCGGGTGGTCGCCGAGGCGCTCACCGTCATCGCCCAGGACGGCGTGGCCGCGCTGACGATGCGGACCCTGGCCACGCGGCTGGGGGTGGTCCCCGGCGCGCTGTACCGCCATGTGCGCAACAAAGAGCAACTCCAGGACCTGGTCCTTGATGGCGTACTCGCCGAGGTCGACCCAACCCTGGACGGCTCTCTGCCCTGGACCCGACAGCTCGAGCTGCTCGCACACCGGCTCCGCGACGTGCTGGAGGGCCACCCCGGCGTCGCCGGGCTGCTGCAACTGCGTGACCCGCTGGGGCCACACTCATTGGCCGTGGCCGAGGCGTTCCTGAGACCGCTCCAGGCCGCCGGGTTCGGGGAACGCCAGGCCGGCCCGGCGTTCTTCCTGCTGATCGACTACACCACCGGCTTTGCGGCCAGCAGCCCACCCATCTCCACCAACCAACAGCGCGTCCGCGACCAAGCCACCAGAAGCCAACTCCACCAGTTCTTCCGCTCCCTGCCCACCGACCGCTTCCCCACCCTGGCCACCCTCGGCGAACACGTCTGGGTCGACAACCGCGACCAGCGCTTCACCACCGGCCTCAACATCCTCATCGACGGACTCCAGCACACCCGGCAATCACCCCACCCCCCCACCCACGCCAGACAACCAGCCACCACCAACAACACCCAACCACGTCAAGCCGCACAGCAGGCGGTGGATGGTTCCATCACCGCAGACTGAACAGAGCGGGCGACGAGCCGCGGAGTTTCTGACCGGCAGTTCTCCGCTTGTATCGAGTGTGAGTAGGGAGTCGAAGATGCAGCGCAAACTGGGCTCGCAGCAAGCCCGAGTGCCGCGGTGCGGGCTACCAGGTCACGGTGAACAGCCGTCGCACGGCGTCGCGTGGATACGGCTGGTGCTCCCGGAGCATCTCATCATCGACATCGACCCCGACTCCGGCGAGCCCACCCTCGCACTGCTCGACGAGCACGAAGACGGGCAGGTCCTTTCGTCCGGCCTGCCGATGACCCCCCGCTGGGTCGCGGCCTGCAAGCCCTGCCGTCAGGCACTGCAGGAACGACTGGCGGCCGCGACGGCGCCCTTTCATGGCGTGACCTGGGAAGTCCGTTCGCTCTTTCAGCCGCCGCCGGACCTGGACGAAGTCTGAGCGGATGGTGTCGAGGCTCATCCTGCGGGTCTGCTGGACGACGTCGCGGCGCAGCACACCCAGCAGCCTGCCCTCGGCGGGTAGAGCTGGAAAGACGAGGGTCGAGGCGTTCGGCTCGGCTGCTCTTCGGACGCTGTCGGTGGTGGGTACTTGACGATGCGTGGTCGGAGCAGCAAGCTACCCAAGCAATCGAACGAGTTGCGCCGGGCACGGGGGGGCACATGGCGCTTGGGCTGAGGACTGTTTCGGGCGAGACCACCGAGCTGGCCGATGAGCAGCTTGCCGAGCTTGGGATGACCTTCCGGGGTCGGCTGTTGGCGCCCCAAGATGACGGCTATGAGCAGGCGCGTGTTGTCCAGAATGGGGGGGTGGATCGCCGTCCTGGCCTGATCGTGCAGTGCTCGGGCACCGCCGACGTCATCGACGCGGTCAACCTGGCCCGCCAGCAGCAGCTGTTGACGGCGGTGCGCTCCGGGGGGCATAGCATCGCCGGTTACGGCGTCTGCGATGACGGGCTGATGCTGGATCTGTCGGCGATGCGTGGCGTGTGGGTCGATCCCAGCGCTCGGGCTGTGCGCGTGCAGGGTGGGGCGACCTGGGGGGATGTCGACCGCGAGACGCAAGCCTTCGGGTTGGCGGTTCCCGGTGGCATTGTCTCCACCACCGGCGTCGCCGGGCTGACGCTGGGTGGGGGGATCGGCTGGCTGCACCGCGCCTATGGGCTGGCCTGCGACAACCTGCGCTCGGTGGAGATCGTGACGGCCGACGGGCAGCTGCGGCGAGCCAGCGAGACCGAGAACCCCGACCTGTTTTGGGCGCTGCGCGGGGGAGGCGGCAACTTCGGTGTCGTCACGACGTTTGAGTTCACCGCCCACCCGCTGGGACCGGTGGTGCCGGTCGCGGCGGTGATGTACCCCGTCGACAACGCCGGCGAGCTGTTCCGGGCCTGGCGGGCATGGGCGTCCACCGCCCCCGACGAGGCCATGAGCAGGGCGGTGTTCTGGTGGATGCCGGAGGATCCCCACCTGCCCCCGGCGGTGCACAACCAGCAGGTGTTCATCGTGGGGGCCATCTACACCGGGCCAGCCGAGGAGGGCCAGCGGGTCCTGCAGCCGCTGCGGGAGCTGGGCACGCCGCTGGTCGACCTGGGCACCGAGATGCCGTTTCGGATGTTCCAGGCCGCCTTCGACGTCTTCTTCCCCAAAGGGGAGCTGGCCAGCTACTGGAAGTCGATCTACCTCAATGAGCTGACCGATGACCTCACCGACCTGATCGTGCGTCACGGCGTGCAGCGGTCCTCACCGCTCACCATCGTCCACGTGCCGATGCTCGGTGGTGCGATGAGCAGGGTGGCCGCCACCGCCACCGCGTTCGGCGACCGCAGCGCCCCGTTCATGTTCAGCGTCGACGGCAACTGGGTCGATCCGACCGACACCACCCGGAACGTTACCTGGGTGCGTGAGGTCATCAGCCAGGCGGAGGGGTTCTCCACCACCGGCGGGACCTACCTGAACTTCAGCGGCCAGGAGGAGACCGCAGCAGCCGAGCTCGTCCGGGCCGCCTACGGGGAAAACCTGCAGAGGCTCACCGAGGTCAAGAAGCGATACGACCCTGGCAACCTGTTCCGGCTGAATAACAACATCTCACCGGCGCAGTAGCTCCGTAGGGCGGGTCGTTGAGGATCACCAGGGTCTTCACGCGGGCTCACTCCTTTCCGGCGGCGACCGGCAGGCCGGCCAGCCGCCACTCGGGCATGCCGTCGACCAGCCGGCGGGCGGTGAAGCCCTTGGCCCGCAGCCGCTGGACCGCCTGGGGGGCGAGCACGCAGTAGGGGCCGCGGCAGTAGGCGACGATCCGGGCCCGCTTCGGCAGCCGCGCCAGGGCAGCCTCCAGCTGGTCCAGCGGGATCGACAGCGCGCCCGGGATGTGCCCGGCGACAAACTCCTCCGCCGGGCGCACGTCGAGGATCACCACGTCGCCGCGGGCGGCGCGCTCCACCAGCTCGGCGCGGCTGACCGGCTCCAGCGCGTCGCGGGCCACGAAGTAGTCCTGGACGA
>WNFX01002809.1_pt1 | contig 33065 bp, 28 predicted proteins | sample 5400111 | NCBI WGS metagenome assembly WNFX01 (sample SAMN13153363, study PRJNA577476) | soil metagenome | isolation source: 40 cm soil or saprolite under grassland replicate 1 | place: USA:California | collected 2016-06-15 | reverse complement strand
GCGCGGTGACGTAGCCGGCCTCCTCGAGATAAGTCAGCGTCGGGTAAACGATGCCCGGGCTCGGCGAGTACCCGCCGGCGGTCTTCTCCTCGAGCACCTTGATGATCTCGTAGCCGTGGCGCGGCTGCTCGGCGATGAGCGCGAGCGCGATCAAGCGCAGGTCGCCCTGCGCCAGCATGCGCCCGGCACGCATCATGTCGCCGTCCCCGCCGTGACGTCCGCCCCAGCCGTGACGTCCGCCCCAGCCGTGGCGTCCACGCCAGCCGCGCCCCGCGGCCCACTTTCCGCCGAACGGGGATCCACAGGAATGTCTCAGACCGAACATGTCGGCCTCCTTGCATTAGATATATCTTTAGATACACCAGAGTCAGATGTAGCGCAAGATATATCTTCATCCAGAAATCGGTAGGAATTTCAGTGCGATAGGTGATCGTCATTGCAGCTTGATCGGCAAAATCGACCGCGAAAGACGATGGATGCGGACGTTGGCGCCCCGCGTCACGGTCGCGCCGGCACCTTCTCCACGAGGGCGTTGGTATAGGTCGCGGAGACGTCGATCTTGGCGCTGCCGACGTCGGGATCGAAGGCCTTGAGCACGGCGTAGGCGGTCTCGGCGGCGTCGCCGCTGAAACGGCCGTCGCGGGAAAACATCGGCAGGCTCGTCTTGATCGACTGCTCGTAGATCGCCTTGTTGCCGAGTGCATAGTCCGCCGGCATCACGGCTGCGATCTCCTCCGTGGATCGCCCGGCGATCCACCTGAGGCCCCGCACCAAGGCGTTGACCAGCGCTTGCGTGGTGCGCGGTTTCTCCTCGATGAAAGACCGCGGCGCATAGAGCACGGCGGCCGGATAGGCGCCGCCGAAGACCTCGCGCGTGCCTGCAAGCGTGCGCGTGTCCGCCACCACCTTGATGAGGCCTTGGCTCTCCAAAAGATTGATCACGGGATCGACATTGACGATGGCGTCGATCTCGCCGCGCTGGACCGCCGCGACGGCGCTCGCGCTCGCGCCGATGCCGACGAACGACGCATCGTCGCGCTTGAGGCCGTGCTTCACCATCAGGTGCTGCACCATGAAGTGCGTGCTCGAGCCGGGTGCGGTGACGCCGATCTTCAAGCCCTTGAGATCGGCCGGCGAGCGGTAGCTCTGCGCTTTCGCCGTCAGCACGCCGAGCACGTAGCCCGGGAATTGGCCGAGCTGCACCACGGCGACGATGGGCTGGCCCTTCGCCTGCATCTGGATCGTGTGATCGAATGCGCCGGTCACCACGTCGGCGCTGCCGCCGATCAAGGCCTGGAGCGCGCGGGCGCCGCCGGGGAAATCGGAAATCTCCACCTCGAGCCCGGCGTCGCGGAAGTAGCCAAGCCGCTCCGTCACCGTCAGCGGCAGATAAAACAGCGCCGGCTTGCCGCCGACGGCGAGCCGCACCCGCGATACTTCCGGCTTCGCATCCTGCCCACTCGCAGCAAGTGTCGCAGCGAGCAGCAAAGCCGCGGCCCCCGCGGCCGCCAGAGTACGCTTCATCATCGCTATCGTCATTTCCGCGAAGGCGCGGTTCGTTGTTCGACATCGGCCCAACGCGCCAAGGAGACGATGTCCTTGAAGGCCTCGAAGTCGACGCATTCGTTTTTGCCCGCGGGCCGACCGGTCTTGAGATCAGCGAGCGCGGCCTCGAGGGTGCGGGCGACGCGAAAGATCAGGGTGGTCGGGTAGGCGACCATGGCGAAGCCGAGGCGGTAGAGCTCGGCCGGCGGCAGGATTGGCGTGCGTCCGCCCCCCTCGACCATATTCGCGAGCTGCGGCACGCCCTGAAAGGCCCGCCCGATCTGCGCCAGTTCCTCGAGCGATTGCGGCGCCTCGATGAACAAGCCGTCGGCGCCGGCTTTGAGATAAAGTTCGGCGCGCCGCAACGCATCGTCGAGCCCGTGCACCGCGCGCGCGTCGGTGCGCGCGATGATGAAGAAATCGGGGCTGCGGCGCGCTTGTGCCGCGGCGCGCAACTTCGCCGCCATCGCATCGGCCTCGATCACGTCCTTGCCCGCCATGTGGCCGCAGCGTTTCGGCGCGCGCTGGTCCTCCATGAAGATCGCCGAAACGCCCATCGCCTCGTAACCGGAGATGGTGCGAGCGACGTTCTTGACGTCGCCATAGCCGTCATCGCAGTCGACCAGCACCGGCAGGCTGGTCGCGGCCATGATGTCGCGAATGCCGGCGCTCATCTCGCCGAAGCCGACGAGGCCGATATCGGGCAGCGCATGGCGCGCCCCGACCAGCGCGTAACCTCCGACCGAATAGGCGGCAAACCCCGCGCGCTCGATCAAGCGCGCCGAGAGCGCGTCATAGGCGCAGGGCAGGAGCAGCGGCTCGCCTCGCGCCAGCAGTTCTTTCCACGTCGGCTTTGTTTGCATGGCCGATCATATCACGTGTCCCGGGCGAGTGTAGCGAGCGCGAAGCCGAGCGGAACGAGTCCCGGGACCCAGCGCAAGAGTCGCGAAGCACAACATCGGAGATACGTTGCCGCACGTCTTCTGTGGCCCCTGGGTCCCGGCTCTTCGCTCGCTTGCGCTCGCTCGGCCGGGACACGAAGATTACTCAGAACGCCAGCTCGTCAGTCAAATCGCGCCATTGCGGGTTCATCCCCTCGATCAGTGCGAGCTTCCAAGCGCGCTGCCAGCGCTTCAAGTTGCGTTCACGGGCACGGGCTTCGAGAATGGAGGCGTATTCCTCAAAATACACCAACTTGTCGACCCCGTACTTGCGGGTAAAGCCTGGAACGAGCTTTGCTTTGTGCTCGCTCATCCGGCGAACGAGATCGTTGGTCACGCCGATATACAGCGTGCCATTTCGTCGGCTTGCGAGGATGTACACGAAGTAAGAGCCGATCGCCCGTTTGCCGAACATATCACGTGTCCCGGGCGAGTGTAGCGAGCGCGAAGCCGAGCGGAACGAGACCCGGGACCCAGCGTAAGAATCGCGAAACACAACATCGGAGATACGTTGCTGCACGTCTTCTGTGGCCCCTGGGTCCCGGCTCTTCGCTCGCTTGCGCTCGCTCGGCCGGGACACGAGAGGTTACGGGTTGATCGCCTGCCGCGCCTTCGCGACGATGTCCTTGGGCGCGGCGTAGAGTTTCGCCACCAGCTCCTGCACTTGGGCACCGGGGAGCGGCGAGATGTCGATGCGCATGGTCTCGGCGTCGTTGAGAAATTCCCGGTCGTGCACGGTAGCGTCGAAGGCGGAGCGCAGCGCGTCGAGCTGCTCCGCCGGCAGGCCGGGCGGTGCGATATAGGAGCGCTGGAACACCTGCTGACTGATGATGAGCTCGACCACTTTGCGGTCCGATTCATTCGTCACGTATTTGAAGACGGACGGAACGCCCATGCGCATGAGCTCGGCGTTCGGCTCAAGCCCGACCTGCAGCAGCAGATTGACTTTATTGTCGCGGATCCAATCGGGGCGCTGCGACTTGAAGCTCGCCCAGTCCCAGCCGCAGGCACCGTCGATCTCGCCGCGCTCCATCGCGAGCGCAATCTCGGCGGTGCCGCTGTAGCCGGAGACCACGTCATATTGGGCGCCCGCGGTTTTCTTGTGCATGTAGCCGTATTCGCGGGTGGAGTCGTTGGTCGAGACGCCGCCAAAGGCCGTCTTCTGCGTGCGCGCATCGTCGAACGTCTTGATCTTGGAATCCTTGCGCGACACGCACACCCGCGTGCCGTTGTTGGCGGTGCCGAGATAAAGCACCTTGGTCGGATCGAACAGCGCCTCCGCCTTCTCGTCGAGCAGCGGCCCCATCACCGCGCCCGGCATGATGGCGGCGATCGCGGTGCCGTCCTTGGGCGCGACCGTGCTGATGAAGCCCGCCGCCCGCGCGCTGCCCGCGCCCGGCATGTTCTTCGCCACGATCGTCGGTTGGCCGGGAATGTGGCGGCCGTAGTGGCGCGCCAGCGCGCGTGCATAGATGTCGTAGCCACCGCCAGGGGGCGCCCCGATCAGGAGATCGATGCTCTTGCCGGCGTAATAATCGCCCGCGAAGGCGGACGGCAGCCCCAACATTGCGAGAGCGGCGAGGGCAATCGGCCCGGCCAAGGTATGGATTTTGGTGAGCTGCATCGGAAAACTCCGCCACAGAAAAGTGTTGCGAAGGCTAAGTCATCCGTAATCCGCAAACAACTCGTCGCGTCCTTGAAAACGGCAGCCCCTCGCGCTCAGTGCGCGAGCTTGAGCGTGGCGACGCCGGCGATGATGAGGGCAGCGCCGAGCCAGCGGCCGATGCTCGTGGGATCGCCGAAGAACCAGACCCCCACCACGAACGTTCCCGCGGCGCCAATGCCCGTCCAGACCGCGTACGAGGTGCCGAGCTCAATTTCGCGCTGCGCCAGAAACAGCAAGACGCCGCTCAGCGCCATGGACACTACGGCCACGACCACGCCGATGATGAGCTTCCCCGGCGCTTGTGCCCATTTGAGCCCGATCGGCCAACCGATCTCGAAGCATCCGGCGGCAATGAGATAGGTCCAGGCCATCGTCATGGCTCCTCCAGCTCCTGTTGGCATTGCGCCGGAGCATAGCGAAGGATGCACGACGATTCGTGACAAATCGAGGGGCGGCTTCGCAGGCTCCAGGTTGCGGGAATCGTCGCGGTTGCCTCGCCTGCGCAAATGATCAAGCGGGGCGCTCGCCGACTACTACGAGGATCGCCTCAAGATCGCAGAGGCCTACGATCGCGCCGGGTTCTACGCGTATCATCTCGCCGAACACCACTCGACGCCGCTCGGCATGGCACCCTCGCCGAGCGTTTTCCTTGCCGCCGTGGCAGAGCGCACGACGCGCCTGCGCTTCGGGCCCCTGGTCTGGCCGATGCCGCTCCACCATCCCCTGCGGCTGATCGAAGAAATCTGCATGCTCGATCAGTTGAGCGGCGGCCGGCTCGACCTCGGCTTCGGGCGCGGCGCCGCGCCTATCGAACTCGAATATTACGGCGTCGATCCGCAGGACGCGCAGGAGATCTACGCAGAGGCGGTCGAGCTCGTGATCAAGGGATTGACGCAAAAGGTGCTGGACTTCGAAGGCCGGCGATTTTCCTTCAGCGGGGTGCCGATGGAGCTCGAGCCGCTGCAGAAACCGCATCCCCCGATCTGGTATGGGCTTCACGCGCCCGAGAGCGCCGAGCGCGCGGCGCGCCGCGGTCTCAACGTGGTCAGTCTCGATCCGACGAGGGAAACGCGGCTCGCCATCGAGCGCTATCGTACGGTCTGGGGGCAAGTTCATGGACGCGGCGCCGTATTGCCCAAGCTCGGGTTCGGCCGCTTCATCATCGTTGCGCCAAGTGACGGCGCGGCACTCGCATTGGCGCGCCGGGCCTATCTCGTGTGGCACGCGAGCTTTACCCACCTCTTCCGCCGGCATGGACGCGCGCAATCGCATCCACGGCCGCCGACGTTCGATCTCGTCATGGAGCGCGGGCAGGGCATCGCCGGTTCGCCGGTGACCGTCGCCGAATTCCTCTCCTCGCAGCTCAGCGCCACCGGGTGCAATTACGTGGTGGGGCAATTCGCGTTCGGCGACTTGACGCTCGATGAAACCCTCCAATCGATCGGTCTGTTCACCGGCGAGGTGCTTCCTCTCTTGCGCGTGAAAGGCTCCACCGAGACGGAAAGAAGCGCAAGCCTCGCCGACAAGCCCGCCGGAGCTTCGGTTTGAGCACGATGGAATTGGGTGGAATTCGGCTGGCGGCCGACGTGGGCGGAACGTTCACCGACGTCGCTGCCTTCGACGAGACCACCGGAGAGCTCCGCCTCGGAAAGACGCTCACGACTCCGGCGCGGCTCGTTACCGGTGTCGAGGCCGGAGTGACGAAGGCCGGCGCGCAGTTTTCCTCCGCGCGGCTTTTCCTTCACGGTACGACCGTGGCCATCAACACCATTTTGGAGCGGACGGGAGCACGCTGTGCGCTCCTCACCACGCAAGGCTTCCGCGATATCTACGAGATCGGCCGCGTCAATCGGCCGGAATCCTACAATCTCTTCTTCCGCCGCCACCAGCCGTTGATCGAGCGCGACCTGCGCTACGAGGTCCGCGAGCGCATGGATGCACAGGGCAAGGTGCTCATCGCGCTCGACGAGGAGCAAGTACGCGCAGCCGTGGCCGATGCGGTGCGGCAGGGGGTACAGGCGATCGCCATCCTGTTCCTGCACTCCTACCGCAATCCCGCGCACGAGCAGCGCGCGAAAGAGATCATCGAGGAGACCCACCCGCATCTCTTCGTCACCGCGTCGCACGAGCTTTCGCAGGAATACCGCGAGTTCGAGCGCACCTCGACGGCGGCAGCGAATGCCTATCTCGGCCCGCGCGTGCGCGGCTATCTCGGCGAAATGGGTGAGCATCTCGAGGCCGCCGGCTTCGACGGCGATTTTCTGATCGTGCAATCGACCGGCGGCCTGTTCGGGGTGGAGGAGGCGCAAAGCGCGTGCATTCGGATGCTCGAATCCGGACCCGCTGCCGGGGTCATCGGCACTAAGGCGTTGTGCGACCGTATTGGGCTCAAGAACGCGATCGCCTTCGACATGGGCGGCACCACGGCCAAGGCCGGTGTCATTCATGACGGCAACGTGCTGATGACCGGGAGCGCGCTCATCGGCGGCTATGCCACCGGGCTGCCGGTGCAGATCCCGATGATCGATATCCAGGAGGTCGGCACCGGCGGCGGCTCGATCGCGCGCGCGGACACGGGCGCGCTGCACGTTGGGCCGGGAAGCGCGGGCGCCCAGCCCGGCCCGGTGTGCTACGGACTCGGCGGCACCGAGCCCACCATCACCGATGCCAATCTCATTCTCGGACGGCTGAGCGCCGACCGTTTTCTCGGCGGCGAGATCAAGCTCGACATCGACGACGCAACGCGCGCGCTCGAAGCCCGGGTGGCTAAACCGCTCGGTCTCGATCTCGTCGCGGCGGCCGACGGCATTCTCCGCATCGCCACCACCAAAATGTCCCACATGGTGCGCTGGGTCACGACCGAGCGCGGCCTCGATGCCGCTGATTTCACCCTCGTTGCCTATGGCGGCGCCGGCCCCTTGCACGCTGCAATGGTCGCGCGGGAACTGCGCATTGCGAAAGTGGTCGTCCCGCGCGCTCCCGGCCACTTTTCCGCCTACGGCATGCTGGTCGCCGAGCTGCGGCGCGATTTCGTGAAGACCTGGTTCACGCCGCTCGTCGACGCGTCGTTTGCGACCATGGAGACCATTTACGCCGAGATGGAGCGGCGCGGCCGGGAGGCCGTGCAGCGCAGCGAGGTTGCTCTCGCGAGCATCGAGGTCCAGCGTTCGGCGGACATGCGCTATGTCGGGCAGGAGCACGCGGTCACCGTCGAACTCCCGCTCGGGCTGTTTGAGGCTGGGGATCGCGACGGAGTCAAAGCACGCTTCGATGCCGTGCATGCCACCCGCTACGGCTATTCGGCCCCCGGCGAGAAGGCGGAGATCGTGAGCTTACGCAGCGCTGTCACCGGCTCGCTGCGCAAGTCGACATTCGAGCCGATCGCCGCAGGCGCTGCCGCGCCGCCGGAAGCCGCTTTTCGCGGCACCCGCGCCGTCTATTTCGCCGAGGTCGGTCACTCCGTCGACACGCCGAGCTATGATCGCGCCTTGCTTGTCGCGGGAAACCGCGTCGCCGGCCCGGCATTGATCGAGGAATACGCGTCGACCACCGTCGTTCATCCGGGCGATGTCGTCATGGTCGATGCTTTCGGCGATCTGGTCATCGAGATCCTGCGGAGCTGAGCATGGATGTCCCGCTGAAAGCCAAGCTCGCGTCCGCCGGCTATCGGCCCGACCCGGTGACGACCGAAATCGTGCGCAATGGTCTCATCGCCGCAACCGAGGAGATGAAGACGAATCTGATGCGCACCGCCTACAACATGATCATCTACGAGGCGCTCGATTTTACCGTCGGCCTGTTCGATGCGGAGGGCGACACCCTTTCGATCGGACTCGGATTGCCGATGTTCATCCGCGGCATGAGCGATACCGTCAAAACCAAGCTCCAACACTACGGCGTAGAAAACCTCGATCCCGGCGACATCCTTCTGACCAATGATGCTTACATCACCGGTAGCCACCTCAACCACATGACCTTCACCGTGCCGATCTTCCACGACGGCGAGGTGGTGGCGTTCTCCTGTTGCATGGCGCACTGGCCCGACGTCGGCGGCACACTCGACGGCGCCACGACCGACATCTTTTCCGAAGGCCTGCAAATGCCGATCGTGAAGATCTATCGCAGGGGCGTGCCGAACGAAGAGCTCATCTCGATCATCCGCACCAACGTGCGCCTGCCCGATCGCGCCATGGGCGACTTCCGCGCCCAGGTTGCCGCGGTCAAAACCGGCGAGCGGCGTTTTCTCGAAATGATCCAGAAATACGGCCGCGACGCCGTGCTGGGCGGCATCGAAGCGATCATGGACCACAGCGAGGCCGCGACGCGCGCGCGGGTGCGGGAGATCCCCGACGGCGTCTACGAGGCCGAGTCCTTCATGGACGACGACGGCGTCAGGCTCGGCGAGCGGGTGCCGATTCGCGTGCGCGTCGAAATCGCCGGCGAGCGGATGAAGGTCGATCTCACCGACGTGGCGAAGCAGGTCGCAGGCTTCTACAACTCCGGCGAGACGGCGGGACGCTCCTGCTGCCAGGTGGCATTCAAATGCCTGACCTCGCCGCTCGATCTGCCGATCAACGACGGCCAGTTCCGCGCGCTCGAGATCGTGCTGCCGCCGGGCCGCGTGGTGAGTGCGCTCAAGCCTGCCGCGATGCGCATGTGGATGACCTACCCCATGACCATCATCGACACGATCTTCAAGGCGCTCGCGCCCGCGATTTCCGAGCGCATCGTCGCCGGGCACCACGCCGATCTCGTCGTCGGGCGCGTCAATGGCCGCCGGCCGCAGGACGACAGCTTCTACATCTATCTCGGCGGACTGATCGGCGGCGGTTGGGGCGCCAAACACAACAGCGACGGCTGCAACGCGACCATCGCCATGAACGACGGCGACACCCACAACGGACCTTCCGAGCAGGTCGAGGCGAAATATCCGCTGCTGGTCGAGCGTTATGCGCTACGTCCGGACTCGGGCGGGCCCGGCCGCTTCCGCGGCGGGCTTGGCTGCGAGCAGGTGGTGCAGGCGCGCCACGACATTCGCTTCAACTCACAGATGGACCGGGTGAAGTGCAAGCCGTGGGGCCTCGAAGGCGGGCTCTCCGGTTTCGGCAATTCGGTCGCCATCCACCGCTTCGGCGCAGCGGAGGAGCAGCGCTTTCACAACGGGAAGGCGCTCAACCAGGTCCTGCACGCGGGCGACGCCTATATCCTGCGCTCCGGCGGCGGCGGCGGTTTCGGCTCGCCGCTCGAGCGCGATCTCGAGAGCCTCGCGCGCGACCTGCGCTGCGGCTATGTCAGCAAGCACGCGGCCGAGACCTATTACGGGGCGGTGTTTGAGCGCGGAACCAACACGATTGATCCGGCGGCGACCGCGGTGCGCCGCGCCGAGATGCGCCGGCAGGGTCTGCCGCAGGACGAGCCGATCGCCGACACTGGCGTGCCGCCGCCTGCTCCATCTCACGCGCACGCCCATGAGCACGCCCACGAGAAGCTGACCGAGGAGGAGCGGGTGGCGCTGGCGATGACGGGACGATGTTGTTCGTAGAGATGCGTGCCGTTTTGCCCTCATCCTGAGGCGCGCGCAGCCCGCGCATCCCCTCCGCGTCTCCGCGCTTGCGTACGCACCGCAGCGCTGTGTCGTTGGCGGAGAATCCGTCGCCGCCGCGCGCTGCGATGCTCCTCAGCATGAGGCCGAACCTAACTCACCGGTGCTGAGCGATACCGCCCCGCAGCGGCAGCGGCTGCTCGTCGAGCATGGCTTGGATCGCGTCGCGCGTGGCCGCGGGGTCGAGCCCGTGCTGCGCGATGAGGTCCTGGCAGTCGGCCGCGATCGCGTCGGCGTCTTGCATCAGCTTGAGCCGCTTGAACTGATCCTCGTGCTTAATTCCCATGCTGGCGCCGACGATCTCCAGCACATTCATGATGCGGAACGGATAGTCGCGCTCGTGCGCGCACAGTTCGCGGTGATCGGCATGGTAGACCGCGACCAGCGCGTCGACGCCGGCGCGTTCGGCGGCGTCGAGCTCGCTTCTCTGCAGCTCGCGACGATAGGCCGGAAGCGCGCGGAAATAATTGCTCATCAGTCCGACCGCAGGCTGCTTGAGGTCGATCAGTTCCACGCCGGGCACCGCCCGCAGGATGTCTTCCGCGGCCTCGACCACGCCTTTGATGCCGGGATGGCGGTGCAAAGCGATCCGCATGTCGACGCGTTGGCGCAGCAGCGGCCGCAGCCGATCGAGATTACCTCGCAGGAACAGCATGAACGGTGTCATCTCGAAGGGTCGCGCGCCGCGGGTCTTCTCGATGGTCGGCAACGTGGTCTCGGTGAATTGCACGTGGCAACTCGGGCACCACGACACCACCTGCCCGGATTTGCTGCGCGCGAGCTTGTCCATGGTGGCCTCGGCCAAGCGGCCGGAGGTTGCGACGTCGCCGGTTCGCATCTGCACGATGCCGCAGCAATGGGTCGGTCCGCCCAGCACCTGATAGGTGACGCCGAGCGTGTCCATGATATCGAGCGCAAGCAGCGCGATGTGCGGAGTCTTGAGCACGTTGCAGCCGGTGTAGAAGACGAAATCCGGCGGTGTATTGGGCTGCGGATTGCCTTTCTGTCCCAGTCGCGCCAAGAGCTCGTCGCTGAGCTGCATCTGCGAGATGTGGGTAACCTCGCGCGCGACCTTGCGGAAGCCCTCCACTCCGTGGCGGCGCTGCTCGCCCGGCTCGTCCCGGCGCCGCGCCATCGCCACCCTCGCCATGCCAAGCAGGAATCGTGGATTGACGCCGTAGTCGCAGGCCTTGATGCATTCCCCGCTGAGCACGCAGGCGTTCGCCCATTTGCGCGACGCCTCCGGGCCGTCGCCGGTTCGCAGAATGTCGATGATCCCGCCGATCACCGCGCGCGGCTCGGCGTCAACCCCGCCAGGGCCCGTCACCGGGCAGACCTCGACGCATTTGCCGCAGCGCGTGCAAACATCGGCCATCGCCGCGACGCGTGCGGACAACGCGGTTTCGAACGTGTCGCTCATGCCGCCTCGCAATCTGCCTTTGAGACTACAACGCGCACGCGATGAGTTGAAGCCGGTATCGAGGCGCACCCGCTCGGCCATGGGCGCGAACGCGCCGTGGCGCACACCGGGCGACTACTCGCGTTAACCTCGCATTAAGCATGAGCACGCGAGTATGTGCGGCGCACAGGATCAAGGGAAAAGCCATGCATCGGGAGACTGAGTGCGAGCGGTCGCTCGCTCGGCGCGCGTTCGTCGGGGAAGCATTGACATGAGTGATTCGGTGCAGGCCCGCCCGCCGATCCTGGCTGCGGGCGGAATTGTCTTTCGGAAAGGCCCCAGGCCGCGTATCGCAATCGTGCGATTGCGAAGGGACAAATCCTGGGTGCTGCCAAAGGGCAAGCTCTATCCAGGTGAGCACGCGCTTGCTGCAGCCAGGCGAGAGGTGTTCGAAGAAACCGGACACGAGGTTTCGGTCCACGGTTTCCTCGGTTCGATGTTGTATGCGGTGGATGGCCGGATGAAGATCGTACAGTTTTGGCATATGCGAGCCATCGGCGGGCGTAAGCGCGAGCCTATGGACGATATCAAGGCTGTGAAATGGGTGTCGTTGAAACAAGCGATCGAGGTCCTCACGCGCGCTCACGAAAAGGTATTCCTTGCGAATGTGGGGCCGGTCGCGCTCAGGGCAGTCAAGCAGTCCGTGCGCGACAAATCCACCAAGCCATGGGCTCACAATAAGGGCAAGCGGCAGGGCGGGAGCGCGCGCGTTGCGCTAACCGCACATTGACGGCAACTGGACAGCACGGATTGAGGGCACGATTTTTTCGATTTTAGTAGCTCCTTGTCTCCCCCTGGACCCGACCGATGGCGTCTCGGCTAAAGAGACGCAGGCCAAAGAGTGACATTGCGAAAAAGTCATTTGAGTGACATCTCGGCCAGTTATCGTTCTCACCCTCTCTTTCACCTACAAACTTTGTGGATGGAAATGTCCATCGGGCCATACCTAGACGGCTTGAATGTCGATCGCGAAACTGAACGGCTTCTGGGTCTCGCGCTCGATATGACGCGCGTGGCGCTCGAGCTTGAGGGCGATCTTGCCAACAGAATCATCGCCAAAACAATTATCGAAGTTGCCAAGGCGGGCGAGCGTAATCCCGATCTTTTGTGTGAAGGCGCATTGAAGAAATTACGCCAACATCATTTGTTCGGAGACTAATACGGGCGGATCATCCAAGCGCCACGACCCGCCGTTTGCGCGGACTAGCCACAGGAGACAGCCCCCGGATCGCCGGAGCCTTTCGTTTCCTGGTGGCGGTCCGTGGAGCAAACGAGGGGAGCTTTAAAGCTCCACGGACCGCCGACCTGACCCCAGAACGGATAGTAGCGGACCGAGGTCATGACGATGTTGTTGTCGGTCGACGGAGACCCCCCGACTCCTGCGAAGGCTTTTTTCTTGATGTACTCGTACTGGGCACCGAACGTCACGCGGCCATAGTCTCCCTTGTAGACGTTCTGCCAGAAGCCCGCCGTCAGCTCCGACAAGCGCTGGTTGTTCGCGATGCAGTCTAAGGGCGTGGCGCCGGCAAATGAGGACGGCGTCGTGATCAAGCAAGAAGCGTTGCTGAATCCCGGATTGCCAAGGCCGAACAGCGTGGTGCCGACGTTGAAGAAGTTCGCGTTGACCTCCTCCATGCCGGCATAGGCATAGACGTCGAGCCCTTCCCACGGATGGCTGATGAGGCCCACCATCGCGCTCCACCCGGTCACCGGTGTGAGCGAACCGTCTAAAGCGATGGTGACGTCCGGCAGCTGTCCCGCCCCGTAACGGCCGACGCCTCGGCCGTACAGGCCGTTGGCCGTCAATTCGAGATATTTCGGGATCAGGGGCAGCAGCACCGAACCGCCCACTCCCGCGCCGAATGTGGTCTTGTTGTCGCTGGTGCCGACCATGGTGGTCGAGCCGGCGACGCACAGACCTGTGACGCATGTCAGCGTACCGTCGGAGAAGAACCGCTGGATCCCGAATATTTCGTAGTGGCCCCAGCCGGGATCGAATGCCACTTTCTCGATGACGTCCGGCGCTTGGTCCGTCGTGACGTTCACGGTTTGCAAGAAATCTCCCCCGCCCCCGGTATTTAAGAAATTGACTACTGTGCCGTTGACAATACCGCCGCTGGCGAATGCGGCTCCCAATCCGAGCGGCGCGGTGGCGGTGCTGGCGCCAAAGATCGTGGCCGGGTTTTCCACTGACACGCCGAGTGCTATTCCAGGGGCAACGTCGGCCACGAAGCGGAGCTGCCATTGGCGGGTATAATTGAACCCGACAACATAGTTGGCGTCGATCGTGAGCGGGATGTTCTCCTTGCGCGGCGTGATCCCGACCTGGTTCTGCGTCAGCAGGCTCCAGGTTTGGCCGCCGAGGAAGTGAAATCCCCAGCCGGTGTTGTCGTAGGTGAAATAGGCATGGCGCAGGCGCGCAGCCCAGCTGTTGCTCTGGTTGTAATTCGACGTCGTGCCGGTGCCCAGGAAGTCGCTCTCGTAATACCCGGTGAGCTTCTGGTAGGGATCGATGTTGCCCTCGACGAGCAGCGAGATTCGGCTCTGCCGCGCGGTTCCATGAAATTCGCGCTCGTTGTAAAGCGGTGAAAACGGATACGGGATCGTCCCGAAGGCCGTTCCAATGTCGTTAACCTGGTTGCGTTGGCGCCAGACCGTTTCCGCGGCGATAAAGCCCCCCACCGTCAGCTTCACCCTTTGCGGCGGCGGCGGAATTGGTGAGCCCTTCGTGATCATAGCGCCGGCAGGGCGGCTTGCCGGGTGGGCGGCTGGCGCAGCGTCCACCTTCGCTTCCACCCGCTCGGTCTTCTTGCGCGTTCGAGCGAGCTCTTCCTGAAGCTCCTTGAGCTGCTTCGCCAACAGTTCGGTCTGGCGTTCGAGCCGCTCGATCTTCGCAGCCTCCGACGAGGACTGCGCCGTAGCCGTGGTGGGGACGAGCAGCCACACGCTCAGGAGGGCGCTGCACGCCATCAGCTTGCGTTTGAAATCCATGATCGCCTCCTCTGATAGGATCGCGAGCGCGTCCGCGTTCCGGTATTTCGTCGGCAACAGTTGCCGGGGTCAGCAACTGACGGATGACAGCTGTCGTGTGATTGCCGGGATCCCCGACGAGTGTGGCTCGGCCACATCAGTCGAGGCCGAGCGCGCGTCGAATCCGCGATTATGTATTGGAGCAGCGGAGGTTAGGTAGAAACGCGCGGTCGAAATTGCCATATTCGGATGGCGACCGCCGCGACCGATAGATGTGGTGCGCTCAAGACTTGTTGGCGCTTCCTTTGGAGGCACTTTAGTCTTTGCAAAAATATCACAGCAGATCACTTTGATCAGTACAGGGAGCACCAAGGAAACGCGAAATAAAGACTCTCAATCCCATCATCGGTAAGGAGGTGCGGATCGCGGCACCGAATGACAATTTTTTAGGCATTCAAGACACGCATTGCGGCTTCCCTGCAGCTTGCTTTTGTTCTAAAAGGAAATCCCAGCCGAAGAGTGTATGTACGCTGCTTTCGTATGGTCAAAGACGATCCCACCAATTTCATCTGTCCCGGGTGCCAGGCACGCTATAAGATCGTGCGCGTGAAGTCGGAAGCCCGCGCCAGCGATGGGCCGTTGCATTGCAAAGATTGCAAACAGCTGCTCGCCGCTACCGATGGCGAAGATATCCTGAAGTATTTCCTCATAAGCCGGCCCAAGGCGAGGCAAGCGCGTCCACGTGACGACCAAGCGCGCTCGGCTTCTATGCCGTCACCGCGATCCCCTGCACCTCGATCATCATCTCCGGTTGCGCGAAGCCCTGCACAGTGATCGCGGCGCTTGCCGGGAAGTCCTTCCCGAAGAGTTCCGTGCGCAGCTCGGTCATGCGCGTAGTGTAGCGCGCATCGATGAGGAACACCGTCATCGTCACCATGTCGGCGAGTTTTGCGCCCGCCTCGGCGAGCGTCTTCTCGATGTTGCGGAACGTCTGCTTGAATTGGGCGTCGAAATCGCCGGCGAGCGATTTGCCGGCATCGTCAACTTGGCCGGTATGCCCGGCGATGTAGATGGTCCGGCCTGCGCCTTCAGTGATCACGCAAGGCGAGAATGCGCGCTTGACCTGCCACGTGCCGCGAACGAACGATTTCTTCATGGGCTCCTCCCGAGTAACTTGTCGTCCCCGCGAAAGCGGGGACCCATGGTACCGCCTCTGGAATATGGGTCCCCAGCATAAGCGCGTTTACGCGCGTCTTCGACGCGCTATGCGCGGGGACGACGGACGAAACTAATCAACCGGATTGCGTATCACCTCGCGTGGCCGTCGCGCATCGCGCGCCAGAGCCGCTCCGGCGTCGCCGGCATCTCGACGTGGCGCACGCCGAGGTGGGAGAGCGCATCCACCAGCGCGTTGGCGACGGCGGGCATGGCGCCGACGCAACCGGCTTCGCCTGCGCCTTTGACCCCGAGCGGATTGGTCTTGGTCGGCACCGGATTGCTCTTGACCTCGACCGCGCTGATGTCGGTCGCCCGCGGCATGGCGTAGTCCATGAACGATCCGGTCAGATTTTGGCCGTCGCCGTCAAACTTGATGTCCTCCATCAGCACTTGCCCGATGCCTTGTGCGACCCCGCCCACGATCTGCCCTTTCAGCAGCAGCGGATTGATGACGGTTCCCACGTCGTCCACGACGCTGTAGCGCACGATCTCGACCTCGCCCGTCTCCTGGTCAATCTCCAGTTCGCAGATGTGGCAGCCGTTGGGGAAATTCTGCACGGGAGCAAAGTAGGTCGCGGTCGCGATGAGCCCGACATCCATGCCCTTGGGCAGCTTGTTCGGCTCCATCGCTTCCTTCGCCACGTCCTTGATCGTCAGCGTGCGATTGGTTTTCGGGCTGGAGAACACGCCCTCGGCAAAGTTGATGTTGGCGACGTCGACCTGGAGGAGGTGGGCGGCCATCGCCTTGCCCTTGGTGATGATCCTGTCGACAGCCGTGGCGACTGCGGATCCGCCGATGGTCGCCGAGCGCGAGCCGCCGGTGCCCTCGCCGACGAAAACCTGATCGGTGTCGCCTTGGATGTAATGCACCTCCTCCGGATCGAGCCCGAGGCGGTCGCACATGATCTGTTTGAAGATCGTCTCGTGGCCCTGGCCATGGGTGACGCTGCCGGCGAGCAGCGTCGCGGCGCCCGATTTGTCGAATCTGATCTCGGCGCCTTCGAAGCCTTGCGCGGCCGCGCGCTCGATGGTGTTGGACAGCCCGATGCCGCGCAGCTTGCCGCGCTTGCGCGCTTCGGCCCGCCGCCGCTCGAATCCGGCGAAATCGGCGAGCGCGAGCGCCATGTCCATGCTCTTCTCAAACTCGCCGCTGTCGTAGGTGAAGGTGAGCCCGGTCTTGAACGGCATGGCGCCGGGCGGAATGTAGTTCCTGCGCCGCAGCTCGGCGGAATCGATGCCGAGCTCATCGGCCGCAAGATCGATCAGCCGCTCGATCACATACGCGGCTTCCGGGCGGCCGTTGCCGCGATAAGGCCGCACCGGATTGGTGTGCGTGAAGACGGCGCTCACGTCGGCGTGGATGGCAGGCGTGCGATAGACCCCCGCCAGCGTGCCGATATTGCCGGTAAACGCCGGCATGCCAGTTTGCAGATAGGCGCCGATGCTGGCGACGGTATGCACGCGCAGGCCGAGGAAGATGCCGTTGCGGTCGAGCGCCAGCTCGGCCTCGGTGACATTGTCGCGCGCCTGCGCGTCGCACAGAAAGGATTCGGAGCGTGTCGAGGTCCATTTGACCGGCCGGCCCAGGAGTTTCGACGCCAGCAGCACCAGCGCCACTTCGTTGTAAACCGCCGATTTCATTCCGAAGCTGCCGCCGATGTCGCCGGCAACCACCCGGATCTTGCTCTCCGGGACCTTGAGGATCGGCGCTAGCTCAGCGCGAAAGGGGTGCGCACGCTGCAGCGTGGTGTAGACCGTATAGCGGTCCTCGGCTGCGTTGTAGTCGCCGATCGACCCGCGCGGCTCCATGCTGGCGGCGGTGACGCGGTTGATCACGAGGCGATGCTTGACGATGTGATCGGCTTTGGCAAAGGCGGCATCGGTTGCGGCCTTGTCGCCGAAGAGTTGCACGAAGCCGATATTGTCGGGGCATTCGTCCCAAACCCGCGGCGCGCCTTGCGCGCTGGCCTCTGCCGTGGACACGACCGCGGGGAGGGGCTCGTAGTCGACTGCGATCAGTTCGGCGGCATCCTGGGCCTGTAGCAACGTCTCAGCCACCACGAAGGCGACATAGTCGCCGGCCCAGCGCACGCGGTCTTTGACAAGCGCGGGATAGGGCGGGCGGAAACTCGTGCCGTCGCGGCGCTTCAATCCATCCGGGACTGGGAGGTCGCCCCATGCCGAGGCCTGCCAGTCTCTCCCGGTGAGCACCGCGAGCACACCCGGCGCCGCCTTGGCCCTGCTCGTGTCGATCGCGCGAATGCGCGCATGAGCATGCGGGGAGCGCAGCACGTACCCGAATGCCATGCCCGGCAGCACGATGTCGCCGACGTAGCGGCCGCCACCCCTGAGCAGTCGCGGGTCCTCGAACCGGGATACGCTTTGGCCAATCGCGAATTCACCCATGTCATTGCCTCGGAGATTTCAATCGAAAACAGCTACACCCGCTCGAGCACCGCGTTAAAGAGATTCAGCCTTTCCTCCTGCAGATTCCGCAACATGTTTTTGGTAACCGTCGGAAAAGCCTCCCCGATGACGATGTGAAGGCCGAGTGGCGGCAGCGATCCCGTCTCAAGGGCCTTGGCGCGAGCTCTTTGTTGTTCCAAGGCCTCTTCAGTTGTGTCCTGCCAGGCGACCATGCGGAAACCGATGCGCTCGAGCGCGGCCCGGGTCGCGTCCGGCGTGATCAGGAAACTGATGCTCTTATCGCTTGCCCACGGCGTCGGGTAGAACGGCTCGCCGCCCGGGCCGGCCGCGATCTCTTGCAGCGCCAGACGTCCTGATGGCGTCAGCACGCGACGCATCTCGGCGTAGAGGCGATCGCGGTCGGCGATATTCATTGCCGCATTCTGCGACCACACGAGATCGAAGCTCGCGTCGGCGAACGGCAAGTCGAGCGCGTCACCCTGGCGGTAAGTCACCTTGTCGGCGAGCCGAGTGCGTTGCGCGAGCATCCCGGCGAGCGCAATGAAGTCCGCGGTGAGATCGAGGCCGGTCATCCGGCAGCCGAACCGGCTCGCGAGGTAGCGTGAGGGTCCACCGATGCCGCAGCCGACGTCGAGTACGCGCTCGGAGCCGTCGATCTGCGCGAGCTGCGCCAGCCGCACGGTGGCGTTGCGGCCGCCCGAATGGAACTCGTCGACCGGTGCGAGATCGTCCGGCGTCAGGTGCTCGATGTCTATTCCCGCCGCTGTCAGCGCCGCCAGGATGACGTCGCCGAGCGCGCGTCGCTTGTAGTGGTCGGCGACGGTTTGCGCTGATCGCGACATTGCGGGCCTCTCCGCGATTACCGATGCGCTCGCGGCATCGCGAGCGGTTTCGTGCCCGCGTTCGCGGACGCTGCGGCGCGATTCACATATTCGCGGCGAGTCGTGGCTTTGGTGCCGGCGCCGGAGAGCCCTTGGGCAAGTCGAACATGCCGCTCGGAAGGCTGTCGAAGAAGGCGAGCACCTCCGACGTCTTCACCACGTCGGCATATTTGGCGTTCATGTCGCAGAGATTGATGGCGTGGCTTGCCTGCGAGCGGTCGAAGCAGCCCTCTTCCGCGAGCGCGATACGATAGTTGAGGCTGAACGCATCGAGCACGGTGGCGCGCACGCAGCCCGAGGTCGTCGTGCCGGTGACGATCACGCTGTCGCAGCCGAGCAGCGTGAGATAGCTCGCCATGTTGGTGCCGAAAAAGCCGGACGGCTTCTGCTTCAACACCACGATATCCTGCGGCGCCGGTGCGATCTCGGCGACGATCTCGTTGCCGTCGACGTTGGTCGCGGGCTTGCTGGCCCTGTCCTCGTCGGAGCGGTCGTTCTTCCAGGTCCAGCTTCCGCTGTCCCAATTGTCCTCGCGCCGCACTCCGGTGGTGTAGATCACCGGGATGCCCTTGGCGCGGGCCTTGTCGATCAGCGCCTTGAGATAGGGCATGGCAACCCAGGCGTCCTCGCCGCAGGAATTGCGCCAGCGCTTGATCGATTCGAGGATCGGCGTGGGCCGCTCGTCGCAGAACGCATAGTTCACGTCGATGATCAAAAGCGCGGGGCGCTTGCCGAATCCGCCGCGCGCGCCATAGCCCGAGGTCGCGAACACCGCTTTGTCGCGCTCGGTGAGGAACTTGTTCCAGATGGGCTCTGACATGGTCGTGTTTCCCGGTTTCTCGGTTTGTTTGAGTTGGCTCCGTTTGATCGCTCAAAGGCTCGCGCGCACGCTTTCGACGAAACTCATGTCGATGATCTCCTCGTATTTCACGTCGGTCTTGAGGATGCCGGCCTCGCGCACGACCGCGCTGCCGGTGGCCCACGCCTCCTTGCTGATCATGCCGTCCTTGCTCCACATCTCATCGCTGAACGAGCGCTCGAGCGTGGCCTTGAGGTCTTCGAGCGCCATGGTGGGAAATTGCTTCTTGGCGATCTCGGCGGCCTCGTTGGGATTGGCGTAGAGGAATTTCAGTCCCTTGACCATTCCCTTGACAAACCCGCGAACCACCTCGGGCTCCTTCTGGATGGAATCAAGCCGCACGTTGATGGTGGAATAGGCGTAAGGGCCGAGTTCCCTGGGCACGTTGAAGAACGGCTCGCTCCAGAGGTTCTGACGAATTCCTTGCGTGACCATGGGCTCGGTGGTGTTGCCGATCACTGCCTGGCCGCCCCGCACGGCCGCGGGCACGGCCGAGTTCGGCACCTCGATCAGCGTGACGTCGCGCTTGGCATCGAGTTTCCATTTGGTGAGCAGATAGCGCATGATCGAGTTCGGCGTGCCGCTATAGGGGCCGACCGCAATCGACTTGCCCTTGAAATAGTTCGGCCAATCCTTGTCCTTGGGCTCGTGGCCCTTGGCGGCGCAGAGATAGACGTTGCCGCGGTTGACGCAGTGCACGACCGCGCGCAGCTCCGCCCCCTTGGCTTTGGCGAAGGCGTTGTGCTCGGGCCCGCCGATGAAGGCGAAAGCCTGGCCGGAAAGCACCGCGTTGGTGTGGCCGCCGCCGGTCTCGATGGTCACGATCTTCACGACGATGTCGGACTCGGCGAAGTAGCCGTTGGCCATCGCGATGTACATGGGCAGATAGCCGGTCGAGTGCACCGGCTCCGCGACCAGCAGCTCCTTGGCGGCGGCGCGCGCAATGAACGGTGAAGCCGCAAGCGCCAGGCCAAGGCCGGTGCCGAGCGTCGCGGTCGACTGCAGAAATTTTCGCCTGTTCATGACATCCTCGCTGTTCGATCTTGAATTCGCGTCATTGCCGCACGCCTTTGCGCAGCAAACTTTCGACCCACGACACCGCCGCGTACATGACGATCGCCAAGGTCGAGAGAACCAACACCGCGACCCAGACCAGTGCGATGTCGTAGGTCTGCCCGGCATAGAGGATCGCGCGGCCGAGGCCGTGCTGGGAGGCGATGAACTCGCCGACGATAGCGCCGGTCAAGGCCAGTCCTATGTTCACCCGGAGCACCGAGATGATCCAGGGCAGGCAGAACGGAACGACGAGCTTGCGGAACACCTGCAGGCGCGAGGCGCCGAGCGAATAGAACAGCTTCTCGCCGTCGGGGTCGAGTGCCTTCACGCCGGCATAGGCGGTGAGCGTCGAGACGACCAGCGTCAGCGCGGTCGCAACCGCGACCTTGGAAACGAGGCCGATGCCGAACACCAGGATGATGAGCGGCGCCAGCGCCAATTTCGGAATCGACTCCAGGCAGATGACGTAAGGCTGAACGATGGCCGCGTAGTTGCGCGACCACCAGAACGAGAGGCCGAGCAGCGATCCCGCGGTGGTGCCGAGGAGAAAGCCGAAAATGGTCGAGCGGAAGGTAAAGCTGATGTCGGTCCAGGCATCGCCGGTGGTGAAAAAGATGGTCATGGTCTGGCCGATGGCGCTTGGCTGCGACCAGAAGAAGGCGTCGATCCAGCCGGTGCGGGCGCCGATTTCCCAGAGCGTGAGCGCGCCGACGAGAATGCCGATCTGCGCGGCGATGAGCGCCCAGGTCGACCAATCCTTCTGCACGGGCAAGCGCCGCACCGGCTTCGCCGCTGGCTCGGCGGCTTCGGGTCTCGCCTGCGCCCGATCGAGCCTAGCCATCGCGCCGACGGTGGGGGTGGTCTCTTGAACGGCCATCTTGCCGCTGCCTTAGGCTGCTTCGTTGACGGGTTCGGAAGCGGTCGGCTGGAGATGGAGCAGTTCGAGACAGCGCTCCTTGATGGCGAGGAATTCGCCGCTAAGCACGCTCCCGCGAATGCGCGGACGAGCAAGCGGGACGGGGATGGTCGCGATGATGCGGCCCGGCCGCGTCCCCATCACGTGGACCTCGTCGGAGAGATAGATTGCCTCCTCGACGTCGTGGGTGACGAATAGCACGGTCTTGTTGAAGTCGCTCCACAGCTGCATCAGCCATTCCTGCATCCTGAGCTTGGTCTGGGCGTCGAGCGCCCCGAACGGCTCATTGTCGAGCACCGTGCGCCAGGGCAGCAGCAGGTCCTTTTGCAGCATGTAGCCGACACGGCCGATGGTGCCCGTGGCGTCAATCCCGTCGATCAGCACGCGGCCGCCGGTCGGCTCCAGCAATCCGGCGATAATGTTGAAAATGGTGCTTTTGCCGCAACCCGACGGGCCGATCAGACTGACGAAGCGGCCTTGGGGAATCGAGAGCGTGACCGGCGCGAGCGCGTGGAAAGCGCCGGTCGGCGTTTTGAACGTCATGCTGACGTCGGCAACGCAAAGTTTAGGGGCCGAGGATGACATGCGTACTCCGCGCGACCCTGCTAAAGCACGGATTCCCCCGTCCCCGTAACTATATCGCAAAAGGCGTGCCAGCCACCATGGCAGGCTGGCGATGAAAACGTCGCCCCGCCGACGTTGCTGCTGATAGCCAATGACGGCAAATCGCTCTGCCTGCATCAATTTTCGGCAGCTGACGGGTGGGATGGATTTCGCTGCGCTCAGCGCATCCGAGCATTCTGCTCAGACCGCGAGTTCCCCTCCGATCGTACCGCTACGCGTCAGACGCTCGAACAATTCATCGTCATGAGTCACGAGAATGACGATGTTTTCTTCTGTCGCGGCGACGGTGTTGAGCCAGCGCAGCTGCGCCATCACCGCCGGAACGTCTTCTTTCACCCAGGGCGCCGCCTTACCCTTCACCTCGGTGATGTTGTCCATGATCCAGGCGGAATCGACGCTGTGGAGGATCTCGCGGCCGGACTGCAGGCGGATGAAGACCATCTGCGAATCGGGGCTGTGGCCGGGTGACCGGATCAGGACGACGCCCGGGGCAACCGGATAGTATTGCGGATAATCGAGGACGATGAACCTTTCGAGCGTCTGCGGCGCGAGCCTGAGGTGCGGTCGATGCGGCGTATTCATCATGCAATCCGCGACGTCCATGGTGATGACCGTTTTCCGCGCAAGCTCGGAAAAATTTGCCGCGCACAGCACCCCTGCCACATGGTCGGCATGGTGATGGGTGAGCACGATGAGCCGTGCCTTTGCGAGCGCGCGCTCGAGCTTGGCGAATTGCTCGACGAAATACGGCTCGGGCTTGTCCGGGCTGAAGGAATCGTGGGTCGCCTTGTCCAAGCCGGAATCGATCATCACCGAGCAATCGGGATAAACGATCTGGAAGGCCGTGCGCGGCATCGTCACCGGCGTGTCGTCACCGCCCTCGATCACGAATTTGCGCGGACGAATGCTCGCTGCCACTCTCACGCCGTTGACCGCGAGCGGCAACGCGCCGGGCAGGACCGTGCTCGCCACCCGAATGGCCGCGAGATCAGGACGGAAATCGGCCGTCTTGCGTCGCTCTGCGGCCTCGGCCTTGGTCCCGTCCAACGACATTCAACTCTCCCCGTACTTCGACCTGTCATCATCCGCGAAAGCGGATGATCCAGCACTCGCTAGCATTCTTTGTCAGCCATACCGTCTCGGATTACTGGATGCCCGCGTTCGCGGGCATGATAGCAGGGATGCAAACCGATCTTTATTCCGCCGCTACTTTGTGCGCGGCGGATACGCCGCGCGCCTTCACCACCACCTTGATGGCATCTTCGACGCGGTCCTTGGCGTAGCGGATCGCGGTCGGCAGGTCGTCGAGCGGGAAGGTGTGGGTGTGGATCTTGGTGGCGTCGAATCGCTTCTGGCTCATGAACGCTTCGGCGCGGTGGGTCGCGCTCTTGCCTTCCCCGCGGATGCCATAGATGTAGATGTTGTTGCGCACGATCTCGGCGATATCGACCGGCGTTTCCTGGTGCGGGAAGGCGGCGAGGCAGACTTTGCCGCCGCGGTTGACCATGCGGATCGCCTCGTTGACGGCGTTCGGCGCGCCCGAGCACTCGAGCACGTAGTCGACGCCCTTGCCGCCGTTGAGGCGGCGCACCGCCGCAACCGCATCCTCGCTCCTCACGTTGACGACGTGGTCGGCGCCGAGCTCGCGCCCGATCGCCAGCCGGTTGTCGCGTGTGCCGGTGAGGATGACGGGATGCGCGCCAAGCGCCTTAGCGACCGCGACGCCGAGGAGCCCGATCGGTCCGGGGCCGGTGACCACGACGCTCTCTCCCGCAACCAGGCCGCCGAGCTCGGTGAGCCCGTACATCGCTGTGCCGGCGGTGACCACCAGCGTCGCCTCCTCGTCCGACATGGTGTCGGGGATGGCAACCAGCGTGTTGATGTTGTTGACCTGGTATTCGCAGAAGCCGCCGTCGGTGGTGAAGCCGTTGGCGCGGTGGCCCTTGTCCACGTCGCCGTAGTTGAGGCCGTAGTTGTGGCAGGCGGTGTACATGCCCTCGCGGCAGCGCTTGCATTGGCCGCAGCCGGCATGGATTTCGACGGTCACGCGCTGGCCGATCCGGTATTCGTCGACGCCCGGCCCGAGCGCCGCCACGGTCCCCATATATTCGTGCCCGGGCGTGAAGTTCTTGTTGTGCGGCAGGCCGCCGCGAATCAACGCCGGCGGCCCGTGATAGATGATCTCGAGATCGGTCGCGCAGATCGCGACCGCGTCGATGCGTACGAGGACTTCGGCCCTCTTCGGCACCGGCACCGGCTTCTCGCGCAACGAAAGCTCGCCAGGATCGCCGAGCACCCACGCTTTCATCGTCTCCGGGATGGGGAAATCCCTGCTCGTCTTGACTCCGGCTGGTGCGTACATTGGAACTTCCTCCCGGCGCATGCGGGCCACGCCCGTGGGGGCTGAGCGTGGCGCAATCGGTCGGGCAGCAGACTAGTGTATATGTTCTTGATATTCGAGGGGTGCAATGATCGCACCCGACGCTGATCCGCGGGGAGTGAGAGACCGGCGTAATGCGTGATCATTCGACCTCGACCATCACCATCGGCGATTGCCGTATCCACCTCATGCGCGGCGGGGCGGGGGCCCCGCTGCTCTTTCTCCATGGCGGCGGCGGCGTCGGAATTTGGCTTCCCAGCATGGCGCGGCTCGCCAAAAAGTTCGAGGTCATCGCGCCCGAGCATCCCGGCTTCGGCGAATCCGATACGCCGCCTTGGCTCGATACCATCGGCGATCTGGCGAACTTCTATCTCGATTTTCTCGATCAGCTCGACTTGCGCGGCGTGCATCTCCTCGGCAGTTCGCTCGGCGGCTGGATCGCCGCGGATCTCGCGGTCCGCAATGCGACTCGCCTGGCTTCCCTGACGTTGATCGGGGCCGCCGGTATCCACATCGACGGCGTAGAACAGGTGGATACCTTCCTGTGCAGTGACGAGCAGCGCATCCGCGACCTCTTCTACGATCAGAACCTCGCCGAGGCGGTCATCGCCGGCTCGCAGCGGCCGGAGGTCGAGGATGCCGTCCTCAAGAACCGGATGGTGACGGCCAAACTCTCGTGGCAACCGCGCAATCACGATCCGCAGCTGCGCAAGTGGCTGCACCGGATCAAAGTGCCGACGCTGCTGATCTGGGGCGATCACGACCGCCTCTTTCCCAAGGACTACGCGTTCGCCTATCAACGGCTGATCCCGGGCGCGAAGGTCGCCATCATTGCGAATTGCGGGCACTTGCCGCACGTGGAGAAGGGAGATGAGTTCGCCGCCGAGCTCGAAACCTTCATCGGCGCCATGAGGATCGCAGCATGAGGTTCTTCAATTTCCATCTCATGCCGTATCGGCACGCCGATCTCGATGCGATCGGCAAGAACGGCTCGGCCTGGGTCACGTTCTCGAACCGGCATTACGACCCGCAAACGGGCGCCGAGCTCTATCACGAGTATCTCGATCAGATGGAGTTCGCCGACAAGCTCGGCTTTGACGGCGTGTGCCTCAACGAGCATCACCAGACGGCATATGGCATGATGCCGATCCCCGGCGTTCTCGCCGGCGCGCTCGCGCGCAGCGTCAAGCGCGCCAAGCTCGCAATTCTCGGTCGCGCGCTGCCGCTCATCAACAATCCGCTGATGGTCGCGGAAGAATACGCGATCCTCGACAATCTCACGCGCGGGCGGCTGATCGCAGGCTTCGTGCGTGGCATCGGCGCCGAATATCACGCCATGGGCATCAATCCGGCGCATTCGCAGGAGCGCTACGCCGAGGCGCACGATCTCATCGTGCGGGCATGGACCGAGCCGGGCCCCTTCTCTTACGCGGGGAAGCACTATCAGTTCCGATACGTCAACCCGTGGCCGCGGCCCTACCAGAAGCCGCATCCGCCGATCTGGATTCCCTCGCAAGGTTCCGGCTCGACCATCCGCTGGGCCGCGCGCATGCGCTACACCTATTGCCAGACGCTCAGTCCCATCGCGGCGGTGGCGCGCTTCTTTCAGATGTATCGCGAGGAGGCCGACAAGGCGGGCTACCAGGCCTCGCCCGATCAGCTCGCGTGGTCGAACACGATCTACGTGGCCGACACCGACGAAAAGGCGGTGCGCGAGGCGCGGCCGCACCTCGAAGCGCTCATGAACTACTTCCTGAAAATGCCGACCGAAATGCTGCTGCCACCGGGCTATACGGATCCCGCTTCCATGAAGCGGGTGCGCGCGGCGAAGGTCACGGGCAAACCACAGTCAATCGAGGACGTCATCAAGGCGGGCGTCGTGATCGTGGGAAGCCCCGATACCGTGCGCGAGAAGCTCGCCGAATATCAGGATCTGGCGGGCTTCAACACCTCGCTGACGAAGACTCAGTTCGGCACGCTGCCTGACGACATGGCGCGCGCCAATATGACGGCGATCGCAGAGGAAATCCTGCCACATTTCCGCGATCGCTCCCCGCAGCGCGGGCGACGGGAAGCGGCGGAATAAGCGTGGGCGCAAGATCGACGCACGCTCAGTCGATCTTCACGCCCGATGCCTTGACCACCTCGCCCCAGCGCACGCGCTCGGCCGCGGTGTATGCGGCGAATTCATCGGGGGAGGACGTCGCCGGCTCGGCGCCGACGTTTTTGAGCGCCGTTTTGACCTCTGGCAACTCCCAGACGTGTCTGACCTCCGCGGCGATCTTGTCGACGATCGGCCGCGGCGTGCCGGTGGGGGCAAACAGCCCCTGCCACGCAGTTGCCTCGTAGCCCTTGAGCGTCTCGCCGATCGTCGGCAAATCCGGTGCCGCGGCGCTGCGCTGTGGCGTGGTCACTGCCAGCGCGCGCACGTTTCCCGCCGCAGCGAACGGCCAGACCGTGGTCATGCTGTCGATGGCGAGCTCGATGTTGCCGCCGAGCATGCTGTTGACGACTTCGGCGGTGCTGCGGAACGGAACGTGCGTCATCTTGGTGTTGGTCGCGAGCTCGAACATCACCGATGAGAGGTGCGAAGAGGTGCCGATTCCCGACGAGCCATAGTTGGTCTTTCCATTATTCGCCTTCAGGTAGTCGATCAGCTCGGGCACCGACTTCGCCGGCACTTTCGGATTGACGAACAGAAGATTGGGAAACCGCACCAGCAGCGAGACCGGCTGCAGGTCGCGGGCGACGTCGAAATTGAGCTTCGTGTAGAGGAAAGCGTTGATGGCGATCGAGCTGACCGTGCCCACGAGCAGCGTGTAGCCGTCGGCCGGCGCCTTCGCCACAAAACCGGTGCCGATGCTGCCGCCGGCGCCGGATTTGTTTTCGACCACGAAGGGTATGCCGAATTTCGCCTGCAGGTGCTGCTGCAGGATGCGCGCGAGCAAGTCCGCCGAACCGCCGGCCGCGAACGGCACGACGATGGTGACCGGCCGCTGCGGCCAGGGCTCCTGCGCGTGAGCCTGGGCGAAGACGACGGCGGCCAGCACAGGTGCTGCGAAAATTGCGCGCATGCCAATCCTCCAAGGACAGATGACGTCGGGATCAACTGGGCCCCCGGCGTCACACCGCCTTCAAATGCGCATCTCGCCGCTTGTACAGATCCTCGTCGGCGTAGCCCATCGTCTCGGGCTTGCCGCGCCCGAGCATGACCTGGAAATAGACCGGCTCGAGGCTGTCGTTCTGGTAGCCATGGATCACGCCGGCCGGGCAGGAGATGCATTCCCACGGGCCGAGGCGCGTGGTGAGACGCTTGCCGCTCTCGTCTTCGACAAAGACGTCGAGATGGCCCTTGACTACGAAAAAGCACTCTTCGACCTCGTGGGTGTGCGCGGCATTGCCCTGTCCCGGCTCCACATACATGATCGACAAGGTGAAGTTGTTCGCCGGGATGACGGTCGGATCGCCGTGCTTGCCGGAACCGCCCGCGCCGATGAAGCGGTGCTGCGCCCGCTTGTAGCCTTCGATCTTGGCGTCCTCGAACGCCGCCCAATCCGGCTTCTTGTCACGGAAGCGGCCGACATATCTCTGCATGATGTCCTCAAGCGGAACATCGACCAGCTCCGGCGGGCGTGGATGCCGTGCAACGCTCATGGGTCACTCCTGTTCAAACAGCGGAAAGTTGCATCGAATCTATGCTTGCGTGCCGCCATTCGTCAATGAAGCGGGCATTCGCTGTAAGCGTCATTGCCGGGCTTGACCCGGCAATCCATCAATCTTCGTAAAGACTTTTTGCGAAGGAGATGGATGCGCGGGCATAAGCGCGTTCACGCGCGTCTTCAACGCGCTTCTGCCCGCGCATGACGGGATGCAGCAGAATGTGACATCACTGCCGCGCGGCCTGCACAAGCTCCCAGATCCGGGTCGGCGTGAGCGGAAGCTCGCGCGGTTGCACTCCAAACGCGCTCAGCGCATTCGCCACCGCATTGGCCATCACCCCGCCGGCGGCGATGATGCCGCCCTCGCCGGCGCCTTTTGCGCCCAACGGATTGATCGGCGAGGGGTAATTTTCCAAGACGATGGCGCGGAGGTTGGGGAAGTCGCTGGCGGTGGGGATGAGATAATCGGCGAGCGAGCCGGTCAGCAGCTGGCCCTCCTGATCATAGGCGAGATGCTCCATCATGGCGCCGCCAAGGCCTTGCACCAGCGAGCCGACGGCTTGCCCGTGCACCGTCAGCGGATTGATGATGCGGCCGCAATCCGCAACCAGCACGTAGTCGAGCAGCTCGACGTGGCCGAGCTTGGGATCGACCGCCACGTGCGCGGCATGGGCGCCGTACGTATAGGTGTGCTTCTTGTTGAGAAAGGCGCCTTCGGCGGAAATGCTCGAAAGCTCGGTCAAAGCAACGGCCTTACCGCCGGGCCCGACCGCCTTTACGCCCTCGACGATCTCGACATCGGATGGCTGGCAGTTGAGCCGCTGCGCCGCTTGCGCGCGGATCGCTTCGCGCAGTTTGGTCGCGGCGTCGAGTATCGCGGAGCCGCCCATGACGACCGAGCGCGAGTGGTAGGCACCGTAGCCGTCGTCCACGTAAGAGGTGCTGCCGTGAAAGACGCCGTGGATGCGATCGATCGTAACTTCGAGCGCGTCGGCGGCGATCTGCGCGAAAACCGTCTCCAGCCCCTGGCCGATGGCGGATGACCCGACATAGACCGAATAGCGGCCATCCGGTTCGAGCACGATGCGCGCGCTCTCCTTTGGCCCGGCGGCGCCGCCTTCGATGAAGCAGCCGAGGGCAAGGCCGTGATAGCGCCCGTCGATGAGCTTGCCCGCGAGCTTCGACCTTTCCGACCACTTGATCTCGTCGAGGCAGCGGTCGAGGGTGGCGTGGTAATCGCCGCTGTCGAGCTCGTCCTTGCTCTCGAATGGCGTGATGGTGGCGATCTGATATGGCATCTCCTGCTGCGACACGAGATTGCGGCGGCGGAACTCGACGCGATCAAGCTCGAGATCCTGCGCCACCATGTCCAACAAACGCTCGCGGAAAAAATCGGTCTCGAAGCGGCCAGGTCCGCGATAGGTGCCGACCGGCGTCTTGTTGGTCAGCTGCAGCGCCACGTGGATATCGATGTGGAGAATGCGATAGGGCCCCGACATGAACTGCGCGACGTTGCGGGCGCCCACCGCCCCGTTCGTGCGCATATAGGCGCCGACATCCACGTAGGCGTGCCCGCGCAGACCGAGGATCGTGCCGTCGCGCGTGCAGGCGATCTCCACGTCGCATTCCGCCTCGCGCGCGTGGTTCATGCACATCAGGTGCTCGCGGCGGTCTTCCGTCCATTTCACCGGCCGGCCGGCAAGCCGCGCCGCGAACGGAATGAGGAAATCCTCCGGATAGAACTCGCCGCGCGCCCCGAATCCGCCGCCGACATCGTTTTCGACGATTTCGATCGCGCTTTCCGACAGTCCCAGCTGTTTCGCCAGCGTGCGGCGATTGAAGAACAAGACCTTGGCGCCGCCGTAGATGGTGAGCCGTCCGCGCGCCGAATCCCACTCCGCCAACAGCCCACGCGGTTCCAGCGGGAGCGCCATGTGCCGTTGCGTGCGGAAGCGTTCGCGGCGCACATAGGGCGCGCCCGCGAAAGCCGCGGCAACGTCCCCGCGCACCGCGCGGAACGTGATCGCGCGATTGGTGCCTGCCTCTTCGAACAGCAGCGATGCATCTTTCGCCGATGCGTGGCGGTCGGCGACCGGCGGCAGCGGCTCGATGTCGATCTCGATCAGGCCGAGCGCGTCCTCGGCAATAGCGGGAGTGTCGGCGAGCACGACCGCGAGGGCTTCGCCGACGTAGCGCACTTTGCTCTCCGCGATCACCGGCTGCCCGAACGGCTCGAAGTCGGGCAGCGGCTGTAGCCGCATCGGAACGCGCGGCACGCGGTTGCCGATATCCTTGGCCGTGATCACGCTGTGCACGCCGGCTAACGCACGCGCGCTGACGACGTCGATTGAACGGATGCGGCCATGGGCAACGGAACTGCGCAGGATCGCCGCGTGCAGCATGTCCTGGCGCGCGAGATCATCGACGTATTGTCCGCGGCCGCGCAGAAAACGGAGATCCTCGAGCCGTTCGATCGGGCTGCCGATGAGCGAGTTGACGGTTCTCATGCGCGGTTTCCGCTGCGATCGCTCGCCCGCGCCTCCGGCTGATAGGCGGCGCGCGCCTCGAGCACAGCCTCCACGATTGGGATATAGCCGGTGCAGCGGCAGAGATTGCCGGAGAGGACCTCGCGCACCCGCGCGGCATCGCAATCGGGTTCCTCGCTCAATAGCGCATGGGCGGTGGTGATCATGCCGGGCGTGCAGAAGCCGCATTGCAGCGCGTGATGCTTACGGAAGGATTTTTGCAGGGGCGTGAGCTCGGCGTCACTGGAGAGCCCTTCGACGGTCACGACCTCGGCGCCCTCGGCCTGCACCGCGAGCATCAGGCAGGCGCGCACGGCTGCGCCGTCGACGAGAACCGTGCAGGCGCCGCACACGCCGTGCTCGCAGCCCACATGGGTGCCGGTCAGCCGCAGATGATGGCGCAGGCAATCCGCCAGCGTGAGCCGCGGCTCGACGTCGACCTCGACCTCTCGACCGTTGACGCGAAATTTCACCGCCATGGGAGGGTCACTGCTGAGGTCGTGCGGCCGCGCGCTTGAGGGCGCGCTCGACCATGGTTCCGACCAGCGCGCGGCGATAGGCGGCGCTGGCGTGAATATCGTCCTGCGGATCGACGGCGGCGCAAGTGGCGGCTTCGGCCTCGGCGATGGCCGCTTGGTCGATCACTCGTCCGTTGAGCACGTCTTCCACCGAGGGGAGGCGCAGCGGCCGGTCGGCGACGCCGATGACGCCCACATGGGCGTTGCGCGCACTGCCGTCCTCGCTCTGGTCGTAGAAAACGGCGGCCGCGGCCATGGCGAAATCGCCGCGCCGGCGGGCGAATTCCTCAAATCCCCAACGGCGCCCTTTGGGCCAAGCGGGCAGCCGAACCTCCACGATAATCTCGTCCGGCGTCAGCGCGGTAGTAAGCGCTCCCTGGAAGAAATCGGCTGCCTGGATGACGCGCGCGCCGGATTTTCCGACTACGGCGATCTCCGCATCGCAGGTGACGGCGATTCCCGGCATTTCGGCAGCCGGATCGGCGTGCGCCAGGCTGCCGCCGACCGTGCCGCGGTTGCGGACTTGGTAATGCGCGACGTGCGCGATTGCGGCCTTGAGCAGCGGGTGCGCGGTGTCGAGCCGGTCGTCGTCCTCGATATCGCGCCAGCGCACCATGGCCCCGAGCGTGACGCCCTTCTCCGAAATCCTGATCCCGCGCAGATCGGCGAGCTTGCGAAGGTCGACGAGCAGCGTGGGCTGGGCGAGGCGAAACGCCAGCATGGGGACGAGGCTTTGACCGCCCGCGATGGGTTTGGCATCGTCATTTGAGGAGAGGAGTTGAACGGCTTCGGGCAGCGTCGTCGGGCATGCATAGGCGAAGGGCGGCAATTTCATGACCTGGACGCATCCCTCGGCACGCAACGAAGCAAGCCCGTACCTATCATCGCCGCGGCGCAGGGGTCAACGTGACGGACCACCGCCACGAACTCGGCCACGTTGCCGTGTTGATGTATAGGTCTGCCATGGTCGATTGTCGCTCGTCATCGGGCATTATGGAGACGGCCGTCTTGTCCGCGGGTTTTAAGCGCCATGCCGCGTAGATTTGCCTGGGCCTCATTGCCGGATAGCGAGCTTCTCAAGCTGCGTTTCAGGGACCTCAAGGTCACCATCGCGGGCACGTGGCTCGAGCGCTGCCTGGAACACCTCTACGACGAGCTCGCCCAGCGCGGACTTCGCATCCGGCCGCACGCCTGGATGTCGAACGAATGGTTCAGCCCCGACGACACGCCCGGCATCGCCATTCCCTTCTATCTCGCCCATCCCCGCCTGATGCGGCTCGAGCGCAAGCTGATCATCGACGTCGAAGGCGGCACGGTGCCCGAGTGCATGCGCATTCTCCGGCACGAAGCCGGGCACGTCGTGCAAGTGGCCTATCAGCTGCATCGCCGGCGGCGCTGGCGCGAGCTGTTCGGTCCGTCCTCCACGCGCTACCCCAGATACTATCGCCCCAACCCGGCCAGCCGCCGTTACGTTTATCATTTGCCGCTGTGGTACGCGCAGAGCCATCCGGACGAGGACTTCGCCGAAACCTTCGCGGTGTGGCTGACGCCACGCTCGAACTGGCGCAGGCGCTATGCCGGATGGCCGGCGCTGAAGAAATTGGAATATGTCGACGAGCTGATGGCCGAGATCGTCGCGAAGAGGCCCGTCATGATGCGCCGCCTGCGCGTCGAGCCGCTGGGCAAGCTCACGCAGACGCTGGCCGAGCACTACGAGAGGAAGCAGGCACACTACGCCATCGATTATCCGAAGATCTACGACCGCGATCTTCGTCGCATCTTCTCCGCCGAGCCGCGGCATCGCCGCTCGCCGACGGCT